>Ga0247770_1000100_pt1 | contig 73681 bp, 79 predicted proteins | sample UWRJL136409B6_FD_179943 | JGI IMG/M metagenome (GOLD analysis project Ga0247770, IMG submission 179943) | Plant litter microbial communities from Arlington Agricultural Research Station in Wisconsin, United States - UWRJ-L136-409B-6 | ecosystem: Environmental > Terrestrial > Plant litter >...
TCGTTGGCACGGGAAGCGGCGGCGGGAGGAATGATGTTGGGAGGACGGCGAGCTCGCATGTGTCGTCCCGGTCCCGTCGCTACAACCGGTCCCACGCCGGCGGCAGCGCATTCGTCCCGCAGAATGAGTTCCCCGTCTTCAGCCATAGCGGCGACGTTGAAATCGTCGTACGCGTCCCGAGCGGCCACGAGAATCGCTACCTGCTGCACCGGCACACCCTGACGCGATGTTCGGGGTTCTTCGAGGCGAGCACCAGTGTCGAGTGGTCACGGGCACAGACGGTACCGGAGCCGCCGTTACCCGGCACAGCCGGCGCGATTGAGGCGGCCGCTCCGGGAGGGGGGGATTCAAACGGAGCTACGGGTGGTGAGCTCGCGAGGATAGACGGCCAGGAAAGGGGGAGCGAAGATAGCCCCAAGTCGTCAGGGTCGCTGGCGGTGACGCCGTTCAAGAAGAGGTGGAGATATGAGCTCGACTCGGGGGCCGGGGACAACGACATCCCAATGCTGGTGCAAAAGGAGGAAAGCAGTCCGCACACGGCACCACGGCTGGCGCCGTCCACCTCTATATTTGGCGGGACATCGGCCGCGAACACCTCGTCCACCCGGCATCACCACACCAAATCCAGCTCACATTCCTTCTTCCGCTCCGTTGCCAACCTCAGCCTCTCCTCAAACCACCAACCTGTACTCTCGCCACCCTCACAATCAGAGCAGGACTTATTACGAGACTATGACAACCTCTTCCGCATCATGTACAACTACTCACCCTGCCTCGACGGCATCAACATCGCCGACGCCTACGTGCAATGCAAATCCCTACTAACGCTCGGGGACCAGTACGACGCCCTCGCCGTCGTCGGCCCCCGCGTCGACCACCACCTCCTCCAATTCCAATCCCGCCTCTGGAAACAGATCGCCAAATACCCCATCAGCTACCTCCGCCTGGGCTACCTTGCCCGCTCCAAAATCATCTTCCAGGAAGCCCTCATCCACGTGGTCGGCCAATGGCCCGCGGGCGAGCGCTCCATCCGCGCCGCCCTCCCCGAAACAGTCCTCGACATCATCGAAGATAAAGTCGACGAGCTCGAAGAAACCGTCAGCCGCATCGAGGCCCGCCTCTTCCGCCTGACCCTCACCAACCGCTCCGGCGAGCGCGTCTCCCCCGCCACCAACTACCTCGACTGGCTCGCCGTCAGCCTCTTCCGCCAATGGCTCGCAGACAACACCACCCCGCCTCCCCCACCAATACCCGAACGCCGCGGCACCCGCGACGCCGTCGCCGCCTCGCGCGCCCGCGGCGGAAGCTCCTCCTCCTCAAGCAACACCAGCGCTGCCGGAGGCCATCGCTCCAACAGCAACTCCCACGCCGTAGTCCCCATCCCACCGCTCGCGTCCCTCGGGAGAACGTACCGCCTCCTTGGCGCTGGCCCCAACCCGAGAGAGGACAAGGGGTATCTCAGCCATGACGAATGCAAGCGGTTCTTGAAGCTCACGCCCGACTTGTACAGTCGGGATAATCTGAGGAGGTTTGAGAAGCGCGTGGAGGAGCTCAAGGCCATGGCGAGGGAGGTGGTGAGGCCGTTGATGGGGAGTGGGTTGGAGTTGGAGATGGGCCCGGGGGGGAGGGAGGCGGGTGGGGGGATTGGGTATTTTACTTGTACGACGGTGGCGGATAGGGATTTGCCTTGGGTTGTTTATGATTAAGCCATAGGGATGGGGAGTAGGGAGGCGGAGTAGGGAGGGGGAGTGAAGGGGGAGTGAGGGGGTGATGGTAGGGGAAAATGAACAGGGAGCGTGGGTGATGATATGGGGTGAAAGGGGGAGTTAATTGGTTGGGGTGAAAGGAGGGATGAGATGAGAGGGGAATATAAAGCTGAAAGCGCGGAAGAGGGAATGAGCTATAAGCGATCATGACCTGGGGAAGGGGAGGAGGACATCAAGACGATACCTACGAGCAGGATATAAACGATGATGATACTTCAGCGAGCGGGGAGTAGAAGAGGAAGGGGGGCGGACCTGGTGTCTTGAAGTTCCTTCCTTCTTTTCTTGGAGACTACCTACGAGGGGATTTTGGTCTGGAGTCGCTCTCTGGATGTGGATGAATGATTTGGTTGGTGATTTTCTTCTCTCTGTCTATCAACCTTACCTACTCGTTCTTGGACGATATATGATGGGGTGGGGGCTGCGGGGACTTGATTTGACTACCTACATACTTTACTTTTGATGTTATGAGGAGTGGATGGATTGGTTTGGTTTGGCTAGTGGCATTGGATACCCGAGTGAATGGATATTGGCTTCTTCATTTTTACCTAACTTGCTCTTTGGTGCTGTATAATTGAATGGGAGCTAATGGGTAGTATCAATGTGCATGGTGATCGATGGGCACCTCGGATCTTCGGAGGTTGCTATGGGCAGATGTCCAGATGGGAATAACGGCTCAAAGACACCTGATGAGCCATATTCGCATATCGGACACCTACCACCATCGTACCTGCCGTTGGTGCAGGGCAGTTTTATTTTCACGTAAGTTGGCGCGCCCTCAGCGCGGGATTGGCTCGGTGCTTGAGGGCAGCTTATTGGTTGTCTCCCAGAAGGCGAGGCTGGACTCTGTTTCTGCGACCACATCGTGCAGTGGCGACCAGCTCCGACCACCTTCCACTCCAGCCACCAGTTCCCAAATACCCACGCCTTCTGTCCCAATGGTTTGATGCGGTCGGTATCGGCAGGAGATCTGCCTCCCCGCACACGCAGTGATCAGGATGGATCGGCGGGGCTTCGAAGGCCCCATGGACTGGGAATACAGGGATGATACACCCGTTGACAGCACAAGCCCGTTTCTGTCAAGCCGGGCCGGCAGCCAGTCCAAGTTTGGGACGGCAGACAGAAAATATACGTTTGATCGCTGATATCAAATCCCTGTGTCTAGGCAGTGATTCTTTCTTACCGGTTTGCGTGTTGTCTAGCTTCCCCATTCACCCCATTTCAATTTCAAACTTCGTCCGCCCCACCGACACGGAGTATCTTCAACCCTTTCGAGCCGCAGAAATCAGCATTCAGGAATCCTGCTTTCACGACCCCCCAGAAGCGTGTTGGTGGGCTACCGGAGGCGCCACTTGAGGATGCCGAGTCGAGTAAAGACCTGGTAATATCAGACATAGACGAGGCGTCTGATACAGACCAACATGTTTTTTCGAAGGCGAGAAGTGCTCGACCTTTTCAACATTCCCCCGGTCGAGGCCCAGTTACACGTCCCCCGGTCAAGGCAAAGTTATAAGGAGGAAGGAGGCTTATAGTGGGCAAGTCAGTCGTCGTCGTCGAGGGAGGGAGGAATTTGGCGCTCGCCGCAAATACAACCATTCGGACTCTGATGGCTCGGACCTGGACGACTCTACCGGCACATATAACAAAGATGAAGCAGCTGTTGGATGGGCCAAACATCTGGAGGCACTCCCTCCGATGTATGGCAGCATGTATGGCACCATGTATGGCAGCTACAACGAGAATGGGGACAGGACGGGCCGTCTTGCTTCTTACGCCTCCTCTGCTATCTTGTTGTCCCTTTTTGTCGGCGGCGATTTCTACTACAGAGTCGTTTCGGTCAACGCCTCGATACTTTGGGTGTATGCCATCTTTGCATTTCCCAAAAAGAAAAACCGCAACCCCGGCGCAGAATCAGCGCACGGCTTGGGGAGGCATATGCTGATGCTGGTGGTAAGTGTTGCCAGGGTATCGATCTTTCTTATCTTGCTTGCTTGGTGCATAATCCTCACCCCCATCCACGCGTTCGTCCCTACTCCCATGGACGGCTGGACGAAGTATGCAGAACACCCCCCTTTCAGGTCCTTTGAGGTCCTCCACCAGCCGGATAACCCGACCATCGATGTCTTTGCAATACACGGATTGGGGTCTAACCCGGCAAGCGCCTGGCGATACATCGGAAACGGAACTGAGGCCTTGTGGCTTCAGGATTTACTGCCACAGTAACAGGACCTCGAAACTATGAGAGTCATCATGATCAACCACCAGACAAGATGGGATTCTCACTCGCCCGAGGTCGATTTCGACGTCTATGCAAAAATGATGTTGGACGATATCGAGTATCTCCACCACGAAGACCGGCCAATCATCTTTATCGCCCACAGCTTTGGAGGCCTGCTGCTGAAAAGAGTAGGTATGAACTCCTCCCCCGCTACGAGTTGTGGCACTAACCCAGATTTCCAGAGCCTCGTTCTCGCCACAACCCGACCAAAAGAGATCGCCAGGTTGACTAGGGGCATTCTATTTCTCGGCGTCCCTCATTTCGGCACCAGGGCGGCGTTCGTTGCGTCTTTGCTGGCCTGCACGGCGTATTGGCGCGGATCATCGACCACCATGTTGCAGTACATGGCAGAGGGCAACTCGATCGTTCACAGGCTTGACAAAGAGTTCGACGCAGCCTACGCAAAGCCGGACGTGAAACGCGAATATAGCGCACCTTTTATCTGTAATTTTCTGGAGATGAGGCCTGAGCGGTTTGGGAAGCTGTCACTGAGTCCCACGGTCAATATCAAGTCGGGATCACTTCGTTATGCCGAGGACGTGCTCCTGGACACGGATCACCGGGGACTGAATAAGTTTCGGGCATCGAATGATCCCAACTTTGAGCTATTCTTGAGGCAATTCCGCCGGGCTTGGGCTTGGGGAGACCCCGATGGCATCCCTCGCAAGACAGCACGGCGCTGGCTTGGGAGTTGACTTCGTCCCACAAAATATAAGAAACATGGCACGGAAGCCATAAACATTGCCGCTATACGCACCCGTAGATGGAACCCGGCCCGTGTCTGCTCCCCCAGCCACGCTCACGCCTTGTCCGTTCCTACTTGGCGTTCTTCCGACCGTGACCTCGTCCTGAAAGCCCACCCCAATTGCCACGCCAGCCCTCCCAGCGGAAGTCCCACAAGCAGCACCAAAACCGTAGCCCACGCAACCACCACCGCAACCCCAAACCCCCAAAACACGCTCTCCATCTCCTCCCCTCCACTGCCCCCAGCGCCTAACACAACCTGCATCGCCCCAAGCACCAACGACACCCCCGCAAAGGCAAAAACCAACGGCACCGCCGCACCCTCCACAAACCCCGTGATATCCCAATACGGCACCTCATAAAACCATTTCCCGTACCCCGCGCCGTGCGGCCTCGTCAGGCGAACCAGCCAGTTCAGCCTCGACAGACGCAGCTGGCCGTAGTGGTAGCGCTGCGCGATGAGGGAGTCGGGTATGTCCCGAAAAGGGGCGATGAAGGCGGACCAGGCGGCGAAAGAGGGGATACAGGGCGGGAGGAGGTGGGATTCGAGGGCTAGGGCGAAGTCTAGCTGGGAGGGGATAAGGAGGGCGTGGGTGCGGAGGAAGCCTAGGGCTTGGGAATAGGGGGTGTTGGTGTTGTTTATGTTTCGGTCAGGGGAAGGGGAAGGCGATGCCCCTGCGGAAGGCACCAAAGAAGAATGAGAAGAAGCGAGATGCATCTCCTAGAAATCGTAATTGAGCAGAAACTCCGGGACGGGCTTGATGTAGATCTTGGACCTGCCCCAGGTCAGATGGAGACGCGGGTCCTCGGTGGGAATGATTCATCGTCCCTTGGCGAGGTGCCTGTGCAGAGGGTCGATGTTGGTGCTGGACGGTTTGGCGGTGAGCCAGAGGTTGGGGTACAGCGTGTCTAGTAGGGGGGTGGATAGGTGTGAGGTGAGGTGGGCGTGGATGGAGGAGGGGAGGAGGCTGATGGCGGGGTTGCCGGGAAGGTGTGTTATGGGAGGGTTGAGGGGGGTGGTTTGGTTGGAGGTTGATGCGGGAGGTTGGGTCTTGAGGCGGTCTTTGTTTAGGGCGTGGGAGGGGGGGAAGGGAGGGCCTGGGGAGGCGGGGCTGGTCATTGCTTATGGGTATGGTATGGTTATGATAGGGGTTGTTGATGGTGAGAGGTTGTCGGGGATCTGGGGCCTCTGTGTGGTGTGGTGTGGTTGACGATGTGAGAGGTGGGCTGTATGCAGGGTTAGGCAGTATGTATTATGCAGTTCAAGGTGGATGTGGCGTTCTGGGAATATATCGCAGCCTTACATACCAATTAAATTCAGGTAGATACGGTGAGGTCTATACGATAGCCAATTGGTACCTAAGTAGCTTACATGGCCATGGGATAAGAGATGCTAAAGAGGGAGCTACAGAGCTCCAGAACTTAACACTTCATCTTTGGTCACCGATCCGAGTTGTAGCTGTCTCGAGACTCTTGAAGAGAACCCCACGATCCGGAATATAACTTTAATTTTTAATAATATTAATAACGCTCAATGTAACAGCAGATCGCTGAGGCGCTGAAAACACTATCAAGACATCTACCCCTTTCGGATTTAAGCTGGATGTTGTTCAACGGCTGTGGGTCAACTTCCCGCCAGCAGCTACCAGATGCGGGGGAGCATGAACATGACATGGCTTACACCCGCCAGATCACTCTCCCTCATTCCCGCGTTATCAAGCCAATCCCAATCAACCCTTTTCACAACATCGTAACACCCAAAATGTCAACCGTCTTTCAACCAGGCAACACCGCCGTCATTACGGGCGGCGCCTCAGGAATCGGCCTGGCCCTCACCAAGCGATGCCTCAGCCACAAGATGAAAGTTCTCATCGCCGACTGGGACGACCAGCTTCTCGCGCAAGTATGCGCCGACCTCACCACAGGCGACGTAACCACCTTCAAGATGGACGTCGGGAAGCTCGAGGACTGGGAGGGGCTCAAGACTAAAGTCGATGAGGTGTTTGGTGGTATGTCTACCTCCCCTTCCCCTTTTGTGTTCCTATACCTTTTACTATTTATTCCCTCGCTACGCTCAATAGTACAAGCTGCTCATATTCTTCAGGGAAAACAAACCTCCTCGCCCTCAACGCGGGAATCGGCCCCCCCTCCTCGTGGTCGGACCCCTCCTCCTTCCAGAGAATCCTCTCCACCAACCTCTTTGGCGTCATCAACGGCATCACGACCCTGCTGCCCTCCGTGAAGTCTGCCTCCGCCTCCGCCCCCTCCGCCATCGTAATCACCGGCTCCAAGCAGGGCATCACCAACCCGCCCGGAAACCCGGCGTACAACGCGTCCAAAGCGGCCGTCAAGACGCTCGCTGAGCATCTCAGCTTTGATCTGAAGAGTGATGCTAATATTGGGGTGCATCTGCTTGTCCCGGGGTGGACCTTCACCGGGCTGAGCGGGAACCGTCCGGGGACGCAAAAGGAGAAGCCGAATGGGGCGTGGTGGCCCGAGCAGGTGGTTGACTTCCTCGAGGAGAAGATGGCCGAGGGAAAGTTCTACATCATCTGTCCGGACGACGATGTTTCAGAGGAGACGGACAGGAAGCGGATGCTTTGGACCGCTGGGGATGTGGTCGAAGGACGACCACCCCTCACCAGGTGGCGGGATGAGTGGAAGGGAAAGGCACAGGAGTGGATAGATAACCAAAAGGTTTAAATTTACAAGTGGGTATTCGTCTCAAGGGAATGTGCCTCACCATCAAACTTCCGAGCTCATCGACGAATCTCCCGGGAAGTCTGCAGGCGAGAGCTGCGTAGTCTTCAAACTCACTGCTTGTGTTGATGTTCGCCAGTCGTATACCTCGAGAACCGTGGACTTAGTGGCAAACGCGGTGATAATCCAGCGGGGGTCCCTACCTGTGTAAGGTAATACCGGGGGAAACTGTTCCAGAGTATAACGTAGAACTTATTCCTCAACATGTGGAAACTTTTCCGAGTCACAAGAGGCATAAACCTGAGTTAGCAGTCACCAAGAACCAAGGCACCAGCGCCTCTGAGCAGTGCGCAGGAGGCAGGCTTCGGGAAAAACTCCCATGGAGCATTTCACAGCGAGTGCGAAGCAACTCTGAGTGTGAAATGGCCATTGAAAACAAGTCTCATTCGTCATTGTCTGCATCTAGATCCGAGTCCGCCCGTTCCTGTACTGTCATAAGCACTGAGCAGCCGCCCAAACATGCATCCGTGCCGCCATGACGCCAGAGCCGATGTCGACCTCGACGAGCCGTGCAAGGCGGGGGTATCCCTCGTCGCAGGCGATGGCCAAAACCACTTTTGTTCTTTGTCGTTCACACCCTCCTCGTAAATCTTCGTTGGAAGATTTAAGCCGAGGCCTTGCCCTTGGCCTTAGCGGCCTGGTCGCGACCGACCTTGATGCGCTCTAGGATGGCCTCACGGTCCTTGTCGATCTTGAGCTTGGTGATGACGACGTTGGAAGGGTGGATGCCAAGAGGGACGCTCTGGCCGGAAGCCTTCTCGCGGGTGACACGCTCAACGTGGATGACGTATTTGAGACGGTAGACGGAGGTGACCTTGCCCTCCTTCTCCTTGTTGAGACCACGGACAATCATGACCTCGTCATCCTTGCGGATGGGGATGCTGCGAACCTGGACGGTGTAAGTGTGAAGCCGAGAGAAAGGCGCGGAGATGGCTGCATACGTTGTACTTCTCACGGAGCTCCTTGCTGAGAGGGGCACTCATGATAGTGCGACGGACGCTGGAAGGGGCATTGAAGTGCGCCTTGCGAGACTTGCGCCTCGACGAGTGCAGGGCTGTTGCAATTTGTTAATTCCAAGCTCTTCGAATCATATCCAGTTAGCTGGGGGCGCTCACTCTTGTTGACGGACTTGGCCATTTTGACTGATTTACCGAGGAGGATGATTGTCGAAGTTCTGGATCGCCGTGATCTTGAAGAAGGAAAAATCAATGGGTAGGTTCATGGGTTTTGAAAATTAATGGAAGTGTGGGCAGAAGTTGTTCACCGCTTTCCGTTTGTGGGTCGCTCGCCCCACTTCATCCCACCTCGGCAAAACGCGCCTGCCCTAACAAGCAGCCAGATCCGCAGTGCGAAGTTCAAGACTGGGCATCACTTGGAGATGCTTGGTTGATGGGAGTCTGGAACATGCGCTATTGAACTCGAAGCGGTCGAACCAATGGACACCTCGAATATGTGTGATGAATTCGGAAAGAAGAGGCAGTCCAGAGACACCGCCTGATTGTACCATGGCAATACTCTGATCTATGCAATCTAGCACTTGCGTTCATCACCGATTTACTTTAGAATGGAATAAATGCAATAGTAGCCCTGAACTCCATGCTTTATTCGATCCGCCGACCAACGCCTATACTGCAATGCATGCAATGCCCTGGGTATATCCAACAATGATACAAGCAAATCCGCCCATCCAAAAAAGAAACCCTTCCACCAATTTTCAACCCCATTGCGCCATGGCTTATGGAAAATGCAGCTTAGTCTTCCAAAGACTCTTCCCTTATGTCCGCAAACTCAACTCGTGGCCGGGTAGACTGGCCATACTCTTGCCGCAGTTCCCTCTCGTAAGGCGATGCTAAGATCGCCGATGGTGTCGTCGTTGGCCGATAACCAAGGGGCCTAGCGCTTCCCGTCCACCTTGTCGGTGTGCTCATGAAACCAGGATCGTTGCTTTCCGGGCCGGGTAGAAATGAATCGTCATCATCAAACTCAGCCATTGGACCAAGGTCGCGAGAGCTGCTGGCGAGGCGCGCCGAGCCGCCGACACGCGAAAACCCAAGCTGCGAGACAGGTAGTCGCGGAGTCACTGGGGGATATTGGCTCCGAGACATCGACTGCGGTTGTCGTAAGATCGAGGTCAAAGGTGGTGGTGCCGGCGTGCTGCCTTCCTGCTGGAGCGCATCGTATGTCGTCGTCGGCCGCGTACTTTGTAGATACCGTAGGCTACGTCTGGACATGATGCTATGCTGGAGGTCATGCGCTGAGTCCGGGGCTGCGATTTGGTGCCAGTCGTCGAGGACCTGGCTGCAGAAACGATTGTCGTTTCTGTTTCTCACTGCAGTTACTGTCCGCTTCTTGCTGTCCATCTGTAGAGCCTGGAACTCCCATTTCCTCCAGCTATCCGCGAGGGTCTGCTCCGCGTCGTAGTCGATCGCGTCCAGCCTGTTCTCCTGTACTTCGGTGAGATGGCCTTGCCACATCCCGCAGTAGACTTCCACCTCCGCGTCCGCTGCGATCTGCCTGATATCCTCGGCTCTTCTCGCTGTCTCGTCCCAGTGCTGAAGGAGTCCCTTGATCTCGTTTCTTCTGTGTCTGACGTGCAGGGCGTGCGCGTCCTGGCTGTGGTCAACCGCGTCCGCAGTTTTCGACCACCAGTTGTCTAGGGAGGAGCGTGCAAGATCGACTTTGTAGTTTCTTCTGAATTGGCGCAGGGCGACCATCATCCGCTCCCTCCGCGCCTCCTGCGCGATGCCAGGCCACCTATCGAGTACATTCGCCAATGCACCCCTCATCTCATTTCTGTCCGCTTGCCTTCCATAATATGCATCCCGTGCAACAGTTCGCTGGCGAAGCTCTCGCCATGAATCCAAGACCGGATTAGCGGTGCGATAAAGACAGATAAGATTGGCGTTGTGATGATGCCGCCACATCGCATCTGCCTCGGCTCGCCAGGAGTCGAAGGTCTCGGTTTGCCTGTAGTATGTCAAAACATAATCCGCCTCTCGTTCCGCCCGAACACGTGTGTTTTGTGATTGTCGGGCAGACGTGAGGAAGTGGTTTAGTATGTCCCTCTTCGAGTTGGTCTCTGAGTATCGCTTATACCAGGCAAGCCGCTCCTCAAGATACCAGTGCCGCAGGATGGCAGCCTTTTCTTCTTGTTCAACCCTGTCATGGAATATCCTGAGTTGTGTCTCATTTTTCCAATGATCCAAAGGGTCTTCCATGACAAGAATATCAGCCATCATATTCTCGCGTCTTGCATCCAAAGAAACAGCACGCCAAGCATCAAGGGCCCGATATTGTAGGTTCCTGTCCTTGTTCGTATTGTATTGCGCCAGCAGTCTTGTCAACCTTGCCTGCTCCTGCCATGTGTCTAGCATCCTCTGACAATCCATAGCAATGTGTTGAACTGCTGTATTATAGGCAGTGTATTGCAGGTCTTCGGTCTCGTCTCCCCAGATATCGATTACTTCGGTGAGCAAAAGTCTCTCATCGACAGTGGCGGCTACATCTTGCTCAGCCAAAACCTCGCGGGTCCTAGCAGACCAGATATCCAGGCAGTTGTTGACAGCATGAAAGCGCCAGAACTCGTCTGCGGTGTTCCCTTTTTGGGTTTTCCACATAGTATCAAGGCAGTAGGCCGCAAAGTCTTGCTGGTGACGTCGAATTGCCACCTGGTGGCGGACCTCATGATGCAGCGCAACTTGACCCCATTTCTGGAGGGCATTTATCAGCACAAAGTTGGTGACTTTGGATTCGTCTTCGATATGCTGCGCGCGCCAGCCGTCAAATGCTCGTTTGCGAACAAGATGTCTGCGCGCCACCGCCGTTCGGTCGGCTTCTTCCCGAGCGCTGTCTTGCCAATGCGCAAGCACTGTGGATATCGTGACGATCTCGTATACCCTAGAAGCACGCTTCTCCATTCTCTGAACGTACGCCTCGCGCTCCATAGCGGCCTCCTGTTCTTGCCGAGATTCCTGCGCGGCAATCGTCACCTCCTGCCAGATGTCGAGGACTTCATCGAAGATATCCCCGTTGTCAAAATCCGACGCAAGTGAGAGGAGCTCATTCGTGTCGTTCCTGGTTTCGATCGCAGTGGCGTGCCAGACAAAGAAAGCATCGTCGAGCAAAGTTGTCGCAAATGACATTCTCGACTGGTTGAGCTTGGCCTCCAGGACCTCAGTGTTCTCGGCAGGAGGCTCGTCTGGAGGGGAAAATAGTAACTGATCATCCTGGGTTTGAGCCGTGGTGTCGCTTGTACCGCGAAAGCCGTCCGAGCCGTCGGCTCGAGGCGAGTGATGGAGGTGGGCGTTTGGAATGATCAAAGGAGATTCAAGCAGTCCTTTGTTGTCGCCGAGCCCGGGAATCACCACATCCCTGCGGATGGTTCCCAGATCGCGCCCAGATTTGTGAATCCTCCCCATTGTTGGCAGGTGTGACTGAAAGGGACGTGCCGGCAGCTCATCATCCGTGTCCTCGCGCTCCTCGCCTTCATCGTCATAGTAGTGACCCGCAGCCTCATCACCAGGGCTGTATCCAGATTGCGCAACAGTCGGAACCCGAGCCCCATGATCTTCCGTCCTTTTTTCAAAGATGGCGCGCCTAGCATTACGGCTCAACGGAGGAGATCGCACGTCGCTGAAGTCCAGTTTTCTGCGCCCCAGCGCATCGCCTGGGGAGGAGTATATATCCGAAGGGGAGGCAGATCGAGCTTGAGGTGGAGCTCGCGGCCGAAGAGGAAGCTCATAGGGAGAATCGACTTGTACCAAGCGCTCGAGGGGTCGAGAGACCGAGCTACGCCTGCGATGTGGAACACGGCGCGGACTAAAGTCGAAGTTCCCCGTTTCGTCGTCGCTGATGCCGTACAGTCGAGTGGACCTGGGCCTGACTGCTGGAGACTGCTCGTATGGGCTCGAAGGAATGTACTCGATCTGGATGTTCATTCCTGCCAAGACGGCCCTAAACTTATCACTGAGAGTGTCCCCCGAGCGCTGTCCTCCAATCTTGAAGATGAGGCGGTCGATGTGCGAAGGCGCATTTTCCGCATCGTAGCCATGTTCCGGCAGGACCTGCTCAGCAGCCTGGAAGAGCGCAGTGGTGGGCAATCGGTCCCGCTCGGGAAGAGCCGGGTAGATGGTCTCCCCGAGCCTGACGATCTCGGCGACGAGTCGGATGTCTACACAGGTAAATAGGGGCGATCAGCGAGGGGACGCGGCCGCGGCGGGGACGGGTGGTGCGCCATACCGTCGTCAGAGTAGTCCCCATCATGATGCTGGCTGCCAGCGATGTGCGAAGACGAAGAAGGGAGCCCGACCCTGCCGTCTCGGAGGGGCAGCGAGGATTGAGGCTGCATGTGAGACGGCGACACCTCGAAGGCATGATAGAATTCGATGGTGCGCCAACAACGATTTTGCAATTGAAATGCCGTGTAAGAGTATCGAGGGATGCAAGCAATGCGATTTCACCGGGGGTCGTCCCAGGAGCGCGTGGCCCGAGGGTATGCGCAAAAGTAGCCAAGGTCGCGAAGTTGAAAGCTCAAGATGGGCGAAATGCGAGAATGCTATAATTACAGAAGGAAGCAGGGGCAGCTTGACGCGGGGCGCGTTTTTGCGATCCAAGGCGCGTATTCTCGTGGAACGCTGGCCTTGGCGATCAACCGTGGTCGGATCGCCTTACCTAATCGTGACGGGCTTGGCGGTTTTCGCTGGCCAGCGCTTTGGGTCAACTTTCGAGACCGGGTGCCGTGAGCTTCTGCAACTCCCTCAGCGACTCGTTTCCCTTGCGTTGCCCACAGCCATGCAGCCAAAGACTCGGCCAATTCAGCGGCTCGCTACGGCCGCTTCAAAATGCTCCGCAGAGGTGAATGCATATTGTCCTACCTTGTTGAATGCCGAGTGCCAATGGAAACCCAAGCTAGAAAGTGAACCGACTGACAACCCCTGCAGGCCGCCGTCTATGGGAAGTGCGTTGTTGTTGACTACAACTTAGTGCACAAGGACAAGTGTGCCAAGGAGTTTATGAGGCTAAAAGACTGCTGTTTGGTGCGGATATTGCCCTTCAGCATCGACAGCCCCCCTTCTTACTAACTCTTCTTAGGCCGCGGCAAAGGCAGCTAAGTAACGGGCCGCTCTCGACTCACATAGGCCCTCATTTGTTGTCTATGTTTTGGTCGCTACTTAGGTACACACTTCACAAGGACTAGCTACCGGTTCTAGAGGCAAATCTACTGTCACTCTGCCGGGACATTTCTGCAGCCCATATCCTATGACATCCGCATATCACAGTTTGAGAAGGCGCAGCAGGAACGTTGCCTTCTGAACTTCTTGTTCCTCCTCGGCGATGATTCCTTCTTCCGGTTGAGACGGGATCTGGCCTTCGATATGCGTTACCTCGTGCTTGTCCAAAGGCCTTCTCAACGCCTTCACAATAGTTTGGGCATGGCTGTCGAAGATCTTCTCGATTCCAGTGCTCTCAGGGTCCGACAAAACCTTGTACTCCATCTTGACATCATCCGTCGTCTGGAGACCGGCCTTCTTGCGGAGACGCTGCACACGGTTGATGATCTCGCGAGCAAGGCCTTCCTCGGCAAGTCCTGGGTAGATCTCGACATCGAGGATGGTCAGCACGTCATTGTCAGTATTTGTCTCTAGGTTCTTGGAAGCATCGTCGTCCTTGAGGCCACGCTTGACCACCAAGTCCCCTTCCCCGAGAGTAATACCGTCAACCACCAGTTTATTCTCGAGGACGTAGCCATGGGCTTGTTCACTAGTGACCAGAGGCAGCGCCTTCTTAACCCGGCCCATGTCCTTCTTAAGCTTCTTGCCAAGGACCGGCCAGTCTGCTGTGACGCTGTACTGAACACCGTGGCTTGCCTCATCTGACGTGAGGACGAGGTTGGTAACGTTCAACTCCTCAGTGATATATCCCTCGAGGGACTTGACATCGTCAAGATACTCTTGGCTGTGATGAATGACAACCAGAGTCTTGAGCGGCTGCTTCAGCCCAACCGTCCTCTTCTCGCGCGAATATCTGGCCAAGTCGATGACCTTCTGCATCCGCTTCACTCTACGCTCGATGACTGGGTTAAAGAGCTCTTCCCGGACCTCTGGAAAAGGAAGGAAGTGGACGCTACGAGAGTCGACACCCCGGAGCTCCTGAGGGATATAAGGGAGCAACTTGAGATAGACGTGGTCCGTGAGGAATGGCATGAACGGCGCCAGAGTTCGGCAAAGGGTGTACAAGACCTCGAAAAGGGTGTTGAGCGCGTGGATAGTATCGTCCAGCCCATTCTCACCCTTGAGGCGTTTCCTGTTGAAGCGAATGTACCAGTTCGTCGTGTTATCAAGAAGGCCCAGAATCTCCGGGACAACAGTATACAGGCGGTATGCTGAAATATTGTTAGCAAATGCACACCAGACGTGAGGAGGGGAATACGTACCCTTCATTTCTTCGTTGACAAACTTGATCAGACTTTGGCAGCTGGCAAGAATCCACCTGTCCATTACGTTTGTGTTCTCGGACTCCATCTTCGGATTAAACATGTAGTCGGCGTTCTCAACCTTCTTCAGGAGTGCAATCTGGCCCTCGAAGAACTTGTAGCTGTTCCAGAGCGGCAGAAGTACTTTGGCAACAACTTCCTTAACTCCACCCTCCTTGAACCGGAGAGGCTCAGCCCGGACGACGGGAGAGTTGATGAGATACAGGCGAAGAGCATCGGAACCGTACTTCTTCATGACAGCGTTAGGATCCGGGTAGTTCTGGTGACGCTTCGACATCTTCTTTCCGTCTTCGGCCAGAACCATACCATTCACGACGCAGTTCTTGAATGGCGAAACACCAAACAGATGAGTGCCCAGGACCAAGAGGGTGTAGAACCAGCCTCGGGTTTGATCAAGACCCTCAGCGATAAAGTCTCCAGGGAACGACTTCTCGAACTTCTCCACGTTCTCAAAGGGGTAGTGCTGGCTGGCGTACGGCATGCTACCCGATTCGAACCAGCAGTCAAAGACCTCCTCGATGCGTCTCAGCGTGCCCTTGCCCTGTTTGCTGGGAATGGTGATGTGGTCGATCTTGTCGCGGTGGAGGTCGGTAATCTCGCCCTCGTAACCGCTCAGCTCCTTCAGCTCAGCAATGCTTCCAATGCAAACCCTCTCCTCCAAGTCATCGCTGACCCACAACGGGATAGGGGTGCCCCAGTACCGATTCCGAGAGACGTTCCAGTCACGGGCATTTTTGATCCAGCTGGCAAATCGGCGTTCCTTAACGAAGGACGGGACCCAGAGGGAGTCTTCAATATTCTTGAGCATCTGGGGAATGATAGGGGTGATACGCACAAACCAGGATGGCACCGCCTTATAGATGAGTGGTGTGTCAGAGCGATAGCACATCGGATACTGATGCTTCAGCTGGGAGTCGACAATCAACCTCCCAGTTCCCTTCAAGTACTTGATGATGTGCTTGTCGGCTTCCTTCACGTGCATACCAGCGAAATCGGTAACCCTGTCGGTGAAATTGCCAGATTCGTCCACCGGATCAGGAGGGGGTCGGTCCTCAGTCACAACGCCGTTCTCAACGGCAACATTGTAATCTTCTTCACCAAAAGCTGGGGCTTGGTGGACGATACCAGTACCGCTGTCATCGGTGACATAGGTCGCATTGAAAACGCGGAACGCAACATCCTTGTACTCATCGTAGAAGTAGTTGAATAGTGGCTCGTACTGCCAGCCAAGCATGTCCTTGCCCTTGATCTTCTCCACGACCTTGAACTTCGCCTTCTTTGGGTCCTTGTAAAGCGTTCCCAAAAGCTTCTCGAGGAGAATATAGTTTTTCCCGGACTTCTCGTCGTGAATCTTGACATACTCAAAATTGGGGTGGGTTGCGAGGCCGGTGTGCGAAGGAAGCGTCCATGGCGTAGTTGTCCAGGCCAGGAGGGAGGTATCGGGGTCCTTAAGAAGAGGAAACGAAACTACCACCGCAGGATCCGTGACGTCTTGATAGTTCTGATTTGCCTCGAAGTTGCTCAAAGGAGTGGTGAGAGCCGTGGAATACGGCATGACGCGATAGCCCTGGTAGACTTGACCCTTGTCAAACAGCTGCTTGAACACCCACCACTCAGACTCCATGAAGGAAGGGTCCATGGTCTGGTAAAGTCAGCGCTGCCCAATTCCCCGGATGTATGTCATCACAGACCTTGTAGTCGTTGTCAAAGTCGATCCAACGACCCAGCCTCTCAATGGTATGCCTCCATTCTTCGCTGAAGCGCATCACGATAGCGCGACATTCGGCGTTATAGTTCTCTAGGCCCAGCTTCATAACGGCGGCCTTGCCCGAGATTCCGAGTTTTTTGTCGATCTCATGCTCAATAGGCAGGCCGTGTGTGTCCCATCCGAATCGGCGCTCGACGTGAAAGCCCTTTTGCGACCAGTATCTTGGGATGATGTCCTTAATGGTAGAGGCGAGCAAGTGGCCATAGTGCGGCAGGCCCGTCGCAAAGGGCGGTCCATCGTAGAAGGTATAGAGGGGCTTGCCGACGGACAGCTCGACCTAACAGTTTGTGAGCACGGCGTTTTGCGAAAGAGACGGGACGTATCAGTGTTGCGCACCTGTGTCTCGAATGCCTTGATGGCCCTCCATCTTTCGATGGTGCCTTCCTCCTCCTTGGGAAAATCGATCGACATGTTGGCCAATGCCTCGTGGGGATGCGCAGACAGCCACAGGGATTCGGATCGCGGTATTGTCGAGCAGAGGATGCCCTAGGGTCGGCCTTGAAGGTGGAGAGGTTATGAAGAGCAGTGTTGAAACTGAGTCACTGTCTGACGCAGATTCCGGCGACAAATTATTTTAAGTGTGACTCGATTCGTCCCGCGCCTCAACTTGCAATGGAGGGGTTGAGGGGTTACGGGGTCATCAATTGGGACTTCACGCTAGCAAGACCCAGCTGCAGCAATTACTTCAATTTCAGCCCAACGGGTCAATGCGTTAAAGAGGACCCAGAAGGACGCGTACTGATAATGCGCAAGCGGAGGTACCCCCTAACAGCGGCAAGGCGAAACCCTAGGATGCGAATTTACGGGGCGTTGATTTGCCTTAGCGCCCGTGCTCACCCTGGCACCCTCAGTCGGTGCCGTAGCAGCGAGCAGCACCCTGGACCGACACCCAGAGGCAGATCCCGTCCACTCGATTTCATAACAACACCCACCCCCTTTCGAGAATCGGCCCAGTCTTGCGACGGAAACCCCAATTCCGATAATAAGGCAATGATAGACTGCGAACACAACCTGGCAACTTCAATTCCCGCTTCCGAGTAGCGCAGGCCGGGGTTTGCAGGCATCTCCGAGTCTCGAGGCTCGCCAGCAGTGGGCGACTTGCCGCAGTTGGCAGTCCAACGCTCCTGAACTTAGCTACATCCGCCGTCGATCGCCCTCCTCCTACCACCAAATACATCTGCCAAAATGTCGTTCCTCTTTGGAAGAGCCCGGGCGAGGACAAATGCCACGGAACTTTGCAAACAGGCAAGAGAGCATATTACGAAGCTTGAAGCAACCACAGCGGGAGCCGCAAAGGTAAACACGGACCGGAATGCGCCTAGGCTGCTCGGTGGGACTGACAACACTCCAAGGCCGATGAGCTCGCCAAGATACTCTCACAGATGAAGCAGATGCTCCAGGGCACAGCTGGTGCGTCTTAGCTCCGCAGTTTTGTTTCGTTTTGGCTGACAGGAGATCCAGATTCTGAAGCAAGCCCGGAGCAGACCTTCCAATTGGTTACCGGCATCATCGACGAGGATCTTCTCTACCTTCTTGCAGTAAATCTTCATAAGCTGCCGTTCGAGTCGCGGAAAGATACTCAGGTCATATTCTCGTACGTCTTTCGATTTCGACCACCGACAGCCACAGCTAAGAGCGACCCCCTTGCCCTCGCATATGTGATCGAGAAACGACCTCAAGTTCTGGTTGAACTATGCAGGGGCTACGACCACAAGGAAAGCGCAACGCCCGCAGGCACTGTTCTTCGGGAGATACTCAAAAACGAGGACGCCGCGGCAATAATTCTGTATGATGACGGCGATGCGCAAGGGTCGAGCACAAGGGGGGTAGCTGCCATCAACAAGGATAGGCAGCAGAGCGGGAACGGCGTGTTCTGGATGTTCTTTGATTGGATAGACAAGAGCTCCTTTGAAGTGGCCGCAGATGCATTCACAACGTTCAGAGTAAGCGGTCGCCCCTTCTAAGATGCCGTTGGGTTTGTGGGGGTCATTACTGATGGGTCCGCAGGAACTCTTGACAAAACACAAGGAGCTCGTCCCTAAGTATTTATCGGTGAACTTCGAGCTATTTTTCGACAAGTACAACAACATTCTTGTCCAATCAAACAGCTACGTAACGAAGCGGCAATCGATCAAGCTGCTGGGGGAGATCCTCTTGGACCGATCTAACTACAACGTCATGACGGCCTATGTTGACCGAGGGGAGCATTTGAAGATCTGCATGAATCTCCTCCGGGACGACAGGAAGATGGTTCAATACGAAGGATTCCACGTCTTCAAGGTGTTTGTCGCCAACCCCCACAAGTCTGTCCCGGTCCAGAAGATACTTCTCATGAATCGAGAGAAGCTTTTGCACTTTCTGTCCCATTTTCTTGAAGACAGGACAGACGACGAGCAATTTATTGATGAGAGAGAGTTTCTCATCAAACAGATTAGGAACATGCCGCCCACACCTGTGCCACCCCAGCGGTAAACTTTACCTAGGTTCGGCAGAGTGATGTTTCGGTTGGGATGAGGGAAGAGACTGGAGGCACTCACGAGCCATAGCATGTACTGAGGATCATAAGGGGTAAGGGTCACTGATGTTCTTACGAATCCCATGCCTGATGATCACACGTATAAATACGTATTCGCCACATTAAATAACGTAGCAATGCATATATTTCTTATTCGGGAGCCCTCCCGCTGTATACGGCCCAACGTACAATCGTTCTCTCTCACAAATACTTGAGCCTCGCTCTTTAAATTTCCATTATCTCCGGATGCCGAGCCTGTTCGACCTCATAGTTCTGGATCATCCCATTCCTCTTCTGAAAAACAACGACCTGACTCTGCTTCCAGAAACGCCGGGAATGGTTTCCCCCTCACCACCTCACTCACCACGCATTCATTGGTCGCTGCATCCCAGAAATGGATTTCGCCATTCAGCGCCTTATGCACAATGCGCGCGCGTCCAGGATGCTTCATTCCTTTGGCCAGCGCCTTGATCGCAGGCTGTAAATCATCCATGGGATTGCGCCACTCCCATGAGCTTGACATCGACAGAGTCGAAGGACACAGCATCGTCGAGTTGAGCTTGGGGTTAACCGTGGATATCGTCCCCATATACAGGTTGACCGTCAGACGCTGCAGGGAGACGTTGCCGGGGGTGACGCCTATGAAGGCGAACTTGCAGAGGCACCGCGTCCTTATCGAGAGATTGCGGAGGCGTGAGAGCAAGGGCCGGATGTTCAGACAGAGGTGGTTGGAGAGAATGGTTGGGATCCTTGGGCCCCCGCAGAGGTCGAGATCCAGATCGGTGAGGTGGGTGAGCCGTTCCACGAAGGGGGAGATGCTCCCGAGGGGGAGATCCGTTTCGCTGTAGGGGTCTGCCTTCCATCTTTCGTTGGCTGGCCTGGAGACGAAACGGACGAATTTAAGCTCTTTGGATTCCCGGAGCATGTCTCCAAAGCGGAGGAGGTTGTATGGTGTGTCGAAGCATTTGTTGGCGGGTCGTCCGTCCAACACCACGGTGAGAGAGCGCGAGGTCCGTTGCAGGAGGCCTCGCACTCTGTTGACGGCGGCCGAGTTGCGGTTAACAAGACGGCTGATTACCTTGGGTGTGTATTCGAGGTGGCGGAGGAATCCAGGGAAGACGAGATCGTACCATCTCTTGCAGAGAGTCAGTCTGCTGAGATCTTGTTGGAAGAACGAGGGGGACAAGTAATCCAGGATCATGAGCCAGATCTCTGGCGGTAAGTGTAGTGTCTGCTCCATTGCCTTTTTTTTTTTTTTTTGGAGCTTGGAAAGTCGACAGCTCGTGAAGAGGGTATGTCAAGGAAGATAGTGAGACGGATTTTGCATTTGTTCAAATGCTAAAGATGAGTTGACCTCGGCTCTTGTATTATGACGTGCAGTCGGCAAGGCTGCTCTGAAAATGACTACCAAAACGTGTTCAACAAGAGAGGCAACCGCATTCCGTGTTGCGCCGGCAGGCAGAATACCTCCAACCTAATCCGTATCACCAATCACGGCCACAGTTTGTGCAGCGCCAGAGCCAATCCAGCGCTGGCAATCCAACGCGAGCCTGAGCCCCTGACATACGAGACGAATGGCTAGCAAATGGGAGACTGGTGAGGAAACGGGAAGGGGAGGCCTCGGTGGAGATCTGCGTCGATTGGTCTGATACTTTCCAGACATCACGATACTTGATGAAAGTGAAGTGGAGAGATAAACTCACGATTCCGGCTGCAACATCAAAGCCGACCAGCTCTGGCGGGGTGGCGCAATGTGGGGGATATGAAATCAGTCAAACCTTATCATGTCCCTAACGGTGGCACCTGAAAATCAGGTTGTCTGTCATTAGCAAATGATAGTGAGCTTCGTCGCTCCGAGCTTGGCCAAATATGGAGACTTTTGACGGCAGGCCAGCCACGAAAACGCCCAGAAACAGTCATCCAAGTTGCATCATTGTCGGCAAAGACAACAAAAGACCAATTTGCGCCATGAGTGAAGCAGAAATGAAAATTGACCCAGCGAGAGCAAGCGCTCTAGCCTCTCAGTTGCAGGGCGTCAGCGAGAGAATCGCAGCGGTTGCTAAAGGCCAGACGGTAAGTTCCCACCCTCACAAGCCATGGGCGCTCTCACGCGAGTCTTCGAAAGGTTCGCCTGGTTGCGGTGTCTAAACTGAAGCCGGCCAACGACATCCTCGCCCTCCACCAGGAGCCGGCCCGGCATCTCGATTTCGGCGAGAATTATGCCCAAGAGCTGGGCCAGAAATCAGAGCTCCTCCCGAAGACGATCCAGTGGCATTTCATTGGAGGCTTGCAGTCTGGTGCGGCCATCTTGCTCTTCAATACAGAACTTGCTGTTTACTAAATCGCCTTCACAGGACACTGCAAGAACCTTGCCAAGATCCCAAATCTTTGGTGTGTATCAAGCATCGACAGCCTGAAGAAGGCCCAGCTGCTGGACAAGTACCGTGGAGATCTGATCAGGGCTGAGCCATCAACGGCGAAAATCAACATTCACGTTCAGGTAAACACCTCGGGCGAAGAGTCTAAATCGGGCTGTGCCCCTGGCACTGATGTCGTGTCGCTGTGCCGGTCTATTGTCGAGGACTGCCCTAACCTACACCTTCTGGGGCTTATGACCATTGGCGCCATTGCTCGAAGCGTTGCGACAACCCCCGAAACCGAAAATGATGACTTCGTGTTGCTCAAGGAACAAAGGGATCTGGTAGCAAAGGAGCTTGGGCTGGACAGAGAGCTGGAGCTGAGCATGGGTATGAGTGAGGACTTCGAAGGTGCTATTACGATGGGTAGCCGCGAGGTGCGCATTGGCAGTACGATCTTTGGCCAGCGACCAGCTAGGTCGGAGGCAAAGTTGGTCGCTTGAGAGGGGAATCTATTGATATGATGATGTCATGCTCTAATTGCCAATGAAGTGGACCTTAGTCCCTGGTCGCGGGAGAAGCTCTTTGAATGCTTGGATGGGCGCGAGCTGGAACCAGTTGAATGGCTCGCGGGTCGGGTTTTGGTTATCGATAACGTGTGACGGCGGCAGCTGCCGCCCCGGTACACCGCTCCTGCAGGCGCCAAGCCGCGATTTCCGCCGTTGCCTAGGAAACGGAAAACAATCAACAGAGAAGCTAGCAATTGGCCCAGAGGGTGCCAACGCAAGTGCTGTTGATGCTGGCTGGCGCCTTGACCCCTCCGTCCTAATCGTCTTAACAACAGCCATTATACCCTGCACGCTTCTCGACTTCAAGCTTTGATACCACCACTTTTTGGCTTCATTGTACTTGATGCAGAGCGTGGGATAGACTCCCTTTGCTTCGCGTTGCTCTGTTTCGCTTGCGGTTCGCATTATTTTGCTGGGGCACGAGAGCTCTTGAATTCTGGTTACCCCTTGCCAGCTCCATTCCGCACTCCACCCGTCACATTCCATTCCACCTCACACAGCTGGTGGACGCGCAGCAGCTTCTGGCCTGCGACGTCACCAGCGAAATGTCCATTGAGAGGGATGTCTCTCGCGATCCTCGCGATATGGATCGCGCGTTGAGACACCAACATTCCACGTCGTCTGACCATGGGCGCGCTCTCGTCCCAATGTAGGATTGATACTCCCACCTTCCCAGCAACGCTCTGTGCTCGTCGGCAACGACGACACCGACGACAATGTCATGTCAAAGCTCTGGCGGTCGCTAATCAAGAATAGGTGGGACAGTTCCGATCCGGAGCGGGCGCCGCCGCCGCTGCCTCTCAACCCTCAGTCACCCGGGGTCGTCGTCTCCAGGGCGGGCACGTCGAGTGCCATCCAGTCCGCGCATGCGGCGCTGACAGAGAAGGCGCGTGAGAGCGCGATGATGCCCCATCACACCAAGCGTATCGACACATCTCCCGAGAGATTGCTAAGGGGCACTACGCACCGCCGTCTGCAGTCCCTCCAGCCCGCCTCCGTCAAAGACCGCAGCTTCATGATTGAGAGCGGCCGCGAGTCGCCAACCCCACGATCTCCCGAAAAGATTGACAGGCCATCGACGCCGTCCACAGTCAGGGGCCGAGATCCATTCACCGAGTCGAGGAGCGAGAGGGAAGAGAGGACGATGGTCCCCTCACCAGTTCCAGGCCCAAGTCTGACCCCGATTATCCGGCCGACGGTGCGCCGTGCACCGCAGAGCATCCTCGGCGAAAACACACCCCCCCAATCGGCGACCATGCTCGCGCTTCAGAACATGAGTACCACCCACGGCCCTGCTCCCCCGCCTCCTAAAGAGCCCGAGACCCCTCTAGCAAATATCACGAATAGCTCAACGGCGCTTGTTAAGGTACCTCAGGGCCTGGAGTCTCTTTCCAACCAGATTCTCACCCTTACGAACATTGCCACTACCCTCCAAAAAGAGATGTCACAGCTCAGCAGACGGAGCAGGGATAACGCAACCGATCTTCTTAGTTTGAAGGAGGCTACAACTTCCCGAGACGAAGATATTCGGAAGAGCCTCCGGGATCTCATAAGCGACGCCAAAAACAAGCCACAGACGCGAGACTCCTACGGAGGGCCGCTCCTCCTGGAGGGGAGACATCACCCAACCTCGCCCACGTCGTACGCAAAGTCTGTCCGACCGTTCTCTCTACCCAGGATCCCGTCGCCAAATAGTTTTGCCGCATCACTGGATAGGGAGTCGTTGCTCAGCACCCCGTCTCTGGTGGGTCCGGATTCGCCAGCAACAGTTGCACTTCTGGAAAAGATCCTGCGCGACATGGGGACCCGAGATGGTCAAGAGACACTGCTTGATCGTCTCGGTGAGCTTTCCGAGAAACTGGCGGGTTTCGCCATCGCGAACAAGGTGGACGAGCTGCTGCGAATCGTGAGGTTAAACCAGCAGCAAGCTGTCATCCCCGCCCCTGTTGTACATGGCGGCAGCGGCGGGGGCGGGGACGGCGGAGGCGGTAACCATACCCGTGCCTGGAGCTTCAGTGACGATGGAGATGGTTCATCTCGCAGGGAACTCGACTTCAGCAAAGGATCCGCCTTCAGTGGCCGAACTGGTAAGCTCCTTCAAGATTGTGATTCTCGTCGTTCGTCGGTACCTCCGGGCCAGAAGCCTGAGTTCATCAACGACGACGTCATCAAGGCAATCCGAACCGTCAAGGACAGCGTCGCACAGGGTGGTGGCCTCACTGCTGAGGTTAAGGCCCTAGTCCGCGAACTCCGTGGGGAGGTTCTTGGCATGGGAAGGGAAATCGGTCGCAGACTTGATGAGTTTGTCGCGAATAATACAACACCATCCGGTAAACTGGACGACTCTAGCAAAGCCGAGATGACCAGGGTCGTTGAGGAAGGTCTCGCAGAGATGAAGGAACACATGAACAACGTGCTTCGGGAACATCGACGCCAGTCCTCCGCGACAACAGTTTCAAGAGAATCCTCAATCGACTACAAGGAGATTTACAACAGCATGAGGGCAGCCCTCAAGGATTCCCAGGCCAGCAAACCCCGGGTACCTGAGGTTCGAAGAGAAGATGTCGTGCAAGCAGTGAAGGACGCTTGGGAGAAATACAAGCCCGAGATTGAGATCCAACAGATTGGCCTCGAACGTCATGAGGTCCTGGAATGCCTCAAGGAAGGACTCAGGGAGTATGCTCCCCAGGACGACCAACCGCCTGGTGCAACGAGGGAGGAGGTGTTCAAGGCAGTTGTTGAGGGCCTGAAGCACTATGTCCCACCACAAGTCGACACTCCCGTCAGTCTCTCACGCGATGAAATTCTCGAAGCTGTTAGGGAGTGCTTGGAGGAGTTTGAATTTCCCGTTGCAGCTTCCTCGGGGCCAGAACTTTCCAAGGACGACATGCTTGATGCGGTCAAAGAAGGCCTTCACACCTTCGACTTCCCTACGCCCGCACCACCACCACCTCCTGGTCCTGAACTGAATCGCGACGATGTTCTCGACGCTGTCAATCAGGGCCTTCATTCATTTGACTTCTCAGCTGTTACTTCATCCGCCTTGGTCCCCCAGCCCCTCTCGAAGACGGACATTTCGGAGGCTGTCAAGCAGGGGCTCAAAGCCTTTGACCTTGCGCCGGATATGGCGGATGCCGTCCGGGATGGCATTGAAGCAGTCAACCTTCCGACGGATGTCTATCGCGCTGTGAGCGAAGCTCTGAAGTCCTTTGACTTCGCCTCTGTGTACTCATCCGCCCTCGTCCCACGCTCGGATCTCTCCAGGGTTGACGTTGCGGACGCCATCAAGGATGGCCTTGAGTCGATGCAAATTTCGGCTGAAGTGAAGGACGCCGTCAACGAGAGCCTCAAGTCGTTTGACTTTGCTTCTGTCTACTCTTCAGCCCTCATGCCACGTTCTGATTTGTCGAGAGTGGATGTAGCAGATGCTGTAAGAGATGAATTCGAGGCGCTAAACCTAGGCCAGGATGTCGAAGATGCTGTCAAGAAGGGCTTTCAGTCTGTTGACTTCTCATCCCTCTCGTCTTCTGCCCTTGTTCCGCACTCGAACCTTTCGCGGATTGACGTCGCCGATGCGATCAAGGAAGGTCTTGAGTCGCTGGACCTCACCAACGGGATGCTGCGTGCCGTGCAGGAAGGCCTTGAGTCGTTCAATGCTCCATCGGCCTCATCATCTTCCGCGCTGGTACCACTTTCTGCTAACAACGATGAGATTGTTCGGCGCCTCCAGGAGCTGAAGGAATATTTTGATGACCAGTTCCTGTCTGTTTCGGAAGAAGCGAAGCAGAACATGGCGGCGAACGGGCGCGACACGGAGCAGGTCCTGGATGCCACCAAGGACGGGTTTGAGAAGCTGCGCCACGACATTGAAGTTTACGTGGACCGCGCAAGGGGCGACCCTGACCCGGGCGACACGATGGCCCAGCTTGTCAACACTCTGGACGGCTTCCGTGAAGAGATTGCGGACCTTCTGGCAAGTTCAACAGAAAGTTCCAAGGAGTTGCTCCGAGACGAGATTGAATCCCTACGAGATGCAGTCAACTCTTCCTTAGTACCCGCCTTGCCGCATGGTAGCCATGCGGGTGGCAGCAAGGAGTTCATCGAAGCATTGCAGGATGGGCTGAGCAGCCTCCGAACAGACATCAGCACTCGGCCTCTCGGCGGTGTATCGGAGATCCTCGACGCGCTCCAGGAGGGACTCGGTGACCTTCGGCATAGCATGGACAAACTCCATGACAAGCCGACCGACCTGACCGCCAACGATGAGATTCTCGATGCGCTGAAAGAAGGGCTGGACAGCGTTAGAGCAGACATTGATGAGCTTCGGGAGGAAAGCAAGAACGACAGGGCCCTTGCAACTATCGGCGATGACAGCAATGCAATCATCCCAGTCGAGCCCCCCTTGAAGCATGACGATATCAAGAACCTCGAGGTCCTCTTGACTCAGCTTGGTGTCAAAGTTGAGGCATTGGAATCAGCGCCTCCCCCGATTGTCGAGTCCCTATCCAAAGACGACCTGGCTGAAATCCAGGACAGGTTGCGGAGTGTCGCCGACAGTGTCTCGGAAATATCCAGCCGCGAACCTCTGGCAGGTTTAGAGTCAATGGAAGACAGAGTCACAACCATTCAGGAGGCTATCGCCGAATTGCTCGCCCGGGAGCCGCCGGCACCAGCGGCGCCTTCCAACGCAGATGCGGCCACGAAGGAAGACGTTGAAGCCATCGAGACAATCCTCAGGAACACCAAGGCTCGGCTGGAAGACTTCCTTGACGGTGACCAGGCTGTTAATAGGGAGCACATCGATATCCTTGAGACCCATATCTTGGAGACCCGGGAGCTTCTCAGCAAACTAGGCTCATCCGTTGAGCTTGTTTCTCGCAAAGAGGATATTACTATGGTAGAGTCCCTTGTCACGCAGATCATCTCTTCCTTCGATGAGATGAAGGAGCGCCACGAAAAGGCGTTGGATGACCCGGAAAGAGTCACCAAGACAGACATCGATGCCGTTGAGGCTATCTGCCTAGACACCAAGGTGGTCATCGAGCAAATACTGAAATCCGATCTCACGACCGTCGCCACCAAGGACGATATCACCAGCTTAGAATCCCTTCTTAAGGAGTACCGAGAACGTGTCGAAACGCGAACGGAGAGTGACTCCCAGGCGCTGGAAGTCCGCCACGCTCAGATGGCTACCGTGGGCGAGCGAGTAGCTGAGGTCAAGGGTGTCCTGGACGAATTCCACGCTGTCATGAAGAACAAGCTTGAGGATGGCGCCAAAGGTATTGATGCCATCAACGGGGTACTTCATGCCATGAATGACACCGTGCGAAAGAACGCAAACATCAGCGATGACTTGAAAGAGATGTTCGACACCATGAAGATCGAGTTCGAAGACTCGAGGGCTGGTGTCGTCGGCGCCAAGCTTGAGGCAGACGACAAATTTCAGTCGACGATCGACACGCTGACTGCCAAGCTTGATGAGCGCATGAGTGAGCTGTTCGTCAAATACGACGAGTTCCAGTTGCTCCAAGACGAACGGGTGGCCAAAGGAGAGGAACGCGATGTTGAGATGGAGTCCGCCGTTGTTGGCACCAAAGCCATTGCGGAGGAGCTGAGGTCTTTGATAGATACTCTTGGCGCCACTGTCACCGACTCCCTTGAGAAGATGGAGGAGGCTTCGAAGACTGTTTTTGAGCGTGTCGAGGAACTTGTTAGCAAGTCCGAAGAAAGCCATGCGGATGGCAAGGCTGAACACCAGCTTACACGCGAACAATTCCACGAGGTAGTCGGCAAAGTTGATGGTCTACATGGCCACTTTTTCGAGTCAGAGCCAAAGATTCTCGAGGCTATCCAGGACGTCATGCTTCTCGTCGGTCAGCATTACGAACATGCTAAAGTTTCGACAGTCGAACTTCAAGGCAAAATTGAAGATACAAAGCCGTCGGAGCAGCTGCTGCTTTCACTACCTGATAAGTACGACGACACCGTTGTACGTGAGAAACTTGACCAGCTCGTCGGTCATACTCAGGTGGCGGACAAGGCGTTCGAGCACCTTAGTGCAATCCCGAACGTCCACGCCCTTGTTAGGCAGACGGCCACGGAACTCGCTGCTTTCGTTGCTGCGCAGACCCAAAGGATTGCGGATGAGCATGAAGACAGGGAAAAGACCCTCCAGGAGACGATCCTGGTGCTCGAGCGCCGCCTTGAGGAGAAGCAGCAAGTTGAATCGCATGTTGCCAGTCTCAGGGAGGATGAAGCGCGTCTGAAGGAGAGCATCCATGTGACTCTAAAGGCGGAACAAGAGCAACTGAAAGAACAATTCCTTGCCAACCTCGTGGAGGAAGAGTCGCGACTCAAGTCAATAAACGCCGAGCTCCAGGCCGAGCAAGATAATCTCAAGGAGCTCTTCATGGCCAGCCTCAAAGAGGAGCAAGCGAGGCTTATGGAGATGAATGTCTCGATTAAGGAGGAACAGGACCAGCTCAAGGAATCATTCCTTTCGTCTTTGAGAGAAGAACAATCTCGCCTCAGCGACCTCAACGACGCTATTCGAGAGGAGCACCAAGTGTTGAAGGACACTCTCCTCGCCAACCTGCGGGAGGAAGAGCAGCTCCTCAAGGAAGTTAACGCCGGACTCCGCAGCGAACAAGAGCAACTCCGGGAGACCTTCGTCGCCAGTCTCAAGGAAGAAGAACAGCGCCTAAGAGAAGCAAACGACAATTTGAGGCAAGAGCAAGACCAGCTCAAGCAAACTCTCAAGGAAGAGCATGAGCGCCTCAAGGTCGAACTCTTGGCTAATTTGATGGAGGAAGAGGAACGCCTAAAGGACGTCAATGCATCTCTCAGAGAAGAACAGGACCGCATCAAGGAGGAGTTCCTCGCCAGCTTCCGAGAGGAGGAGCAGCGGTTGAAGGAGAGCCTGCACGATCTCCGAGGAGAGTATGCCGATCTCGCCACCCGGAAGTCTCGCATTGCAGCAGACCTCTCTGCTGCTGAGACAGCTCTGCAAATCCGCCGCGAGGATGTGCAGTTCATGGAGGCAAAGGCCGAGGGTCTCGAGCGCCGCATCCTGGAGGGCGTCATGGACCACTCCCGGGTTCTTCTAATGGCCAAGCAAAAGAGACCCGGTGGACGAGAGTCAATGAACAGGAAGCGCGTTGTGTCTCAGAGGATTTCTGACGCGGCACCGGAACCGACAACCGAGAATACAAAGTCTCGGGCGGCTTTCGACATCGCCATGGCGGCCAAGAGCAAATTGAATACTCCGACACCACCCGGCACTTCTCGTCGTATTTTGTCTCTCAGTCAAATTACCAACAATACGCCAACGGGAGGCCTTGGGCGAAGCCAGAGCGTTAGAACTGCTGTTGGCCCTGGCCGTCTCCGTAAGGCTAGTTGGGCCGGTGGAAACCGAGCCGCCAAGGGGTATGGTGACCTTGCAAAGGACAACAAGGAAAACCTCCAGCTCAAGGAGAGCGACGAGGACGATGGGTCCGAGACCGAGGCCGACAACGGGTTTCAGAACCAGCCTCCCGTCGATATCGTGATTTCAAGGGCGGATTCCATCTACGGTGACCGGCCACTCGACAGTCCCGGTCAGGAACCTGCCGACGATCCCATCAATGACTACGATACTCTCGATCTTGATGGAGATAAGATGGATGAGGTTAGCGAAAGCGAGACCCTTAGACGGTCGAGCAGGGGATCGACAGTAATCACGAGGTCAGACAGCTACACTGAGAGCAGGGATTATTCTGAAGAGGAAGATGATATCGATGATGGTGCCAGCGATTGGGCAGACAGCGCTCTCGGCACAGAAAATGTTGTCAGCTCAGCGGCAGGGGCGGAGAACTAGGTGGATTTGTCCCCTGACTAGATCGTGTCGGGCTGCTGAAGGAAAAGTTTGCTTTCTTGTGGAGGGGAAATGGATGATTCGCGGGTAGATTGACCTACTTTATCCTTTTTTTGTTGATACGGTTGTATATCTCATAATGGTTTGGAATGGGGGATAGCCACATGTCGGAGTTATCGGGGCATACCAGGTTTCACCGGAGCATGATGACGCCGGATGAGGGTTTCTTATTGAGCTTATAGCACTAACTGTAGTTATTCTACATGTCATTGACACTAACATTGCTGTTTTCATGTTAAGTGACTAACGTGACACATTGGGTGAACATGACAATGTATCCCAGCGCGTGTTTACAGAATACGTATTTGATGGACAGTGTTCACCAGGGGGGATATGGTATTACGGTATATGATGTTGTACAATGCAGGATATAATTTACATCGCGGAAAGGCCTCTCGCTTACTTCAGTGCTGGCCGCGAAGCTGAGGACCGATTTTCTCCCTGCCATCCATCCACTGCCGCAGTACCGGCGGGATAGTCACGGACTTCTCCTCCTCGTCCCAGCCATTCTCCAAAATAGCAGCAAGTACCCGCGGCACTGCCATCGCGGTACCATTCACCGTCCACGGGTATCCAACTTTCCCAGCGAGTTTGACACGCGTCGCCAACCGCCGCGTCTGATAGTCAGTACAGATGCTGGCGCTGGTAACCTCGCCCCAGCCCTCATTACGCTCGCGCCGTGACGGGAAGAACGCTTCAATGTCACACTTTCGTGTGGCAGAAGCGCCCAGATCTGCCGTGGGCATCTCCAGTACCCGGCAGTGAAGCCCCAACGACCCAAGAATGTCAGTCTGGAGATCAACCATCTCGTTGAAGAGCTCTTGCGAGACATCCTCATCTGGCGGCGCCCACGCGAAGAGCTCCACCTTGGTGAATTCGTGCACGCGGTAGAGCCCCTTGGTGTCGACGCCGCGGGCGCCCGCTTCGGCGCGGTAGCATCGGGACACGGCGACGTGCTTCTTGGGGAGGTCGCTCTCCTCGAGGGTGGTGTCGGCGTGCATACCTGCGAGGGGGATCTCGGAGGTCCCGGTGAGTACGAGCTCGGGCTTGCGTCCGGCGTCCTCGGGGCTTTGTGCGAGGGAGTAGATTTGTGTCTCGCCGTTGGCGTCGCGCGGCTGGAAGCCGCAGGCGGCGGCGATGTGGCCGTACACGAGGCTGGGCGGGCTGACTTGGCGCCAGCCGGCGCGGGTCGCGGCCGTGAGGGCGTAGCTGACGAGTGCTTGTTCGAGCTGGGCGGCTTCGTCGAGGAGATAGTACCACCCCCAGCCGGAGGCGCGGCCGGCCGCGGCGAAGTCGAGGATCTTGAGCTCGGATCCGACGTGGACGTGGGAGCGCCAGACGCGGTCGGACAGCGCGGGCTCGGGTTCGGGGTGGTCGTTGATGTAGCTGAGCACGCGTGGCTCCGTGCCGCGGGGAGATTCGTCGCTGGTGAGGTTTGGGAGCGCGAGTGCGAGGGCTTCCATCTCCGCGGTGAGGCGCGCCTCGGTCTCCTCGATCTTGGAGAGGGCGATCTTGATGATGCGCGATTCTTCGAGGAGCTCCTCTCGGGAAGGCGGGTTGGGGTTTTCGGCATCGGCGAGGCTTGATGTTGGATCGGCAAGGAGGCCCCTGAGTTGGGCGCGGCGTGAGCGCAGGCTACGGGCTTCGACCTGTTGACTCTTCCATTGTGCGAAGAGATCGTTGATGCGCGCTGGGTAGGCGGCGGCGGCGGGGTAGTTGCGCTCGCGGCAGTTTTGGGCGTAAAGCTCAGGGTTCTGGCGGATGTGCCTGATGTCGAGTCCCGGCTTGGGCGCTATACTGGGCCGTGTCGCCGAGAGGGACTGATCTTGCGTGGGTTCGGTCGTCGAGGCCGAGTTGTGTAGTTGCGCTGAGCAGTGGTATGATGCTGCGGAGGGAGCTCCTGTCTGGAGCCGTCTGGGGGCGAATCGATAGGGACGTGGTCGTGTTGCTGCAAATGCTAAGATTTGCGCGCGGCACCCCACACTATTCAAGACAAGGCGTGCCAGCGACCTGCCGTGGGCTGGTGAAGGCTTCATCTGGACTGATAACTGGCAATTGAACCCAGAGATTTGCCCTTCAATTGATAACAGTTGTCGTGCTGCACGGCTGTGAAGCACGTACGTAAATTAATTTCGCGAAAGCTATGACCGCCTTTCTGCCCCCCCCCTGACTTCTACCCCGCGATGCGTTGGACAATGACCGCCGTTAGGTTGTCAGACAACCGCTACCCCTCAGCTGTTGTGATCAGACACTCTGCCGTGGCAGTTGAGGCTGAGCTTGAATATTGTTAGACAGCTAGCTAGCTGCCTTCCCAACATTTGTTCACGGCTTGTGAAGGGAGCACGGCGAGCTAAGCCTTCCCCGGAATTTGACTCTCTCCGTTGGGCTGTTTCGTACCAGGGGGTGCTTATTCGACACTTTGCATCTGCTAACGTAGTACCCGCCCGGCCTGAGGGGGATTGAAACATCATCAAGATCTGACACAGTCTGCGGCCCCGCCTCCAAACAGGATTCTAGGTGCTTGGTTGCACACCCTCTCATTAATATCGCGCCGTTCGGGTGCTTCACTGCTTATTGCTCCTGGTTGGTCTATGCCAAGACGGTTAGTCCCGAGCTTGGGGCTCTCATGCCAACGAAGCTAGCAAACCATTGCGGCCAACGTTGATGTTGTTGGTGTGTACAGAATTAGAGTATTACACTGGGCGTGGGGGTGATCAGTCCAAATGAGAATTTTTTTTGCCAGCCGCCGTGTGATGAGAGCAAGAAATGCGGTGCTTGCGTCGTTCAAACTTGTCTCTCTTCGTAACGTGGCTGCCGCCTGTCGTGCCACGCGATTGGCCGATGCGATCGCGGATTTTGTTTCAAGATCAGCAAAGCAGTGACCTCATCCTGTGCCAATGGTCACATGCTTTCCACCTTCCCATTGGGTTTCGCACCGGGAATGTCTCCATAGCAAGTTGTGTTCATGACTCACTATTTCTAAGCTGTGGATACCGATGAACTTGGTGAGTTTATACAAATGCTGCGGGGGCGAATTGCGGAAAAGCAAGGCTCAGGGGCGGGTTTGCCGATCAGGAACACGAGGTGAACATTGTGGGTCCCGTCGGCGACCTCCCGCGTTGCGCCTTTTCGCTGCTCTTTGCTGGCACAACTCTGTCTTTCGATGCCAATTGTCCTCCTTAAAGCCGGCTGTTAATATTTTTGAACCTCGCCATCGTAAGTGGATTCGCCGTGTCCAGCACTCCCGTTGACTGGAACGACCGGCGGTTGCAAGGAGGGGCGCCAGAATCTGAAACAGGGAGAAGACGTTGGCCGCCCCGCTACGCTCCAGTGGATATTGGACCGTCCCTGCGCTAGCTCGCCTGTTATGCCGCGTCAGTGCGGCTGTCGTCCGGAAACCGCATCACTGGGGTCCAATGCTTCACCTTTGGTGGCGCTTAGCCGAGCTTCCATGGCTGGCTGTGGGATTGGAAGCGACCGGGGAGGATCCAGCGATTGACAAACCGTAAACCGGCGCCGGGATCCAAGACCCCTTTTTCACTAGGCCCGAAGAAATTTTGAGGTTGTGATTGACAATCCCATAGAGGAGTCTCCGCCCTCTCCTCCACCCTGGCACCATTCTCTCCTCTTCAGTCCTAATGTGATATCACTAACTCGCTCTTTATCCTCCTTTTCCTTACCCTTCTCTCCTCCCCCTCGCTTCGCATCTCTTGTTTACCACGCAGGCACCGTACTGCGCGCCATAAATACTGCGGCATCTGGATCACCGCGCCTTTGTGCTATCTGCTCGCTCTCTTTGTCCCTATTTCAGAAGTTACATGCCGCACCGTTTCGTCCAACCTTCCCAGCGCAACCAGTCGCGAGAAAATCGGAGAGGGGGACACACGAAAAGACCATTCACCGCAGTATCAAGCAGGACTTGATTGCGCTTGTCTCTCCGCTCCACAGACACCCCGTTTCGGATCCACGAGATCACCACGCCCCACATTCCTCGCGAGAAGGCCGATTACATCACTGCCATCGCGCGCAGTGCCGTCTCGACCGCATCCTGCGACTCACTTAAATGGCGTTGCGGTCACCGCGGTCACCGAGGAACATGGGTTTCATGCCTATTAACTCCCACACCGATATGCAGGACATACCACTCCGCCAGGTGGCGAGCAACGCGAGCTCATCCGGCGCCCGACGAGCAGACCAAACTCTTCAATCCATTGAATTGGCAGCACCCGACGAGAAATCGGGTCTCTACGATAATGGCGGCTTTGCCGGCCGCAGGCGAATCCAGGGAATTGGACGCACTGATTCGACCCTGAGCCAGGAAACTTCACTCAACGCAATGGGCCGCTTCTACACCAAGATCATCAGCTTCTCGGTTGTCACTCGGTATTTGGTTTACGTCGTCCCCGTCGCCCTCCTGTTGGCTATTCCGCTGGTTATCCTCCCCTTTACCGGCGATATGGACAAGGATAGGGTCAAGCTGGGCGGCGGCAAGGTGGGCGGCGGCAAGGACGAGCGGAGCAGCCTGTTCTGGCTCTTTGTTTGGGTAGAGATATCGTGGCTCTCTCTCTGGGTCGGAAAGGTTGTAGCCCATCTTCTTCCGCCCATATTCATGTTCTTCTGCGGCGTCATCAGCGCGGGCACCAGAAAATACGCTACTGTTCTGCGCGCTCTGGAGATTCCGTTGTCGCTATTCTTCTGGGGCCTTTCCTCCTGGCTCGCCTTCAAGTTCATGTTTACGGACGATACTCAACAGTGGATTGACACCATCAAACGGATATTACTGTCGCTGTTTTTGTCATCGACCGTGTTGCTAGGAGAGAAGGCGCTCGTCCAGCTCATCAGCATCTCGTATCATCAGCGCTCGTTTGCGAACCGGATCAAAGATTCCAAGCACGAGATCGCTTTGCTGGGACTCATGTACGACGCTTCCCGCGCGCTGTTCCCGATGTACTGTCCCGAGTTTTCAGATGAAGACTATATCATCAACGATAGTATCGATGTGATGCTCAGCGGTGGAAAGAAAAAGGTTAAGAAGGGAGGTTCGGCCACCCCGATGAAGCTTGTCAGCGATGTCGGCCGCCTGGGTGACAAACTCACATCTGTCTTTGGAAACATCGCCTCGGAGATTACAGGAAAGCAGGTTTTCAACCCTCACTCCGCCCACTCCATCGTTGTCGAGGCCCTCGAGAAACTCCGCAGCTCTGAGGCAATGGCTCGCCGCATCTGGATGTCGTTTGTGGTAGAGGGTAAGGAGTCTCTGTCCATGGAAGACATCGTAGAGGTCATGGGGCCCGCCCACCAAGAGGAAGCCGAGGAGTGCTTCCGCACTATTGACGCCGACGAGAATGGTGACATTAGCCTGGAAGAGATGATTCGCAAGGTTGTGGACATCGGAAAGGAAAGGAAGGCGATCGCAAGCAGCATGAAGGACATCAGCCAAGCCTTGACCGTCTTTGATAAGGTTCTCCTCTTCGTCGTCACAATCATCGTCATCATCATCTTCTGTAAGCCTTCCCCTTGTCCTTTGCTCTTTTTATTGATGTTAATCTTGCTGCAGTGGCCGTTTTCCAAAGCAGCTTCATCGCCACGCTCACTACTGCTGGCACCACCCTGCTTTCGTTGTCCTTCGTCTTCGCCGTTACAACGCAGGAGTTCCTCGGTTCCTGCATCTTTCTTTTCGTCAAGCATCCGTTTGATGTGGGTGATCGTGTCGATATCCAAGGTCCCGAGAAGATCCAGATGACGGTTGAAAAGATTTCACTTCTCTACACGGTCTTCACGCGAATCGACAAGATGCAGATTGTCCAGGTTCCCAACATTCAGCTGAACAATCTGTGGATCGAGAACGTCACCCGAAGCAAGGCCATGAAGGAGGTCATCGACGTCAATGTATCTTTCGACACGTCGTTCGAGGAGATCGAGCTTCTTCGTATGGAGATGGAGAATTTCGTGCGATCTCCAGAAAACAGCCGCGACTTCCAGCCCGACATTGGCATCAGTGTTGGTGGCGTCGGGGATTTGGATAAGTTGACGCTTAAGGTTGTGATCAAACACAAGTCCAACTGGCACAACGAGATGGTTCGCGCCACTCGTCGCTCCAAGTTCATGTGTGCTCTTACCCTGGCGCTGAAGCGGGTTCCTATCAACGGCCCTGGTGGTGGTGGCGACGCTCTTGGAGGACCTAAGAACCCCACATACGCGGTCGCTGTCTCGGATGACTTCGCCGCCCAGGCACGTGAGAAGAGCGAAAAGGAGAAGGAGGAGAAGAAATTGGCCAACCAGCTTGCTGAGGGAACTGCCGGCGACAGTTCTGCTAAGGTCGCAGAAGAGCGCGCGGTTGATGACCTCAACGCCTCGGACCCCGTGACAGAGGCACTTGAGGAGTGGGGCTATGAGAACACGCTTAACAGTCGTGATCCGTCCGCCGACCGCAAACGTGCTACTGAAATCGAGGCTGCCCGGCGAGATTTCACCAACGCGCGCGAGTCCCAGCGCGGTCGCCGCAAAGCCGGCGATACACTCCCTCCCACGGCGTTCGGAAATAGTATGCCGAGCGTCCAAGTGACACGGTCGGTGAGCTCCAGAGGGTCAAGAAACCCCACCTCTTTCGACATTGAGAGACAAGCTGGCATGCAAGGTCCATCACTCGCTCAATATGCTGGCGCTGCTTACGCCGTTCAAAACGCTGGCATCCCGCTGGCCACATACCCCATTCCGCCAGCACCACAGCCTGCCCACACGCAGCAAAGTAGCCTTACTGTTCAGGGGCAAACGCATCCCTTGCAGAGCGCGCCTTCTGGTAGCGGCGTAACTGGTGCCAGATCACGGGGCGCCAGCGTGAGTCATCCACAGCCGCAGCGGACGCCAAGTGAGGGAAAAGGTGGCCAACCTGGCGGCAGCGCCCCAGCGCCTGGTCCTCGGTAAATAAATAACGACTGTTGAACGGCATCGGCAACGGAAATATGGGACGGCCTGGAAAGCAAACCAATCTTTTGGTCACCGGTTCGGGACGAAGGGACGCATCAGAAGGAAACAGGGAATACAAGGACCTATAGAGCATTGAATTTTCTTTTGGCGTTAGGGGCTCATACATGGCTGATAATGGCATCATCGTAGCCAAGAAAAGGTAGCGGAATCCTCCGCAGCATTGGAGGGGATCATGGCGAGCTGACACAGTCGACCATGGCCTACCCGTTGTATATAAGAATATATGTCGAGATGGCAACATAGACCTAGCATTAGACGGTCATGATGTATTATATGTTTTATCATCAACCTCTTAACTCAAGGCATTCGCACCTACCTGTGCCTGAACATGTCTATGGGTTGAGATGAGAAGAGACTCCGGCCAAAAGATGGGATCCCCCTATTCCGTACGAAAAGGCGCAGTCTCGGGGAGCCCTCACCTAACTTGTGGCGTGCCAGAGCAGCGAGACCCAATATCTTACGTCCCATGCCTTCCTCACATAACGAAAGGCCTTGATTGATTGCACTGGAATAGGCCGTTGGAAAATGTTGTAAACCCCTCGGCAATCCAAAGCAGCCGATGAACCTATGGCCTGCCGTGAGGAGGAGCAATCATCCTCCCACTGCCTTCGGAGACCCATTACTCCGGCCGGGGCCTTCATATACTGACAGCACTGTATCGAATACTCCATCTCAAGCCTGCTCTATCCCACAGGGGAAGCCCAGATCCGTCCCCTCAACCGCCGTGACTACAGCTGACTACGAGCAATCCATCCCAGCACGTCCTCAGCAAATATGCTCAACCTCCAGCTTCTTCCCATCATGATTCCCCAAATCCGTCTTCAACACCCGCCCAAACAGCTCGAGCAAAACCTCAAAGCACGCCTTTGTAATAGCCGGGTCATACCGTCCCTTGCTGAGCTCGTCGCGGATGAAAGCGTGCTGCGCCCATGCAAACTCGTGGAAGCTGAAGATTACGCCGGCATCGCGCAGCTTCTGGCGGATCAAGTCTCTTCCTGCGTCCGGCACGTGGGTGTCTTTGAGGCCGAAGATCAGGGCGACTTCGCCCTTGAGCTGGGAGAGAAGGTCAAGGGTGTGCGTGCTGGAGGGGGGAGGGGCCGAGGAGGTGTTGGGGGCCGGGTGAGGGCCGAGGGTGCGGCTGTGGACGTCGGTTGCAAAGTAGGTTACGCAGGCTGTGATGCGCGGGTCAAGCTGGGGGAGGTTAGATTTTGGCTGAGAGGGGTTTGGGGGAGAGGGCATACGCTGGCGCGAAGGGCGAGGTGGCCGCCTAGGCACATGCCCGTGGTGCCGACCTGGCCAGTGCATGTTGGTAGGCTGAGGAGGTGGTCGACGGTTACGCGGGAGTCTGCATCGTAGGATTCGAGGGTCTGGGGTGGAGGGTTGTGTGTTAGCAGGGAATTTCCATGTTCAACTCAGAGAGCTCAAGGGGGGTCGTCATAGGTAGGCATCGGAGCCCTTGGAGCTTACCTTGGCGATCTTCCACTCGTTTCCTTGATCCGTGCCTTCGACATCGTAGCGCAGGGGCTCGGGCCCGGTGAAGTTGTGGTAGCTGCTCGGGCACGCAACGATGTATCCTTGTCCGGCGATTTGCCTAGCGAAGCGCGCTACTGGGCCGGTGACTGGAGAGGGTGACGCTGTCTGTCAGCTTGTCCTGAGAGCATCATGACTCGGACGAGCTCCCCGGTGTTGAAGCTCCGGACGGGGCCCTTTCTGTCTGACCTTGGTAAATCTCGCTGAAGATGACAACACCTGGGAAGCGTCTGTATTTCTTGGTGAGATGGGTTGCTGGGTGGAACACATGCTTTCTTCAAGATGCGCACTCACGCATTGGGATATCCTGGGATAATGGGATGGAAAACAAATACCCCTGTTGGAGTTCGCTCTCACGCATCAGCTGATATGTCACGGTATTGCTTTGGGACCGGAGTGTTCACTCATGGAGGATGTTTTGCCATCGGCAGTGGCCGGGACGTCGACGTACGACTCGGTGAAGAGCATGATGACTGTTGACAGGGGTAGCTCTTCTGAGGCTTTTGTGGAGTCAACAAACTGGAAATGCGATAAATATCTCGAGATCGACTTGTATTATTTTCTCTAAAGGAATTGGACGACAGGTGGGATCAGGAAGCAATGATAAGATTAATCCCACGCTGGATTGATGCAACGGAGTAGCGCAATCGAAAGCTCAACATCTCGAGCTCGTTTGCTTCATTGCTCCAGCAAGGATTGCCCCTCCCCCTCTGGTTGTTCACTCAGCACCCGTTCTGGTGCGGGGCATGATCGCCTTATCTTATCGAACCATGACTTCATCACGCCAGAGCTGAGCATGAGCTGCCTTTGAGACACCAACAGCCAGAATTGAGGCTGCAGCACCGGGGAGGCACTTTATGAATCGATTCAATGCATCAATGGGCAACCGTAGATTGCCTCTGGCCAGGCTGGGAAGGCAGATACCCGACAAACTGGACGTGCTGCAGATACAGATCAGGCATCAGACCTCAACAAGGAGAGAAGGAGGGGCGGTGGTAAAAGTGGGCCCGGGGTACTTCGAGGTACTTTCTGAAATTTGTTCCGGCGATGGCGAGTTCACTGCCCCACCTCCCACCCGCAGCCTCTCCATGCCCAAGCCGCCAGGGGAGCAGACGGTCTCGTCAATTTTGGGCCACTCAAGCTTGAGAGCTGCCGAGGTATAGCTTCTGCAGGTGATCGCGATTTAGGAGAGATATCCAAGATGGTTGGAAGCTTCATCTTTGCACGGAGGAATGATGGGCGCCTGGCCGTGGGGTTGGGCACATCTGTCGTCACAGCGGGCCACGTATTGAGCCCATCGTTATCATGCGAGTGACTTGCAGCAAGTCAGGCATGAGGCTGATTCGGCAGCATGTCAGGTAACCAGTTGAAGCGACTCTCAATTGAGGTAGTGGTACTTCAAGGGCAACTCTAGAAACGGTTTCTAGGTGGCATGATCCGTAACGTTGAACAGCCTCTGTTTAGGCTTCTCGGGCTGGGTACGGACTACGATGTAGGTTTCGTTGAGACATCCTCGGGGAGCCGACCGGCGTCTCGCACCTTCCTTTGAAGATTGAAACCCACAATTGAACCGCATCTTTTTAAAAATAAAAAAATCCACATTTGCGACCAGAGGCGACATGAGGCTGGCAAAGAGCCACTGCAGAAGTTTCCATTGTCGTCCGAAGTGGTCTACAGGTTGCCAGAGGTTGCCAGAGGTTGCCGGGTCAATCGATGTAGTTCCAAGTACCCAGATTGGTGGGGTCGAAGAAACCCACCGAAGCTCGTGGAAAAAAGTTCCAGCTTCGAGCTGCAGGCTTAAAATCATAGCTACTGCCCCTCCTTCCACACAACCATCTTGCAACAATCATCTTCTTTCTCCCACTCGCACACTTCCTCGCACCGACTCCACATCATCGTCGGCTTTTTCTGCAAATCCTCAGAATTTACGAACACATCCCTCTACGTTGTAGAAAGCACAAATAATCACCGCAAATATGGGTCCCGCCGTCGGTATCGACTTGGGTACTACCTACTCCTGCGTCGGAATTTTCCGCGAGGATCGGTGAGTCTCACCCCATCCCCGCCGCCGCCGCATGGCTGTGACAAGGATTGCGAACAGGATGCTAACAGCTTCTAGGTGTGAAATCATTGCCAATGATCAGGGCAACCGCACAACCCCTTCCTTCGTTGCGTTCACAGATACCGAGCGTCTTCTCGGAGATGCCGCCAAGAACCAGGTCGCCATGAACCCCGTCAACACCGTCTTCGATGCAAAGCGGTTGATTGGACGCAAGTTCAACGATGCCGAGGTTCAGGCCGACATGAAGCACTTCCCCTTCAAGATCATCGACCGTGGCGGCAAGCCCGTCATCGAGGTCGAGTTCAAGGGCGAGCGCAAGACCTTCACACCCGAGGAGATTTCCTCCATGGTCCTGACCAAGATGCGCGAGATTGCTGAGTCCTACCTCGGTGGCACCGTTAATAACGCTGTTGTCACCGTCCCTGCGTACTTCAACGACTCGCAGCGTCAAGCCACCAAGGATGCCGGTCTCATTGCTGGTCTCAACGTACTCCGCATCATCAACGAGCCTACCGCGGCCGCCATTGCCTACGGTCTCGACAAGAAGGTCGAGGGTGAGCGCAACGTCCTCATCTTCGATCTCGGTGGCGGCACTTTCGATGTCTCGCTCCTCACTATCGAGGAGGGTATCTTCGAGGTCAAGTCTACGGCCGGTGACACTCATTTGGGTGGCGAGGACTTCGACAACCGTCTTGTTAACCACTTCGTTAACGAATTCAAGCGCAAACACAAGAAGGTAATTTATTCCCATTTTCTGATTATCCCTTGGCGATGATGCCCAATGCCCGAGCTGCGAACTCCGAGGCCTGTGCTGCGGGTTTCAACGCCTACTCACATTTGCCCTACCCCTTCCAACGACCACTTGGCGCCTCAATTGCACATTCGGAGGTCTTATTCGCATGCGCCGAGGCCTTCTTGACGACCTCGGATGTCTTTTGGACATTATCGGACGCATTGCCGATGTGCTGTTGAGGCGTCTCGGACATTCTCAAAGCCACTCCCAAATTCTTTGAATGCATCGCTAACTATTTCCCAGGACCTGTCGTCCAACGTCCGTGCCCTCCGTCGTCTCCGCACCGCTTGCGAGCGTGCGAAGCGCACTCTGTCGTCGTCTGCCCAGACGTCGATTGAGATCGACTCTCTCTTCGAGGGTATCGATTTCTACACCTCGATCACCCGCGCTCGTTTTGAGGAGTTGTGCCAGGATCTGTTCCGCTCGACCCTCCAGCCCGTCGACCGCGTCCTGACCGATGCCAAGATCGACAAGTCCCAGGTCCACGAGATCGTCCTCGTCGGTGGCTCTACCCGTATTCCCCGCATCCAGAAGCTCATTACCGACTACTTCAACGGCAAGGAGCCCAACAAGTCCATCAACCCCGATGAGGCTGTTGCCTACGGCGCTGCCGTGCAGGCTGCCATTCTCTCCGGTGACACATCCTCCAAGTCCACCAACGAGATCCTGCTTCTCGATGTCGCTGCCCTGTCCATGGGTATCGAGACTGCCGGCGGCATGATGACCAAGCTCATTCCCCGCAACACCACTATCCCCACCAAGAAGTCCGAGGTCTTCTCCACCTTCTCCGACAACCAGCCCGGTGTCCTTATTCAGGTCTACGAGGGTGAGCGTCAACGCACCAAGGACAACAACCTGCTCGGCAAGTTCGAGCTTACTGGTATTCCCCCCGCTCCTCGTGGTGTCCCCCAGATTGAGGTCACCTTTGATCTCGATGCCAACGGCATCATGAACGTCTCCGCTCTCGAGAAGGGTACCGGAAAGACCAACCAGATTGTCATTACCAACGACAAGGGCCGTCTTTCCAAGGAGGAGATCGAGCGCATGCTCGCGGACGCTGAGAAGTTCAAGGAGGAGGATGAGGCTGAGGGCCGCCGTGTCGCTGCCAAGAACGGCCTTGAGTCGTATGCGTACTCTCTCCGCAACACCCTCGCCGACTCCAAGGTCGACGAGAAGCTCGATGCCGCCGACAAGGAGACTCTCCGCACCGAGATCGACAAGGTCGTCGCATGGCTCGACGAGAGCCAGCAGGCTACTCGCGAGGAGTATGAGGAGCACCAGAAGGAGCTTGAGGCTGTTGCCAACCCCATTATGATGAAGTTCTACGGTGCTGGTGGCGCTCCCGGCGGCATGCCCGGCATGCCCGGTGGTGCCCCTGGTGGCTTCCCCGGCGCTCCCGGTGGCGCCCCCGGCGCCAGCCACGACGACGGCCCTACCGTCGAGGAGGTCGACTAAATTGACAATCCTCTTCTCTTTGCGGTTTCATTGCGCAGGTAGATCGTTCCTCATGCCAAATCGCTGAGGGCGAGTAATGCGGAGTCTCGGTCGGGTAGGGTGAACGCCTAGATCTGGTTTCTTTTCACTCATCATGATACAGGGGAAAAGTTACGGAGGCTGCATGGCTTGTATTTTAGTCACGATTCCCATTTCCTAGCCACGAACAAAAACATTCACAAACAAATCATTTCCATTGCTTGCGTGACAGTGACAAAGTTGCATGTAGTTGAAGAACGGGACTCGTATGTAAACCTGGGTCTTACGACTCGGGCATTGGGAATCATCACTGGGGGATAATGAAAAAGAGGAAAGCACTATCATTGCTAGAATGGTATGTTTTGTCTCCCAAGGTCTTGAGCCGAATCCATGTGCCAAAGTTATACGAAAGCTGCGAAACCAAGAGGAGAACAGTGAGGTCTCAATTCTTCTGTCCTAGAACCCGCAAAAAGCGAGGGTCCCGTTTCGTCCACTGTCCTTGCTTCGAAGCTTGTGGCTGGATAGTTAGAAGGCATTGTGGTGGAGAGGTCTCTAAAGAGGCATCAAAAAGAGTCATCAGACGATGTAATCTGCTTAGATAGACATCTTCTCTCGCATATCATTGCTGTGAATGCTGCTGCTCTCCCCATATACTTGCCGGTTGAACACACATGTCATATGTAGAGTAGAGAAACTCGTAATTTTAACCAGATACTTTGAAGTTCCCGCCTATGCTTATGACAAACGAGACTCTTTAGATGTCTTCTACCTCAGCCCCAGCCTATTTATCCCACCTCTCCAACCCATTCTTATCACTGCTGCTTGCCATTACCTCCCCCCTGCTGCTTCGCCCACTGCTCCCTCTCCCTCCTCCTCCTCTCCAAATCCAGCCTTTCCATCCCCTCCTCGCCGGCCTTCTTCGCCTCTCCAAACGGCACACTAAACGCCGTCCCCGGCGCCACCCTCTCCTTCCGACTCTCCCACACATCCTCACTGCTCGGCCGCCCACTGCCGTACTGCTCCTGCTCCTTCGCCCGGTAGTGCTCCTGAATCGCCCTTGCGCGCGCCTCGTCGCTGAACGACTTGGTGCGCATGCAGAACCAGAAATCGTCCCACAGCTCGCTGCAGTTGCGCAGCCCCCCGTAGCGGTATACCGCGTTCCATTGTGCCCCGGGCGTGTGGCAGTGCCAGGCGTAGTCGAAGGCGTCGCGGCAAGACATGGTCGTCGGGAGCTGGGTCTCGGACATGGCGAGCGATTCGGGGGTGCGTCCGCGTCGGGGGTTGTACAGGGGGTCGAGGGTGGGAGAGGTCTCGAGCGGGGGCGCTTTGGCCCAGGGGAGCCAGGAGGTGGGAGGCGGGGAGGCGGCGGGTGTGGGTTGTGGTGCTGGTGGTGGTGGTGCGGTGGTGCGTTTGGGGGCTTGGCCTTCTTCTTGGATCATGGCCCAGAACTTCTGGACTTCGCGGTCGCCGGTCGGGGCTGCGGGCGGCGGAGGGGCGGGCGCCGTTGTTGGGGGCGCCGCGGCGGTTGAGGAGGAGGAGGAGGGGGGAGACGCTGAGTTCCAGAACCAGCCCATTGTGTCGGTTTGGGGGGTTGAGATTCGCGGGGAACGATGGTGGGTGTTAGAGAGTTGAGAGAGAGTAACTCGGAGTTTGAACAAAGAGAGGGATCGAGGGGTAGCTCGTAAAGGAGGGGAAAGGATGGTGATATCCCGAGAGGTGCCTGTCGCTGTGATCAGCTGGTCGAGTCTTGCAGGAACAGTCTCGGCTGGCCAATGAGGTGCTGGGTCTCGATGCGGTGTCTGATTGGCGTTAGCACCTGGCTGAGCTGGGGGGTTGGTGGGGCCGGCCGGTTCTTTGCTGGGCTCCTTGGCAGGTGGCTTCGGTCCTCCGCCTGTGACATCACCGGCTTGGCTGTCCTTGCCAGTCGCTCCGACTGATACAAAAAGCGCTGTTTCTGCTGGTGACAGGTTGCCGGTCGCTGGAAAGTCGCCAAGAGGAATGCGATGGTTGTGGGACGTCTACCCTTCCGGCCTTTGGGGCACCTGGGCTTGCCTCGGACGTATGCAGCGGCGGGCGCGGTGAGATTGGGTCGTGTGAGAAGGTGGGAGAGCACGGCAGCAACAACAAGCGCAGCATCTCGCCCACCACCAAAGAAGGAGACTGCGATCCAGGACGACGACAAGAGCGGCCATGTCTCTTGTGCTGAGAATGAGTCGATTCTGTTTCTTGACAGTAGGTTGGCCCGAGATGCTCGACAGGATACATGAGACTGATCCCCCCTAGACCTGTTCCCTCTGAAGCTCACACCATTCATGCTCTGGCGCCCATGGTTCACCAGACGTGACCTTGCCGACGTCCAGAAGCAGTTTGAATCATATTCCCGAGGATTGCTTGACCCCGTCAGCCTGGTTAAGCGCGCCATCCCTGACAATGTTCCCATCACCATCACCAAAATTATCCCTCGGCTGAAGGATGGCGGTGCCTTTGTCAAATTCACGCACCCTAGTGATGTTTCAGCATCCGAGGTTGAGGACATACTCGCGAAAGCGCTGGAGGACAAGCCGATCAAGCCCTGGTTCAACCCCTTTCTCGGCATCAAGACAGGCCTTGTTCGTGGTCGGCCATGGCTAGAGGATCTGTATCGATTTCCCAAGAGTCGCGTCCGGGTGGAGTACGCACCGGCCCTGGATACAGAATCCCCAGCCGAGCTGTCCCAAGAAACTCTGTACAGTCTCTTTCGCAGATATGGAAAGATTGCCGATATCCAACCTCAGCCGTCCGACTCTAAGGTCCTGCCCAAGTACGCCCATGTTGACTTTGTGCTGGTACGGGACGCCGTCATGGCGACGAACTGCATGCATGGATTTGTCCTCCAGGAATCGGGGAGCAAGCTCGCAACGAAACTACGCCTGTCGTACGAACAGCGAATCAAGCCACATCACATCTGGGACTGGATTTCGAGCCACCCCAGGATCGTGATTCCGCTTGCTGCTGCCTTTTTGGCCGCATTTACCGTCGTTGTGTTTGATCCTATCCGAGAGTTCTTCGTCAAGGTAAGGCTCCCATGCTCCTCGCTTGACTGCGCAATGTGCTGACGTTGATAGGCACATGTCCAACATGTTTTCGAATTTACCGATAGCAGGCTCTATAAGTGGTTCAAACGCCAGACATCTGACATCCTTGCCTTTAGGAAACATAAGGACGACCAAGCAGGGTTCAATGCGCTGGTCACTCACCGGAAAGACCTCATTGAATCAGTCCAGAACGTGCTACTTGAATCAACCGCCACCTTTGTCGTCATCCACGGGCCTAGAGGGTCCGGAAAGCGGGAGCTGATGGTGGATCAAGTCCTCCAAGGACGTAATGATGTCTTGGTTCTGGATTGCAAACCTGTGGTGGAAGCGCGCGGCGAGGCGGGGACCATCAAGAAGCTTGCTGCCCAGGTTGGCTACCGCCCGATATTTTCCTGGGCGAACAACATGAGCAGCATGGTCGACCTCGCAATCCAGGGCACCACTGGAGTCAAGGCCAGCTTCTCGGAGAATTTGGAATCCCAGCTTGTGAAAATCCTCCAGACTACAGCGACAGCGCTCAAGGAGGTTTCCCTCGCCGAAAAGAAGAAGATCGACCCCAACGAGACTCTCTCGGAGGACGCCTTCTTGGAAGCACACCCGGAGAAACGCGCCGTGATTGTCATCGACAATTTTCTACACAAGGGCGATGAGAAGGGGCTCGTCTACGAGAAAATTGCTGACTGGGCCGCTGCCCTTGTGCAATCCAATGTTGCCCATGTCGTCTTTCTTACCAACGATACATCCTACTCGAAATCGCTGTCAAAGTCTCTCCCGGACCGCGTCTTCCACCAGGTCACCTTGGGTGACCTGTCGCCTGAGGCTGCAAAGCTGTTTGTTGTCTCACAGCTCGATATGGAGAAGCAAGCAGACCCCAAGAAGGGCGAAGAGGGTGATTCCAAATTTGCGGCCGCCGCAGATGTAAAGAATCGGGAAGACCTGCGAGAACTGGACGAGTGCATCGAATCTCTTGGCGGTCGTCTGACGGACCTTCAAGTGCTCGCCCGCCGGCTGAGAGTGGGACAGAGTCCTAAGAAGGCAGTCAGCGAGATCATCGAGCAGAGCTCAGCTGATATTCTCAGGATGTTCCTCCTCGCTAAAAACGGTGGAGCCGCAGACAGGAAGTGGTCGATCGAACAAGCATGGTATCTTGTCAAGGAGCTGGCGCAAAAAGAAAGCCTGAAGTACAACGAGGTGCTCCTATCGGATACCTTCGCATCGTCCACTACCTCGGGCGCCGCAAGCGGAGAATCTGCGCTCGAGAGCTTGACCAACGCCGAGCTCATCACTGTCAAGTCCGTGAACGGCCGTCCCCAGACCATTCGCGCCGGAAAGCCCGTCTACCAAACTGCCTTCAACCGCCTGCTCAGAGACCCTGTCGTGAAGGCGAAGATGGACCTATCGTTGCTCAAGGAGCTCGCTGCCATTGAAGCCAAGACCATCGAGAAGGTCGAGACGGAGCTCAACATCCTAGCAAATTTCCCGACCAAGCCGTACCAAACGAATGACCGGATTAATTATCTACTGGCCAAGTTGGAGGGAAGCCAGAAGAAGATTGTGGCTTATGAGAAGGAGATGGGAGGACTGAAGAAAGTGCTCTCTCACAACGCATGAGGCTGGATTTGCCACCCTCCTGCTACGGCGGGATGATTTTCAGCTTTTTGCTGTGTATTCTACTGCTCACGAAGGAATGATGCAATGTTGGTGGTGGTCCTGAACAAGCGCATCTTAGCCAAATGTTACTCTCCTCCCTTCGTGTCGCCTGTCGTTAGGATTTTATGTCGCATTTGATAGATACCCTCTCAGCTTGTTCACCCTCACATGATCAGTCATCCATGCGATGTCTAGTGAAACGCTGTTGTTCCCTCGCGATAGATCCGCCTCTCATACTTTTAGCATTACAACTTCCTAGCCCCCGCATCTCGCAATACCAAGTAGTCTGTCGACCGAGTAAAAGTGAATTTTAATACTTAGAATCGTCATAATCATGAGACGCTAAAAATTCTACCTACCCCGGGACCACACCGCCCACAACGACATAATAAAACCCAGACGCTAGCCAGCCGGTATCATACCTACCATACTCGAACATGGTGTGAATTCGTTTTTCTTCCCGTCCACACAGACAAAAAAGCCCAACAGCAAAGCAAACAAAACAAACAGGAGTCCTCCCACCGCTAATCCTGAAAAAAAAACAAAAAGACTGTTTCCCCCCTCCCTCACCCACTCACCCACTCATTCCTTGCTTTGCTTTGCTTGGGCAGGGGAGGGATTGACAGGAAAAGAGTTGCCACCAAAAAGAATCACAGTCGCTTGTCCTCATCATTCCCCCTCCTCGGCTTCCTCGTCCTCTTTCGGGGCCATCTCGCACCCCTGTGAGAAGAAGATACGCGCCGGTTGGTCATAATCGTTTTCGATGCTGTAGTAATTACCTGCGGGTGGGTGAATGTCAGTATCCCGTCTGATGTAACAAGTTCATGTTCTTGAAGCAGGGTTAGTGGGGTGCTTACCTCTCGGGACAAACCACATGCCCCCCTTGCTGATGCGGAAAGTGGTCTCGTTGACCGTGACCAAGACGCGGCCGGTATGCACGAAAAATGTCATAAACATTTTGCGGGAGTTCTTAGGCCGCTTTTCGCTCCCAGGCGGCAGGTCGACCACGCCGGCGTTGAAGAAACCTTCACTAAGAATTTTTGCGTACCGGAAGGAGGCGTCCTTGACTGTCTGGGTCTGAACCGCGGCGCTGCTGATGGCGAGGGTCCTGTCGTGGACGTCGACGAATTCGTCCTGTGCGGGTGGGTTGAATTCGTGGTCTGGCTGCCAGGTGATGACGTGTCCCTCGACTTGTCCCGGATCGGACTCCCAAGGCTCGGCAGGCGGGCCGTCGTCCTCTTCGGAATCGTAGCCTCCCCTACTCTTGCTCGGACGACCGCGGGCCTTGGCGCCTCGCTTGCCCTTGCGGGATTTCGTCGGGTACACGGGTTCTGGCTCGTCGACGCGGACGACTTCCTTGATGCTGGGGAGGAGGAACTTGCCCGCGTGGGTCTTGGTGCCAAATAGATCGTCTGTGGCCTCTTCGGGGTCGTAGTCAACTCTCTCATTACGCCAGTACGCAAGTGGCTTGAACGAGTTGCGGCCTGACCGGGTTTGGGTCATCGAGTCGGAATTCCCAGGTACTTCGCGGCGATTGATCATCAGCCCGCGGGATCTGGGCAGTGGTGGCCCCCGCGGGACGATGACCTGCGATGTGTCGCCAGGAAGAGAAGACTTGCGCTTCCGCCCCCTCTTGGCCTTCTCTGCCGCTGGTGGTGGTGCCGGTGCCTTGCTGGCTTTCTTCGGGGCAGAGGCTTTAGGGGCTGGAGCTTTTGGCTGCTCTTCCTCTTCGCTGACGGGCGAGACTGGCTTTTTCGGTGGCCGTCCCCTGCTCTTTGGTGCGGGCGCGGGTGCGGGTGCAGATGCGGGCTCGGCTCGTTGGCGTTTTGCTTGATGTCCTGTGTCGTTTTCTGCCTCTACCTCGTTCAGCGACCGCCGTTTCTTGGGCCGCGGTTCGGGTTCTGGAGTCGGGGCCTTTCGCTTCCCTACCTTCCCCTTAGGCTTGGGCTTGGGAATCACTGCTTCCTCCTCTTCTTCCTCCTCACTTGTAGGGGCCTCTTCCTCTACCTCCTCGACAGCCTCTGGCTCGTCTTCTTGTGCCGATTCCTCCTCAGCCGCCTCGTCGCTCTCCTCCTCCTCTACCACCCGGCGACCCTTTGCCACCTTGGATAGTGGCGACGGCTTGGATGTCTTGGGGGGTCTACCACCACCCCTTTGCTTCAGTGCCGGCGCCGGTTTCCTCCTAGCCGCAGCAGCACGAGCAGTCTCCTCTTCAGCCGAAGATTCGCCTGCGTCTTCTTCGGGTTCTGGTGATTCTTCGGCTTCCGCTGACAACATGGCCATGGACTCCTCCACAAAATTGTCGACCTCTTCCTCGTCCCCGTTGTCGGCATTCCAGTTGGTCGACTCCTCTTCTTCTTCCTCCTCCTCCACTACTTCTTCTTCGCTCTCCTCTGGGCGGTAGGAATGGTACCCGTTTGCCGAAGCCCTAGCGGAGCCGTTAACTGCGCTGAGTTTGGGGATCCCCTTTCCAGTAATTGGCTGAGAGTTCGAGCGCGGGCCTTTAGCTTCCTGGCTCTTAAAATCCAGACGGCGGTTCGTACTGGCTGGCTGCGAATTAGACTCTCGCGGCGAGGAGTTGGAGTTGCGCCCAATCAGGCGATTTCGTTGCGCTGGGGAATTGAGGCTGGTCTTAACAGGTGAGCGCGCGCGCGGAAGAGGCATTGGTAGTCGGCTGCTATTCCCGTTAAGCAAGGCAGCTGGGCCGATCCCGGAAGCTGAGGCCAAAATTAGCTGTGCAAGGTCGCGTGAGGGCGGGGGAGGGGCGTACTGGTGGTGATGTCCATCGCCTCGCCAGTATCGTTGTCCTCCTCCTCTTCCTCCTCCTCGTCCTCGTCCATGTGCGTATTACGGTCAGGCTTTGTCGGCGAGGAGAAGAGGTCGTCGAGTAGTTCCATGCCATGCTCATCGCGCTTGCCCGTGTCCTTGAGGGTGATGCCGGTTTTGCTAGATCGGGATGCGCATCAGCAACTCGTCTGCCACCCGCGAGAATCCATCTCCCTCGCCGCGAGAGTAACGCACCGTCCCGCTACACCCAGCTCAAAAATGTGTTCCTGCGGCCCGAGGGTGCGTCGCTGTTGCGACGAACGCGGCGCCATCTTTAGCTGAGCTTCCTGGTCGAGGTCGGTCGCGACGGTCGCAGCAAATTCGTGACCTGTCGAGGAGCTGCAAAGCTTCGGTTTGCGCGACGAGCTCGAAGCGCGGTTCAAAAAAAAAAAAAAGCAAAGTGACGCAATCAACGCAATAGAGTGAACAATTGCAAGGACGCAGCACAGCGTGGACCAGACACCCCAGGATGACTTTGTTTACTTGCCTTGTCTAGGACGCAGGGGCGGTACGGAGTGGGTTTTCTCCATTCATGTCGCACCAATTGTGCAGCGCGTTCTGCCTCGCCATTGGCCGACGCGCCGGTTCCAGGACGCGTCAAATCGTGAACTCGCCCCTCCACACCTCGGCCTCGACCACCACTTACAGTATCGCAGCAATCCAGCCGATCTTCCGAATTCCTCAGCCTTTGTCCCAGTCAATTGAGCAACAAGCACCAGAAAACACCACATTTCCCCGAATCCACCACCACCGACACCAAATTCTGCTCGAACCCACCACCGTCTACGCTTCTCCGACTTTCCACCCAAAACCAAAACCAAAACCAAAACCACAGGCAAACAAACCACACCCACCACAACCACCAAAATGGCCGACTCCCAACCACCACCCGAAGACATCGCCCTCGAAACCCCCGCCTCCGACGTCTTCATCCCCCCCTCTATCAACACAACCGCCCTCCTCCTCGGCGACACCTACACGCACTTCTCTCCGGTGCCCCCGCTCCTCCTCCCGTCCGCCTCCTCCCCCTCCACACCGGGCCCCCCCGTCGCCCTCGGCGTCGACGAAGCCGGGCGCGGCCCCGTCCTCGGCCCCATGGTCTACGGGGTATTCTACCTACCCCTGCCGCTCTCCGACCCGCTCCTCCGCACAACGCACCACTTCGACGATAGTAAAGTCCTCACCCCCTCGGTCCGCTCCTCCCTGATGGAAGTCCTCTGCACGCCGCAAACCGACCTCTACACCTCATGTGGGTGGGCGATCTCCTCTCTCTCCGCGCGCGACATCTCCTCGGGCATGATGCGCCCGCTGGGCGGGAACTACAACCTCAACGCGCAAGCGATGGACGCGACGGTGGAGCTCATCCGGGGGGTATACGCGCGGGGGGTAAATATCTCGGAGATATACGTCGATACGATCGGGCAGCCGGCGGCGTACCAGGCGAAGTTGGAGCGGGTGTTCCCCACGGCGAAGATCACTGTGGCGAAGAAGGCGGATAGTTTGTATCCGTGTGTGAGTGCGGCGAGTGTGTGTGCCAAGGTGACGAGGGACGCGGCGCTGGAGACGCTTTGGAAGGCGAGGGGACAGGGGGGCGGGGAGGGGGGAAATGATGATATGGAGTGGGGGTCGGGGTATCCGTCGGATGGGCGGTGCGTGTCGTGGATGAAGGGGAATATGCATCCGGTGTTTGGGTGGGGTCCCGAGTGCAGGTTCAGTTGGGGCACGGCGAAGGATATGCTGGAGACGAACAACAAAAACGGGGGCGTCAAGGTTGACTGGCCCGTGGACGAGGATCCAGACACGCAGCGGATGACGGATTTCTTCACCTCGAAGGATCAGGATAACGAGGGTGACGAGCTAGGGACGTGGTTTGGGACACCAGCTGGGCTGGAGGCGTTTTGACTAGCATATATCATTACTGTATTATATTGTTGGAGGAAGGAGTTGGGCATCACGATAGACATGATATCCTGCGCGCCAAATCAGGCAGGGGCCGCGTCGAACGGCACAAAACTTGACTAATACAAGGTGCATTGGTCCTGTGTCTGTAATCCGTACAACCTCCTGACAAACTCCCATCATGGTTATGTCTAAATGTCATCGTCGTCATCCGTCGCATGGTGCTGCTTCCTCTTGCCACCGCTATCCAACGTGTCCATGCTGATGGAGTCGCTGTCTCGCTGCTTGGCCGGCAGCGCAATGGCCTGCCTCGCCATCTCGTTGTTCTCCAGAAATTCCCGCAGCTTCTGCTTCCCGATCTCAAGAGCCTGGCCATAGGCCGCGCCGCTCATCTGCATCATGGGGCCAAGGAGATTCAATGTATACGCCACATATGTGCCACCTCCTAGGAGGAGGATGAGCACAAACAGGAAGGGATTCCGCAAGACTGCACGCCATGTTAGCCAATATCCACCTCGCTTAGACCGAGAGACACTTACCCATCACGATCTCGTTCCACCCGAGGACCAAGAGGATAACGTAGAAGTACAGCGGCACCTGTGTGATGCCACCGATCGCGCTCCTCTTGGCCTCAACATAGACTCCATCAGCCATCTTCTTAAACCTGACCACCAGGTCCTGCCGCTTGCTCTCGCTGAGGACAGTCATTTCCTCCTCGAGGCTCTTTCCGTCCTCCTCGTCAACGCCGCCAATGGGAGCAAGGTCTTCCTCGTCCTCTGGCTCGGCGCCTGCGGGCTGGCTACCAATAAAGGCCGGGAGGTCTGGGGGCGCATATGTTTCCGCTAACCTGAACCTAGACAGCAGCGGGATGAGCCCGAGTGTGGATTCACGGGCTTTGGTGTAGATGCCCTCGATGTCGTCGGTTGGCCGCCAAATTCGGGGGACGCCCTCCTCGTCGTAGCGGAACTTGTCTTCGAAGTTCTCTCGCAACTTCATCAGGATGTTGCTCTCCATGACCTCCTCGTCGATTCTTTCCCTCAGAGCAACCCAACTCTTGCGCCGCAGTCGCCAGAGGCCGACCTGGACCTCGCCCTCGTTAGCGTCAAAGCTCTTAGCCCTGTCGGTGAAGCGGCTCTCGGCTTCTGCTACAATGCCGGTGAAAGCGGTCCAGATGCGATCCCAAAGGTCCTTCTCGCTTGGCGGCTTCTCGCCTTCTTCGGGAGCTCCGGTTCCGCCCCTACCGGAACCGAGCTTGTTGAATTCAAGGCCAATGGCATCGCCAAGGCGCGACTTCACCCACCGCTCGACGCGGATTGCAAGCCGGCGCATCTCTTCCTTCCGCAGCCGTGCACTGACCTCGTCCAGATCCTTCTCGAACAGGCGGTATTGTGGCTTGAAGTTGGACCATGGCACTCCGGGAATAGCGAGGCTCTGGGCCTCCTTCTTGAAGAATTCTAGCGTCTTCTTCTTCTGTTTCTCTACAATTTCGGCAAACTCGTACGATCCTCCGGCCTTCTGCCCGGCTTTGACGGAGCCCGTGACGGCGTCGCTGAACGCAGTCACGCCAGCTTTGTGCGCCGCCGACAATTGTGCCTGGTACAGTGCCTTGAGGCGCGAGTCAATCTTACTCTCGAGTTCGCCGCGCTTCACAGTGTACACGCCCTTATGGTATCTGCTCGCCTGGACTTCGAAGGCCTTCACGCACTTATCGCGGGCCGCTGCTCCAGTGGCGCCGAGGTCGGGCAGCACGGTAGCCTTTCCAAGGCGAGTCGCTTCGCCTTGCTGTTCCTCAAGAGGGGCAACGACAGTATCGAATGCAACGAGGACTTCGCGCGAGATCTCGTCGCAGCGGAACTGGGCGAGCAGCTCCTGCTGGGTTGGGAGGTCGAGATCCTTGTTGTTGACGATCTGGTCCCACACGCCCTCGGCGTACACGGACAGGCCATCGGCAGGGATCCTCCTGTGGTATTCGGGGAGGAACACGCCCCCTGTAAACTCTTGATCTTTGGTGGAGCGGTGACCAGCGGTGAAGCGACCGCCCAGGTTCTCGACTTCGGTGAGGAACTTGTCGGGCTGGAGAATCTTGTGAGGCAAACTGGCGAATGCAAAGTCAAAGTAGTCGTCGATCTTGGAGTTTTCGAGCCCCTGCGGCTTGGAGATGGAAGACCAAATCTTAGTCAGATCTTGAATCAGCGTATTGCGCAGGTTGGACAATGGCGTGGTGCCGATGTGGTCGCGGATGACGAAGAAGAGCAACGAGCGCGTTTGCGATCTGGGATATAGGTTAGCATGTCATGTAATGCCCAGGGTCGTGGGGCGCTAGGGGCGCTAGGGGCGCATACTGTCTGTCCTTTACAAAGAGCTGCAGGTTGACCTCGAAGACGGTCTTGAGCAGGCCCATGTTTGCGCCCTGGTACAGGCCGACCTGGTGCTCCCAGATGTTGACAATCAGAACCTCGCTGGTTGCCAGCGCAAAGAGCGCGCTCTTCCGCTCAAAGTCTTGGTCTTCGCCGCGCTCGCGGCCGTCGGTGCCCTCGACGTCCATGACGAGGATGTTCTCGGCCATCCTGGATACTCCGCCATCCATGCGCTCCTTCTTGTTCTTGGACATCCATATTCCCTTAGTCGTCTGGCGTCTTTCGGACTCGGACATGACACTGAACTCGGTACCGAAGAGGTGGTTCAGCAGGGTGGACTTGCCGGTCGACTGGGAGCCGAAGACGGAGATCAGGTGGTAGTTGAAGCCGGCCTCGGCGACGCGGTTCTGGGTGAGGTACTCATTGAGATGCGCGCTGCAGAGGAGAAGCTGGTCAGCAATGCGGACTTCCCGGGCATCCGAGCCCGGCGGGCGGACGGGGTGTTGACGAACTTGAAGGCCTTGTCGTCGTCGATGACCTGGATGCCATGCTCATAGTCAGCCGTCGGCCCGTTGCCGACGGCGGCAAAGTGACCGTTCATCGCAGGGTAGATGGCTGCAGCTGGGCAGCAGGGAGACAAAGCAAATGCGAAAGGGGCGCGACGTCGTTGTTCTATGTGCGGTGCGAAATGGCCATCGTGGCCCGTAAAAAACAATGGCGAAGGGGCGATTACCGAAGGAATCAATTTCCCCCAAAATGATGGGCTTGTGACATGCAGCCCAGCTCTCTTTTCTCCAACGCGGTGGAAAGGCCGCAACAGGGGGCGGCCGCTAAGCCAAAGAGGGTAAAACGGGGCCGGGTGGGCCTATCAGAGCTGCGGGAGCGAACCCTCCCTGCTGGCCCGTGTGCTGCGACGGCACATGGCACAAAAGCTGATGACGTCTTGTGAACAGATCAGCCACGACGAGAGGCGACAAGTCACGGGTTGCCAGTTGTCGAGTCTGGCGAGTTTGTTGAACAGGCTGTTATGCAAAAATGACAGCCTTATATTTGATCCCCGTCGTTTTTACAATGTGACTCAAGCATGTTGCTGCCCGACAGAAGCAGGCGTGGTCTCTCAGCAGGCATGCCAGTCAACAAGATGGCGAGGAATGGCGATAGCCAACACTGAAACTGCATCTACTAGGCACTCCTGCACCTTGCGCCCAAGGACTTATGTCAATCTCTACCAGCAAATTAGGAGTTCCGAAGACTATTCCGTTTGTCGCTTTCTGGGACCAAATACACCATCAAATCTAGATAATGCCCGGCTTATATGCCCCTCCAAAAGGTTTGAAAAAGCCTTAGTTTCATCCTTACTTAGTAATAGAAAACTTATTCATATTTTCTACTTACAAAAGGTTAGTTCTACAAGAGGAGACCCCTTCGTACCAACACTCTACCAACCTGGAGACCTACACATCGTGTGCTCAGCCGATATCTCGGCACGCATGTGAACCCCAGCTGGGGAGCCAATCATCTGTTCCTCCCCAAGCCGCACGTCGGGCGGGCACCATTCAACCTCCAAACAAAAAATCTTGAGGTCAGCTAGCCCCGCACTTCTGCACTCTGTTCGATAAGGTGTGTAGTACCTTACGATGGCCAGGCGTCTGCCACCCACTTCATTGCATATCAGGCCGTCGCCAATCAGCATGGCCTCTCCCGACCAGCAAAACTGACAAGATGATGCTGTTTCCCCGCCAGCGCCCCCTATATGCGATGGCTGCCAGGATCTTCGACCGGATCCGGAAGGCAACCTCTACCACGACACCACGGTGCAAGACGTAGAGCGCGAATCGGGGGACTGTCCTTCGTGCGCAGTCATCTTGGATGGGGTTTCGAACGTGATGAAGAGCCAAGACCAGCACCCTTTGCCTAGAGAGACATCTCTTTGGATTTGTTTCGAAAGCACACGCGCAAACAAACTTTTTGTATGGATCGTATTCTATTGTGATGAAAAGCACCGTGGGGACTCGGATCCTGTGTTGGTTGAATTTTTCACTACTGAAGGTACTTGCAGACCTAACGCTGGTTTCATTCTCTTAGCATTGTTATTCACTGATCTGAAATTGTCGTGCTAGGCGCCACAACGCTCTGGCCGGTTATCGGGGCTGCTCGGACGGTCTCCCCAGTGTTTACTCTCGAAGATGTGGATCTTGTCTCCCAGTGGCTCAGGGAGTGTCTCGAACTGCATCCGGAATGCTCGATAGGAGAGCCGAGGCTCCCAACACGCGTCTTATTTGTCGGATCCGGCAACCAAGACCCGTATCTGTATGAAAGCCAACGGGAGATTGCCCAATACACTGCGCTAAGCCACTGCTGGGGCGATCCGCGACATCCTCCTCTCCGTACCACCGTCGCTTGTTTATCAGCTCGCAAAAAGTCCATTCCGCTGCACGAATTGCCGCCGACCTTTGTTGACTCCGTCCTTCTCACTCGAAAGCTTGGGATCAAGTATTTGTGAATAGACTCCTTGTGCATACTCCAGGACGATGCGGACGACTGGGTCGAGGAGTCCAAGAGAATGACCGACGTGTATCAGGACGCAACTCTAATCATCTTAGCGGATGGGGCAAAGGATAGCCAGGGGGGTTTGTTCAACACTGTGTGCGTCAGACGACGCGAATCCCCTGTTGCAATCCAGTCCGCATCAATGACCGGGCCCGGCAGGCTGTATGCACGATCGGCAAACTTCGACAATCAGCAGCATAATGCTGTGCATGCAATCTTGGGGATGGATGCCGCCAAGGGGTCCCAAAATCCTCTGCGCAGGCGCGGGTGGACACTTCAGGAGTGGTTGCTGTCACCAAGAATGGTACATTTTACCAGCAGTGAAGTGATATGGGAGTGTAACATGCACCAGAGATGCGAATGCCAATTGGTCACAGAGCCTACCTCAGCCAACATAGAACACGTACGCAATCCGCAGCTCTCCAAACGGCATCACTATGATTGATGGGGGGCCATCGTAGAGAACTATACTTCCCGGAACCTAACAGTGGCAACTGATCGACTTCCTGCACTTTCGGGGCTGGCGGGATCAGTTAGTGATCCTGAACCCGACGCCTACCTTGGTGGTATCTGGGCATCGGAACTTCCGGGGTCGCTACTATGGATGAGTTATTCCGACGACAGCAGCCGCCACGAGCAGTATTATGCCCCTTCTTGGTCTTGGGCCTCACTGACTGACAGGGTTAAATATGGGTATACATCCACAGGGACGTGGTCATACTGTGAGATTCTCGGTCATTCCCATGCCCCTGCTACAGGAAACCCATTCGGCCCTCTCCGTGATGGCTTCATCACGCTCAAGGGAGAAGTGGTAAAGTTTCAAGTTCCCGAGATTCGCGAGGCTGTTTTGCGAGAGCCGTTTATACCAGAGAAAGAGCGAGCAGAACGGACCGGGCTGCCAGTGGGGCCTAACTTACAATGGGACGTCAAAAGCCGGCTTTAGAAGTCAAGACGGGTGACATTCTATTCATTCTCGTTGTTTGTCGCGCGGATAACCCGTCGTTACCGAACGTAACGTTGACATGTTGGGGAGGTATCGTCTTGAAGGAGGCTCAGGACGTCAGCGGTTCGTTTACACGAGTCAGCTACATCGAAGGATATAACTTTGCTATCCCTGAGGATTGGGAGAGGTCCGAACGGGTGGTAACGATACGGTGACACAGTAGCTACATGAGCCTAGGTATGCTGGTCGATACACCGTCGAGGGGTGGGCTAGGTATCGTTCGAGTTACATCCACGTCCCATCTTTTGTGGAGTCTTCCTCGTTGATACATTGCCTGCCGGTGTTTTGTTTTGTTCTTTCATTGCTGTCGGCCACCTCTTCTCAGCTGCGGTCGGGTAATAAACCAAGTCCCTACCCACTTGACGACAGCTATGTGTCTGAAATTCTTAGTCCGGTGGATTGGCCTTCGGGTGGCTTGTATTTAATGATTTCCTTGTCCTCCCCTTAACGATTGAGTTGAACTCGCCAGTCAGATACCGTATGGTCTCGGGAAATCCAGTTTTCTGAGGTCTGTATACATAACCCTACCCAATCCTCGCTTGGTAGAGTTAGGGTTAGGGGAATCGCAGTGGACGTTGACCTCAGAAAACCGGATTTCTTGAGACCATATGGTACGGTTTCCTGATGCCGTGCAACAAAATCAGCTCGACACTGAACCTTCTTTCTCGGAAGAAGACTTTTCTCTGAACGTATATATTCCCCTCGTCGCTCGAACAAAGACCAGTCTCTCCGTTGTTTCCTCTGGAAATTGGCACCAACTGAATCGCCTACAATCACACCTACACCGCCTCACGTAACAGTACATTGTTTGCTCTGGATATTGACACCAACGGAATCGCCTACAATTAAATCTACACCACGCAACAATGGATCTCGAAAAATTCCCTCTCGAGATCCGCCGCATGATATACGCTCATGTGCTCACGTTTCCGGGGCCCATCGTCCTCGTTGAGAACCCAGATCAGACGCACGCCAGCGATGGTGGCCAGCTCCAGCTTAGAGCCCTTCCCTCCGCACGTGGGTTGTCCTCAGCCCTCCTCCGCACCTGCAAAGGCGTCTACAACGAGGCCATCTCCTACCTTTACGAGGAAAACACATTCCAGTTCCCTGACGACTGAGGCGTCGCCGCCATCGCGCCATTCATCCACCAGCTTGGCCACAACGCAAGGCGCCTCCGGCACATCCGCTTTCAGATTCCGCAACTTGCGAGGGAACCGCACGAAGACCTAGCAAGATACCTGCACTACCCGCACGATGTGCGAGACAATGCGGAAAACCTGGACCTCCTTCGGACCGCTTGTCCAGGACCCCGGAGCATCGGCCTCGTATTGGCTGGGAGGTCGTCCACAGGCCGTGATCTCCTTGACGTCACCATCCTGCACCGTTTGCACCCTGATGGCGATCGCGTGTACCGGAATCAACTAAAAGCGGCAATCACAGCTTTCGATGAGCGCCTCAAGGCCGTCTCATCCACATTGGTCATCAACCTCGAGGTACAGAAGGCGATGGGCGTGAAGAACCAGACCTACGAGGAACGTTTGGCCGTAGTGCGGGAGCGAACGCATAATTCTCGACTGGGGTGCAACTGGTCGTCACGTCCACGCCGCGGAGGGGCTTCCAGCGCGCGGGGGCTTACAGCTTTGAGTATGAGCTTGACGCTACGACCTTCCCGGCCTTTTTCACATACCAAAGGTTGCCGTTTTCTGGGGAAAAGAGCTATAGAAACATTGAAAAAGCTATTATATGATTACCTACAGGTATGAGTGGCCTGCCGATATGAGAGCAAAAGCTAGCGCGGGGACATCTTCGAACCCTACCTAGGTTGCGTACCTCCTAGGGACTCGATATGGGCGTGTCCCTGCCCTGGAGGGAAGGGGAATCGGGGAGTATAATGGCGGAGGAAAATGGAGAAATGCTATTTGCATGTGTTGATAGCGGTGTAATTCTCCGGCGCGGGGTGCCACCGGTGTTTGGCAAGGAAAGAGCAATCTGGGCTGTTCTTTTTTGGGTACCTGCCTAGGTAGATAGATGATCAGAGAACTCCAATAGCCGCCAAGCTGGCGCAAAAATCTTGGAAAACTCAGAGTCTTTGATGAGAAATCCCACGCGTTACGTGGCGCTGCTTTCTCCCTTGCAGCGTTCCCCTCCCTGAACAGACACGATGGATCATGCATGTGACAGCTCGGCGAACAGCACCAGTGGGGCGCCATACCACCCTACCTCTCACTACATTCCAGCACAGAGTCCACCTTGGTTCCGCGCACCAAAACCCAACCGTGCGACCTTATATCACAATAACCGCAACCTCTAAATCACAAACCAACCCCTATCTAAACCAAACCAAATCATGGCCTCCTCCCAACTCCCCATCATAATAATCGGCGCCGGCATCTCTGGCCTCCTCCTAGCCCAACACCTCCTCACCCACTCCCCACCCATCCCCTTTCTCATCTACGAGCGCTCCCCCGCCCTCACCTCCCGCGGCGTCGGCTGGGGCCTCACACTGCACTGGTCGCTCCTCGCGCTGCGACAGCTCCTGCCGGCAGAGATACTACAGCGCATTCCGGAGACGTATGTCGATCGGAAGAGTGTGGAGGCGGGAAGGGCGTCGACGTTTCCTTTCTTTGATCTGAGTACGGGGGAGGAGGTGGCGAGGACGCCGGTTGTGGGGGAGGGGGGGCGGGTGAGGGTGGGCAGGGAGGGGTTTAGAGGGTTGATTGCGGCGGGGGTGGATGTTCAGGTATGTGGAATGGTGAACTGGGAGGGGGAGTTAAGGGATTGAAGGGTTGAGCTGACGAGAGACAGTGGTCGAAGGCGGTGACGGGGTTTGAGTCTGGCGAGGAGTCTGTCACGGTGCGGTTTGAGGATGGGGAGGAGGTGGTTGGGAGGTTGCTTGTTGCTTGCGATGGGGGAAACTCGCGGATCCGAAGGATGCTGTTTCCGGAGCGGCAGAGCTACAAGATCCCGATAAGTGTGATGGGTGTCAAGGTTGAGTATACGGAGGAGCAGATGGAGGTTGTGCGGAAGCTGGATCCGATTTTCCTGCAGGGGACGGCGTCGGCGAACGGGACTTATACGTTCTTTAGCGGTGAGTGTATATCTGATATCTACCTACGCAGATGAGCGCGACGAGGAACAGACTGCCTGAGAAGCTCGCGGGCCTAGCAAAGACTAACTGAACTGACAATATCAGTCCTCGACTCCCCCGGAAACCACCCATTAGACACCCAAAATGACCCGCGATATTTCCTGCAAATCATCATCTCCTGGCCGTTCCGCCCCGGCTTCCTCGGCCGACCCGCACCGACCCCCTTCCCAGACACAAACGAAGCTAGTCTCGAGCTGATCAAAACCTTCGCCGAGTCCTGGGCCGAGCCGTTCCGCTCAGTAGCCAACTCCATCCCGCCCGGCACTGATATCAAGCATCTGGAGCTCTACGACTGGCTGCCGCCCAAAGAAGTGCGCAGCACAGGGAACGTTGCCCTGGTCGGAGATGCCTTCCATCCCATGTCAATGTGTAAGTTCAATTCCCTCCCTCTTCTCCTCAGGGTCCCTTACTAAATCCCATTAGACAGAGGCGAGGGTGCAAACCACGCCGTAGTTGACGTGCTGGACCTCGTAGAAACCGTCCTCCCACAGCTCACATCCGACGCGCCTAGTCTGCGGGCGGCGCTAGACACCTACCACGGTGCAGTCACCGCCCGAACGCGCCCGGCGGTTCTCGCGTCCCGGCAGGCATGCATGGACGCCCACGACTGGGACAGCATCAGCAGTGACAGTCCGCTGCTTAGCCGGCGCGCAATGAGACTTGATTTTGACGATAGCGCTTTCGACTAGCAATAGCAGCAGCAGCAGCAGTATCAGCAGGCAGCAAGAATGCAATGCGAGTGGGTCGAGACCGAGTCGAAAGAAAAATCCAGAGCTGAAACAGAGCGTGACTAGGCTAAGCTCGAGAATGTTGATACGAATGCAACGCGACCATTGCCGCCGACGTTACAGGGCATGAGGTGGCCGGGAACGTATAGGTTCGGTAGTCGTTCCATTGGAAAATTCTGCAGCGGTAGCGGCAAAAGGAATCAATAAGGTCGGGGGCTTATGCAAGGACTCTGCATACACACAGGGGCCTGATTGCTGACGGACATGCTAAATAAGACAACGGGCGGGAATGCCACCCGCTTCCAATGGAACTCCAAACATGTCTGCCATTGTGGCCAAGGCTCGGGCTAGACATCCCTCTGAATCCTGCTGTTACACATTGTCGATTTATTGGATGTCCTAGAGGTTGGGCTCTCGCGACGAGGATGACACCCCCACACCGCCCAGCCCTCCCAATATTCCCCGCCGACAAAAGGACCGCGGTGTTTTATTAAGTCATTCGTGCTGTACGACTTGGCGCCATGGAGTCGGGACCTATATATGCCAGCATCGCGATCTGTATCACCTCGTACGAGACATCCCTTCCCAACCCCAGTCCGCCGTCCCCAATCCCACCCCGTACCCTCGAGCCGGGTCAGGCAGGTCAAGATGTCTTCAACCCCCGACAAAGAAACCGCCGTCGCTGTCGCAGTAGACGAAAAACACACCGCCTCCAGCCCAACCCCCTATTCAAACATAAACCCCGGGTCCGATGTCGACGCAGCATGGACCTACCTCAACACCCACCGCCATGCCGCGCACGACAAGGACTCCGGCCCCATCGACCTCGCCGCCCTCCGCCGCAAGATCGACTGGCACATCGTGCCGCTCATGTTCGGGTGCTACACGATGCAGTTCCTGGACAAGGTGATTCTCAACTACGCGGGGGTGATGACCATCCGGCAGGACCTGAATCTGCAGGGGAATGACTTCTCGAATGTTGCGACATTCCTGTTTGTGGGATTGTTGTGTTTTGAGATTCCGAATAGTTTGTGCTGCCTTCTCCTTCTTCCCCTCCACTGCACGCGGTACTTTGGAGATTAGTACTCCCTTGAGATCGGAAATCAGTACAAGAAAGAAAGCAAGAAAGGGGGCTGACAAGAACAGTCTACTTCCTCCAGCGCTTCCCGGCCGCAAAATGGCTCGGCCTCAACGTCACCCTCTGGGGCATCGCCACCGCGTGCGGCGCCGCGGCCACCAACTACCAAACCCTACTCATCTCCCGCATATTTCTCGGAATCTTCGAGGCCACCATCGGCCCCTCGCTCATCCTCATCAGCAGCCAATGGTACACCAAGTCCGAGCAAGCCCCGCGCTTCTCCTTCTGGTATCTTGGCCTCGGCCTGGGCCAAATCCTCGGTGGAGCCGTGTCCTACGCCTTTCAGCACATCACGCCCGCATCGTCGAAACTTGCAGGATGGCGGATCATGTTTCTCACGCTAGGGCTGGTGACGGTGACGATTGGCATTCTCACCGCGTTGTTTGTCCCTGATACGCCGATGAAGGCGCGGTGGCTGAGTGACTATGAGAAGGTCGCGCTGCTGAAGCATGTCAGCACCAACCAGACGGGTATCGACAACAAGAAGTTCCGGAAGGTGGAGATCTTTGAGGCGTTGATGGATCCGCAGCTTTATCTGATGCTGCTGTCGGTTATTTTGGTGAGTCTCGCGGTCATATATGTAGAGGACTTAGATGATGAAAGGTAACACTGACAGAAACCTAGCTCTCGTCCTCTAGCGGCGTCGTGACGACCTATTCGGCAACACTCATCCGAAACCTAGGCTACGACCCCAAGCAAGCCGCGTTGATGAACATGCCCTCAGGGGTCATCAGCATCTTCTTCACCCTCCTCGTCGGGTACGGCGTGCGCAAGCAGTCCCACCGATGGGTGTGGATCATCGCCTGTCTCCTCCCCGCGTACGTCCGCACCACACCAAGCAACGTTTCTCTAGCAGCCTCACTGACCAACCCAGAATTCTCGGGGCGGCATTGATGTCCTTCCTCTCGACGAGCAACCAATCCGGTGTGCTTGCAGGCTTGTACCTCGTCAACGCCGTCGTCGCACCGCTGGCCGTGTTCTACAACGTGAGTTCCCCCTATCTCACCCTGCCCCTGAACACAAACCTTTGAGCACAAACACTGACACCCGACGCCCAACTAGTGGACGGCTGCCAACTTTGGCGGCGCCACCAAACGCGCCTTCGCGGCCGCCCTGGTCAGCGGATCCTTCTCCATCGGCAACATCATCGGCCCGCAGACCTTCCAGGCTCGCGACGCACCCGACTATCGCCCGGCTAAGCTCTCGGTCGTTGGCACACAGGCGGGCTGCGCGCTCACCACTTTCTTATTGTTCGTCTATTATGCGTGGCAGAACAAGAAGCGGCAGGCGGCGGCGGCGGCGGACAGCGAGACTGAGGAGGCTTTCATGTCGCCGGAGGTATGGGCGCGGATGACGGATAAAGAGAACAAGAAGTTTCGGTATTCGTACTGATTGGAGTGCTGGAAGTGGTGTTTAGTAGTCTTGGAATACGATTTGTAGTCAAAAAGCTGATCGAGACTTGAGTGGGTAATTAGGTATTCTCCTCGTCATACATGAATGGAGTCCTGAGCGAAGTGAAAATACGTTACGGTCGATAGTGCCTCATGATCCCTGAGTCTCTGGGATCCCCTCGCGAACCAATGATGTCGAATCACCGGCGAAGCAAACTGCAAAGCACCGGATCGTAGAAATGGAGCTGACTGATGAATTGAAGGAGGAAGAGAATGAAAACGCTCAGGCTTTCAAAGCGCAAAGTCATCCTGGCTTTGGCCAAAACAGCCATAAAAGACAGCAAGGCTTCTAAGGTACAACTCGGCAACACGAGATCAATTAGCCAAGTTAATGTCGATAAGCTTGCCGTACTCGAACACGATAATTTATACGAAGTCATCCTGTTCTGGTCTCATTTGTACAATATCGAGTACAATTCTATTCCGAGGTGGAGAAGCCAACGGTAAGGGAGTTCATCGGGATTGTGGAGATGGAGGAGGGGAGAGGTGGATAAAGTATAGGGCAAGGAAGGCGAAGAAAATAGATGTTTGTTTTCAACTTAATTGATATGAGTGTGGGATGGAATCAATTAAATTCGTTCGTATGTCCTCAGCTCGGAGCAGCCGAATCTATACACCAAACCGTAGTGCAGCAGTGAGCGAGAAACAGGCAGGCGGGCTGGGCTTCTTTGGTCTGGAGTGCAGAGCGTGACGGGCTAACTTAAAGTGGATCACATCAGCCTCCCGAAGTTTCGGGATTTGGTGACCCACTTACCTCCGATGTGGGGACGATTGCCAATTCCGGTCCCCGAATTCGCACACAGTCGTGACAGTTTCGGAGCTGGGCTTGGCGCGTCCAAGTCATCCACTTCCCCCACTGCACGCGGGTCGTGCGGTCTGTCGGCTGGCGGCTCGTTGGCAGAGTGTGACAGTTAGTCCGTCACGGTGTAACGTTGGCTGCTGCGGTCGGCCATCACCAGCTCGTTCGCGGGGTTTTTGGTGATTTGCTGTCCGAGTCACATAAGGCAGCCGCGGGCGTGCTTCCTTGGGTCGCCTCAATGAGCCGCGCCCCTTGAGCGTCAGGAGGCATATATGGGGCGAGGTCCCGCCATAGCCGCTGACACCGAGCGAGAAAGCCTCATCGCAACCACCGAGTCTTGTGTGTCACTGCACCATGTCGAGTGACCGAAACCCCCAGTCCCCGGTAGACCCAAGCTCGCGCCCGTTTTCGCAGCGCCGCACCCAGACTGCTGAGCCGATTAGATCGGCGCATTCCGATACGCGTAAGACCAAAACCTGGGCCTCGTTCCGGTCGGATTCATCCCGAGCGAGCACTGCGGCGGCTTCGCACAAGAAACAGGAGAGCTTTCCTACCTACCTCCTCCCTTGGGATAAGCTCCAGGCGTACTTGCAGAAAAACTGGCCCAACGAGACCTTCAAGCGACACGTGGTGGGTTCATTTCCAGTTTCCTTTGCCGGGGGTTTGCTGTGCTGAAACATGTCGTTGGACCTAGGAAGACGATTCTTATGTCTTTGAACTACCGCATCCCGGCCTGACTTCGGTGAGTGCAAAATGCCTCGTCCCAAAGAAAACAAACAGCTCTAATTCGAACTGTGGTTGTCGCAGGATCACGAGCGGGAACTTGTAAAATTGCGTGGCAAGGACCGCGCCCGCAGTCCCTCCTTCTCGCCTGAGAGGCCGCGACGGCGCGGGATCGTCTGATGTTGGGATGGAATGAATGGGCAAGGCTCCCAGAGCCTTGGGGCAACGGCGAGAGTACGTAACTACCGACTGACCGCCTGGGCTTGGAACTGCGCCTGCACCGCGGGGTGGGGAGCGGACACTGTGATGGGACTCCGTAGCCAATGAATAGCTGGGTGACATGCCCCCTCCATTGTGTTCATCAAACATTCGAGCCACGCGCCGTTGCAATCCACCGCGCCCTCCGACGGCGTGGTCCATGCTGTGTTGCAAGCTTGGGCAAAATCCTAGCTCAGCTAGGCCCTGGGTACGCTATGTGGCATGGTCCCTGCTGGGGCTCTGGGGAGGTCTTCTTGCCAGGGACATTTATCCCGTCCTGAGCCTCGCATCCCAATCCCACCAGCTTGTCATGACCAGCCGCCAACTTCACTGGAAGCCCGAGCCAACAGAGCAACACCTACCCAGGCAGTGAGTGTCAGCTTCCGGCGCAATGGCGCTCCCACTCGACATCAGTGAACTATACGCCGTACGGGACGAGTACCCGAGCAATCTTGGCCCAAAAATCGCTGGGATACCCTTCAGCGCCCTGGATGCATATCAGAGAACATTAAAGGACATTGAGCTCGATTTGTTTGTCGAGGGCGAGGAAGAGGTTGAAGTCCGATTTCGCGACTTGGAGTTTGAGGGAAAGGGTATGGTCTTGGCCCGTGTGTGAATTGGCCCGAGCCAAGGATGACGACGAGTTGATGCTGATGGGGGGTTCCCAGCTCGCACCAAGTTTAACGCTCACAGCGAAGACAAGGTCAAGGGTTGGCTTGGGATTGTGCAGCACCACGATCCAGCCCTCCAGAAAGAAATTGTGACGGCATCGAAAAAAGATCCCAAATCTCGCTTCATGTAAGTGCAAGGTCGGAGGGGCTCAACCGTTGCAAACGTTTCGCTGACGCATGGGCAGATACCTCTTCGCTGACAACTCGAGGGACAACCTGCGCGTCCAAAGGTCGACAGTGGCCTTGATATTCACCTACTATCGGGTCATGCCAGAGTACTTGGATTTCCTTACCTGCTTTGGGCTTCAGAGCACACTGCGAGACGTGCGATTCAGTGCCTTTCGAAGGCAGGTCGGGCTTCCGAGACGAGGGATCAAGGCTACCGAAGATGCCTTAGGGCGATCTGGGTACCAGTATCAGGTGGCATATAATCTAAAGGGAATATCCGCAACGGAAGAGGGCGAATGGTCCATCAGGAACGCAGCCTTCTACCATCGATTCGATGTCATCTCCGGGACGAGCGTATGGATCGTAACGAAAGGTAGAAAGGATGTCTACCAAAGCTACGAGGAGCTCACCGGCGAGGATGGAAAGGCTGAAGATACGTCCTTCGGGACAACTGACGAAAGCTTTGTCTCATCTCTAGCACCCCATGTGTTGTTCGCCCGTTGGTCGAGTAATGATTGGCGAGGATACATACGCGCACTTGAGGAAGCTGTCGATAAGGAGAGTAAAATGGCGAAATTAGCCCCCCGAGACGACGGTTACCTCCCGCAACACTACAAGTCAAGTGATGTCCGGCGAATGCAGATATGGGAGGAGCAGGCGAGCGAAGCGGTCGTAATCCTCGAGGGCAACGTCGAGATTCTTGTATCCCTCCAGCAGTTTTACCGAGAGCTTGCGAAGGATGACAGGTTTCCTTTTCGGGACTCGTGTGCTGGCGAGATCAACGACTTTGCGAACAATTTCGATACCTTTGTGAGCGACATGAAGAACAACATCAGCCGGGCCAGGGCCTTGACGAAGATCACGGCTGATAGGAAGGAACTCGTGAGTATCATTCCCAACGGTGTAGAGGTGGACCTGCTGACCTCCAGCTTCTTGTAGGTCAAGCAGTATCGTGCCGATGACGAGGCAGATCGAATGCGGCGCCTGAACAGGAACATGGAGCAGGAGGCCATCGTCGTGCGCATTATCACGCTCGTCACGCTTGTGTATCTCCCCGCCACCTTCGTATCGACTTTGTTCAGTACCGATATCATCAAATACCAGGAGGACAACTACCCCAACGGAAAGTATTCCCAGTTGGCTATGGACCGCTGGCTCCAGGTCACCATCCCCCTCACCGCCATCACTCTGTTTGCTGCGTGGTGCGCGAACGGGTGGGCGACGAAGAATGCGGCACTTGCTGTCGAGGGCAACCTTGTAAGAAGTATCGAGGAGAATGTTGAGGAGACAACGGAGGGAGGGGTCGGAGGGGGTGTCGAGCAGTCGCCGCTCCTTCGTGGGAATCGGATCGTGAAATGGTTGCGGGCTCGAGGGGCATGTCGGGCAAGAATCACGGCGGGGTCACCGCTGTGGAACGCGGATGGAAGCAAAGGGAGCGCCGGGCCGTTTCCCTAACCAAGTCAGCATTAGGGAGAACCGCTTTGTAGAGCAAGGAGTCGAGAGCTGATGACGCGCGACGAAGTCGAGAATGCCGCTAGATGCATTGAGCTTCGTCAAATGCAACCATTTCCCAAACAGATTTAGCAATGTGACGGAGGGATCTCCCCCTGGCCTCTCGTCCGGTTCGCTCCCGGGAAATTGGATCGCCCCACCCGCTGCCCAGACCAAGCCGTTCCGTTTCCGTAAGCTTGGTGCAATCAAGCTTCCGGGCATTCCTTAGCTCCCTTCAAGACGACTGCAACATCTTTTCATCTTTGGCAGGAGCGTCGCAGGAATAAGCTGAACCCCGAGACAAGAAATTCCCTACCGACATTGGGGCGTAATGACAGAATAACCGAACGGAGAATGTCACCCCTGCTGTTCAGCCTCATGACCACTGGCGGGGAGGGGAAAAGAGGCAGCCATTGCGGTGGCCCCCCACCACTGGTAGCCCGGCGTCGCGAAGCCTTGCGAAGGCCCCTCCCCGCCCAAAGTGCTGCGACGATGCCTTCTGATCGATCTCCCGCCCTCTTCCTCGACTTCATCGAGCCTCGAAATGACCAACAGCAGCGCGCTTTGCAATCAGCCTTAGCGCCCGCTTCAGGCACGCTCTCTCGTCCCGTACCTCGACTCTCTCCCTCGCCGGTTATCGCCTTGTATCCCCATTTCGCCGAGGAGCCTTACGCCCGACTCCCCTCCGAAGATCCACGGCTGGCCAACGAGCCATCATGTCGATGATGGCGCCAACGCCGGCCCTGACCCCGACTGTCCCGGATATTTTGGCCGCCTTCAACGCCGAGGTTGACAAATGCAAACGGGTAAACTACCAGAAGCGCACGTTCTATCATCCGGTCGCCCAGATTAAAGAATGGATGCTCGCCGACAACAATCTTGGGAAGCTGCTAAAAAGCGTCTATCGGAAACAATTCGCCCCACACAAGGAAGATTTTCGCGAATCCGTCATTGTGTTTGCGATCCTCCTTCGCCTCGGGTATGGCAAGTGGATCAGTACTTTCCAACAATACTTCCACGACAACAATCTCGACGCACCTCTTCACGAGCGCCTCATCCACAGTCTGAGAGATAACCGGGAAGTCCTCGACGGGTTCGATGAAGCGAGATGGGCCTTCAACCCCGCTAAGATAGAGGATATGCGCAACCATTCGAAAGCATACACTGGTGGACGTTGGATTCTGCCATTTTGTCGAAGAGAACCTGTTGGCGGAGGTGGCACGGCTACCGTGGATGGAGTAATGGTTCCCGAGGACCTTGTTCCGGACACGCTCAAGGCCGCCTTGTTGGAGAAGGATCCAAACCGAGGCTACGAATTTCAGGACAAAGACTTTGGCTTGGTGAGTTTTACGTGGCGACCTCCGCACTCCTGCGATCAAGGGTTGCGGTGCTGACGTCATTCTTCAAGTGCCACCAATTTGCTATCAAATCCTACCGCGACGACTACCATAGCGTGTTCGAAACCGAGACGAGCAACTTCAGCGGCATTAGAGGCTTGAAGGGAGTCGTTGAGTGCTTCGGCTGGTACACCGAAGAAACTCTGGACAAGGAGCAGCAGCTCCAGACGACTCACAATATCCTTTTGGAATACGGCGACCAAGACCTTGACGAGTACTTGGCACTCAAGTACCCACCTGTCTTGACATCGGAGATCATCGACTTTTGGGAGAATATTATCGGGGTTGCCACAACACTTCATAAGGTCCACACTTTTACCTACAAGGACTCTGATGGAGGTACTGAGGACTTTAATGGGTGGCATGGAGATGTCAAGCCGAGCAACATTCTCTTTGCCCAGGGCATGTTTAAGCTTGCTGATTTCGGCTTTGCCAAGTTTGAGCCGAAGCTTCCGGGGAAAAAGCCAGAAACCTCCCTCGATGGAGTGACTTACACGTATGGTATGGTTTGCTCTTGACTCTGTCCACTATCCCTTCCCTTTCACTTTCTCCAAGACTACTATCCTTTTCAGCATGGAATAGCATCTGACCCCGGGCTTTAGGCGCTCCAGAATGCGATCCTGGCCGGCTGCGAAGGAAGACCAAGACCCCACACACTCAAAAGATCGACACATGGTCCTTTGGTTGTCTACTCTCCAGCGTAGCGACTTGGGTTGTTCTTGGCTCCGACGCCTACCAGCGGCAATACCCCGAGGTTCGAAAATATGCAATGGAAAGGCTCATCCAGACGCGCAAATCGGACGGGCTCTACGAGGAGCCAAAAGCCCTGGACGGCTTCCACGATGGCCGCGAAATTCTCCAGGCTGTGAAGTCTTGGCACCAGTACCTCCGAAACTCGACGAGAAGGTCCGATACAGTTACCTGCGAAGTCATCTATCTTATTGAGAAGAATATGCTTCAATCCGACCCCAACAGCCGGTCATCTTTCAAGGACCTTGAGGTACTGTTGGGGCACATCATTCAGAAAGCCAGGATGGAGCGGGAAGACCTCCTCCCCACTGATCCCGAGTTCCTAAAGGCGTTGCTGAAGCTGGATGATATGGCGCCGCCAGACGTCAAACTTCAGGCGAGGCTCACTGATGAGGCCCCGGTCCGTCAACTGGCAGGTCTAGGACTCCAGAGTGATGCTCGTATCAAACGAGCTAAGAAAACTGAGCGGATCGAAGAAATGGTCATTCCGGCGAAGGTGGCCGGCCGCCGGAAGGCCTTGGAGACGGAATTGCGATCGCAAAACCAGATCTACACTCCTCCTAGTGTAATATTTGAGCCTGCAGACGGCCCATCAGACAGCACGCTCCGGAAGGGTGCTGAGGTCGACCATGATTCTCCTCCTTCGCCGGCTCCCCTGACTCCGCAACGGGAATGGCCGCCGGAGCAAACACCCCCTGCGACCGCGACCGAGGAGAAGATCCAGGTGGTTGTTGAGAGCCCTAAGGACTTTAATACCTCGGACTATCTTGTAGGAACCCTCCCGGTGGACGACGCACCCCATGGGCTCGGAGATGCCAACAACATAGCGTCTCCGAGCCAAAATCGGCATCTCCTCACCACAACATATCCGAACACATCATTGCAAGGGCCATCTTCCCCTAGCGATTGCAATCGATCAAGATACTCCCTGCCCCCGACACGATCGACTGTATCAACCGTACATGATTTGCATGATATTTCTCAATATCGAATCGGTCAACTTCGCGAGGACCTCGAAAAACAGTGGTCGGGACGCGGCTTGTTAGACAAAGTGCGTAACAAGATCCCGATCGACGGCGTCCTCAAGAACTTTGTTGAAGGGCGGGATATCGTATGAACCCCAACCCATCTTCCCAAAACCCCTAATTACTAACATATCGCTCAGAAGTTCCTTGTCGATAATGGATGGAGTATGCTCGAGCACTGGTCCCTTGTCAAGTTTGTGCTGGTGACTTTAGCAATGAAAATTGGCGCCCTGGATGATGACGGACTCGACCTGCTTTTTACTCGGGGGAACCACAAAGAGGAGGGTATTAAAGGATCCCACATTCGATCTAAGTTCGAGGCCGCGATGTCCAATGTGGCGGCTTCCGACGAGCTACAAGCGTCCCGGTCCCATCTATTACTCCCGGCACAAATGACGTCTGCATTGAGTCAGATCCTCGCAGACTATCACAGCAACACTTCCAAGAAGCTTACCATCATTGTTCTCACCACGGGCATGTGGGAGCACGAAGAGGATTCGGAAGATGTCGAGGAGCTTCTTGCAAGGGAGATCGGCAACATGGCCAAAGATCCATCCTTTCGCAAACAAAGGCGATTGACAATAGAATTTGTGTCGTTTGGAGAATACGAAGAGGGTTTGACGCGGCTGAAGAACTTGGACGATAACTTCAGCGCGAAGTACAGAATCCCGTAAGTGCCATACTTCCTCTGTAGTTCCCTTGACTGCTTGCTGATGTCGCTTTTGCAGAGATGTCATTGACACCGAGCCGTGGCAAGGCGACCCCGACAAGATGCTTCTTGGCAGCATAAACGCTTCGATGGATAAGCAGGTTACTCCCCCCACAGACCCCTATCGAAGTGACGGGGCCTCGGATTACCTCAATGAACCGAGCAGCTCTGGTCATCACAGAAACCCGTCGCCAGGCCCTGGCCCGAGGAAATCTGTCACCTCTTTCTCAATGTTCGATACCGACACGAAAAGGCGAAGCGGCAGTATCCGTCGCAAGATCTTTGGGTGAGAGGCTTCTTGCCGAGACAGAATTTCCTCAGGTTAGCTCTATCGGGGGCGGTTTTTCTTGTGTCTTTGGCTTGTTTCTTTGGTATATACCATCGGTTATATCATCCTCTTTTATATATGTCCTAGGTAAGGGCGCAACAAGGGGCTGGGTTGGGGTTGGGTGGTTTGGGGGTAAAGTCAGGACTAGTTAAGCCGGAGTTGGTGGCTGGTGGGGTGATGTCCATGTCTCGGGGTGTGAAGATACCAATGTTGGATTGGTTCCGTTGTTGCATTTAGGTTGGAACAGCTCGGCGCTCAAACAATGACATACTAGGCTTGACCCATGCCATACTGTGTTAGCTCAGGTTACCCTCACTATGGAATTAACCAGGAGATCAATTGTTAGTGAGGGCAACCTTGATAAACAACAACAAGCGACCACTTACTGACATAGATAGTACAAGAGGCCAAGTTACCTAGGTAGGTGATGGTTGAAACATCAAGTAACCTCATTAACATAAGCTCCTCCAGTGTCTCACATAAAACTTCTGAGCTACCTGGAAACATGGCAAACAACCAGCATGTTACCTGTCAG
>Ga0247770_1000101_pt1 | contig 73658 bp, 60 predicted proteins | sample UWRJL136409B6_FD_179943 | JGI IMG/M metagenome (GOLD analysis project Ga0247770, IMG submission 179943) | Plant litter microbial communities from Arlington Agricultural Research Station in Wisconsin, United States - UWRJ-L136-409B-6 | ecosystem: Environmental > Terrestrial > Plant litter >...
AATATTCTTTGGAGGTGGAACAGTTAATGAAGTTAACTCCTTCTAAACGCCGCTTTTATCAACAAGGTATGCGGGCTGCAACCCTTATACAGTCTATCTCGTAGACCTCTTTGTCACCCCCCCAGAGCGGGGAATTAAGGAACGAACCCAAACATCGTCAAATTCTCTCCCCCACTCGGACTCTCTCCCACTCTTGATTGGGGTGCAAGTTGATCGCATAAATGTTACAACCTAGTTAAGCGACCATATTCTGAGCTTATGGAAATACTTGTGACGCTGGTGCTGGGTTCGGTGCTGTTGGTCTGGGGAATGCGCTTGGGACGGGTGTTAGTTCGATCGGGAGTGACGGCTAATGATTTGTTTAAGGGCAGAAATTCGATCGCCCTAGCTTTTTTGGGTTTTTATATTGCCTTGCTGCTACTGGCTCTAAATCTGCCTCAAATGCCAGCTTTGCCGATCGAGTGGCGCTTTCACGGGATGGCAGTTACTTGGACTTTGCTACGAGTGATGCTGATGGGAATCTGCGGTATTGGCTTGAGTGTAAGCTGGCAGACGGCGCGATCGCAAGTAATCGCAGTAATTTTAATTTGCTTGTTAGGATTGGGAGGATTTACCAGCGCCCAAGCCTATTTTCTGGCGCCAATTTACGCTGATTTAATAGATAATTTGCAGCCAAACGGTGTATTTCGGCAAACATCTAACAGCAGTTGCGCGCCGGCGGCCCTAGCAACAGTGTTAAGGCGTTGGGGAATGGATGCGACGGAATCGAGTGTAGCTAGGGAGGCCGGCACCAGTCGCTTGGGAACTTCGATGCCACAGATAATTGTGGCAGCAAGAGCTTTGGGTGTCAATGCGATCGAACTGGCGCCGACTTGGGAGCAAATGCAGCAAATTAATCGCCCCGGAGTGCTCGCAGTTTGGCTGTTTGACGGCCCTCGGAAGCTACCGCACGCGGTGGCTTTGCTGGGAATGAATGACACTATAGCTGCCATTGGAGACCCGGCGCGGGGCAGGATTTTCTATTTAGATAGGGCAACTTTTGCCCAGATTTGGCGCGATCAATACGTGCCGATTTTTCGTTCTGCGGATATCTTGTTAAGTGGCAAACAAGCTATGGACTATTTGAGTAAATTAGGATATAATAGCGGCGATTTAAAAGCTGATATCGAGCGCTTTCAAACAGATAAAAAATTAAAAGTCAGCGGTAAACTAGATAGGATGACTGAGTTAATGTTGAGCGGTAGTTTTTTGGAAGAAGTCCCCAGATTGGATGGGAAATAGTTATTGAAAATCATCAACCGCAGAGGTACTCTTGCCGCAGAGGGAAGAGGAATCGTGTGGCTCCCCTGAAACAATATAGGTGAATTTCGGCTGCCCCGGATTCCTCTATTTCTCGATCGTTCCAATGCGCTCGCCATGTTTAAGGGTGCTTGGTTTGGAGTGCAACCTGTCAACTTTTGGGTGCATCCGGGCTATCCGGGAAAACAAAATAGTTTCTCAAATTTTCTCGTTGGGTAAATGCCATGTATTGAGCAGTCATCTCAGGAGTTAGTAACTCTATCAACAATCTGTTTTCCACCCAAAGCATCATGAAATCAAAGCCGAAGCTAGTGCGTTGTACAAGCCAATCTTCACGAGCCGCAATTTGCTCAATTTGTTCAACGTTTATAGGGACAGACAACATCACATGAGTTGCTGTAGATTGAGAAGCAGCCGTATTTTGAATGTACGCACGTAGTTCCTCACTCTCACCCGGTACTATCTCAGTTCCCAAAGGATAAACTTCAATTTCTGTACCATATTCATCAAATGGAAAAATGATATAGCCGCCTGGATTAAAAGGATGGGGTGTCGGTTGTCCTTGTAGAATTTCAGCTAGAACTTGGGCAACGTGCTGAGGGTTTTGAGCAGAAATAGAAAGGTGATGAATCATCCGAGTAACTCCATTAATTAAAGGACATACGCACAGCCAACGTAATTATTTCATTGCGAACTGTGCGAAGCAATCTCAAAGCCTTGTTAAACCATTAAAATGCGTCCCGGACTGAATTAATTAAACTTTGAATCAACGGGATTAGCTCATGAAACTGAGCCGAAACTAAACAGCCATTGGTTGGTTTCACAAGCAGTTACTAAAAAACTGTTGATTCATTCGTTCAGAGTGCTCGCAAAGATTCGATCGCCCAAGCAGATCATCAACGATCGCACCTTGGTAGCGTGGCTGCAGGAAATTAGCAATGTAACCGTAGGCAGTTGCATCTAATGTGGTGGGTTTATCTCCCATAAAAAACGGTTTGTCTGCCAGAAAGTCCGAAAGGGCTTGAAAATCAGCGCAGATAATCTGACTGATTTCTTCATGACTGTGACGACCGATTCCATGAGCTTGCATCTGAGAGATCATCGTTTTACGAAACTCTTCGGCAAACGGTTCTGATACGTCTAGCGTCGCTTCAGGAAAGAGCGCCCGTGCAACCAACGATCGATAGTGCGGCCAGTTTTCTTCTATGCCAAAGCGAGTCTCCACGCCTCCCCAGTAGGTGTTTTCTTTGATCGTGCGGCGGAAGGCTAGAGAGGTAGCTCGCTCAACGGGAGTTAAACTAGCATCGAGATCAATTCCTTCTGTTTGCTTGAACATCTCAATGATGAGAAAAACATCACCGCTCAAGTTTCCCTGATAGTCGATGAAGGGAATTTTACCCTTGGGAGCAAACTCAAAACTTTGTGCTGTGATAATCACCTTTTTGTAGGGCAGCTTTGCCATGCGGAGCCAAGTTTCAAGCTCGAGACAGGGTGGGCTGAGGCTCGGTAGTTCCTCAAAGGATGGTGCAGTGTACAAGGTAATCATTTTCAAGACCTGGTTAATGCTTGCCAACTATCGAAATCCAACCGATTTCCGCGAATGTAGATCGTGGCATCGATCGAACTGCTGCCACCGACAACTTTTCCGCGCGGCTGAAATATTTTGCGTCCATGGAGATACGGTTCTGGTTCTGTGAAATATGCCCAGTCTACTTCAGTTCCCAGTAAGCTGGATCAGCTTACTGAAACTTGAATTTCTGGTTTAGTAGCCCGATTACCCGCTTCGATCAACAACACGGTGGTTTCAGGATCTTCTGTCAGACGATTGGCAACAACACAACCTGCCGAACCTGCACCAATCACAATGTTATCGTATTGAGTCATGATATTTTCCTCCTATGCTTTTGCGGTCGATCGCAGCTTGGCCACGCCTCACCGTTTTTGACAATTGGGAACAGTTGAATCCCTCTTGAGAGGCCCAGACAGCTTGACTTCCCATCCAGGTAAATTCCACCAATTAACTCTCTGATTCGGCTGAATCCAGAAGTTGAGTTGTGTGATTTTGCCATCCTCAAATCTGAGTGTGGGAAAGGTAGGATAACTGGTATCATCAGTTTCGCGATAAGTGCGTCCAAGGTAATTTAGGCAGGTCGTTAATCCCTCAGTAATTCCCAATTCTTCCACTCCTTTTCCCTTCAATTTGGCATCATCGTAGCTAAAAGAACCGTTGAATGAATTGCCCGCTAACCCGCCTTTGGTAACAGTGATGGTGAAATCGTAGGTTACGGGAACTGCGTAGGCTTGGGTTGCAGTTACAACTGTGCTCAGAAGAGTCGTGGCGATCGCCACCGAGAGTTTGGAAATTGCGGGCACACTGGCATCCCGAAAAAGAACAACACTATAAATTTCGCTTTCAATCATCGGGAAACTCCTTGATTACACTTCTCTAGTAAGTGATTTAGGGGATATGATATCATAAGTAATCCGTTAAATGCGATCGCCGCCGACTACCAAGCCAACAAAACTTACCGCCTAGGGTTAATAGTATATACTTTTTTGGTCCGGTCAACCCCAACAGAAAACCCTCGTCTTTAATCGCCCAGAATTAACTGAGTAGATTTAACCACATTCATTCCCGCCGCCCCAAATCTTTGAAAAGCTGCATCTGCTTGTTCCGTAAAATCAACAACACCCGGAACAACCACAGGCGAAGTGCAATCTTCCAGTAAATAAACCTTCTTAGCTAACTTCCTATCTCGCGCTAAAATTTCAGTCAACAAATCATCAATCGTCCAAGCAACGCAGTGACTTTTCGCTTGTCCCGCAATAATGATCGCATCAAAACCTAGCAACTTATCAATAAAAGAAGCATTTTTTTGAGCAATAAAATTGCCATCCGGCCCGTCTAAGACTTCCGGCCGCAAAACAGAATAGTTTTCTGTTAGCGGATTCCCGCCTTTGATTTCAAAAAGTGCTTGGCTATTGCGGGCGATGCTGTGAAAAAATATTGCTTCTTCCACGGCGGAAACCAGGGCGTGTCCGATGCCGCCCAGCATTGAGTGATACGGCCAAATTGTCAGGGGATATTTGCCATCTTCGCTGAGTTTCTGCACGTAGTGGACTACGTGTTTTTGTAGTGCCGAATAGTTACCATTGGCGATGCTGTGGGCGACGGCAGGATTGACTTTCCAGATGCCTTGCTGCACGTCTTTTAAAGTAATTAATGTGGCGGCTGGGAGGGGATGTTCGCCAGCTTCATTTATCCAAAAGATTGGATGAAAAATTTGCATGGCGGTGTGGGTGTCCATTGTCGGCGCAATGGTTGTAATTGCGTTTAAATTGCGGTATATAAATTCGCACAGCCGCAGGTTGTCATCGACAGCACCGCTACCGGAACGCCCGCCCACAAATAGTTCAAATTCGGGCAAGCAAAAGGTATTTTGGGCGTCGATTATCAGTAAACAAATGCGGTTCATATCGCTGGCAGCGGGCTGGATGCTGTATTTTTCCGCCCATTCTTTAGCTTCAGCGGCGCGTTGTTGGTAGGGAACTCGCCAGACTTCGCTGACTTTTTTGGTGTCGAAATAGTCGGGGGTGGGGAGTTGGGTTTTTGCTGTCATGGCTGATTTATTTTGGGGTGAGTTATCGGGTTTTAGATTTTAGATTTTAGATTAAAGAATTGAAGAGTAGTATAATGCTGAGAGCTATTTGCGGGTGAGTCATGCCAATCAAACAAATTCCAGATTTTGCTAGGGGAAGTTTTAAACGAATATTATTGCTTTTTTCGCTCTCGGCTTTAGTAGCTATCTTAATTCTAGCAATTAGGTCTTTTTATGTTCAAGATTTTTTAAGAAATGTCTTAATGCAGATCGAGCATCTAGGCGCTTGGGGCCCAGTAGCTTTTATTGTCACCTACAACCTAGCTACTGTCCTATTTATACCTGGTTCTGTGTTGACTTTGGGAGGCGGGGTGATTTTTGGTCTGTGGTGGGGTTCGGTTTACGTGTTTGTCGCGGCAAGTTTAGGTGCTACCTTTGCTTTTCTGATCGGGCGATACTTGTCGCGCGATCGCGTGGTAAAATATATGGAAGCTCATCCTAAGTTTAAAGCTCTCGATCGCGCCGTTTCCCAAGAAGGATTAAAAATAGTTTTTTTGACTCGTCTCTGTCCTTTATTTCCGTTTAATTTATTAAATTACGCTTTAGGGATTACTCAGGTTTCTTTGAAAGACTATGTGCTAGGTTCCTTCGGCATGATTCCGGCAACAATCTTGTATGTTTACTCGGGTTCTTTAGTGGGAGATCTGGCTGCGATCGGCGCCGCAACTGGGTATACAAATCCCCAAGCGTTAGCAGTAAAATGGTTGATTAATATCATCAGTTTTATGGCTACGGTCGCTGTTACTGTCTATATCACTCGGATTGCCCGCAAGGCTTTGGATGAAAGTATTTAATTAGCAGGATTTGCCCATGTCGCAGCCAAAAGTCGATCGCGTAACTGTCCCCCCGATGGACGAACACAACCAGAAATTAGTCTCCTATTTGCATCCGCCCGATTGGGTAAATCCGCAACCGGCTAGTTCTTATAATTTAGTAGTAATTGGCGCCGGACCCGCCGGATTAATTGTGGCTGCAGGTGCCACAGGTTTGGGCGCAAAAGTTGCTTTAATTGAAAAACATTTAATGGGCGGCGACTGTTTGAATGTCGGTTGCGTGCCGTCAAAAGCTTTAATTCGATCGTCCCGCACTGTCGGCGAGATCTGGAATGCCAGTAAATTTGGCGTTCATGTTTCTAACGGTGCAGAAGTTGATTTTGCCGCTGTGATGGAACGGCTGCGCCGCATCAGGGCGGGAATTAGCGATGTTGATTCTGTTCAACGCTACCAGCACAAATTAGGAGTCGATGTTTTCTTAGGTTCTGGTCGTTTTACTAGCAATAATACAGTAGAAGTTGCAGGTCAAACTCTCCGCTTTAAAAAAGCAGTAATTGCCACAGGTGCAAGGGCGCTACAACCACAAATTCCCGGCTTGCAGGAAGCTGGATATCTGACAAATGAAACTGTATTTAACCTCACAGAAAGACCTCAGCGTTTGGCAGTAATTGGCGCAGGGCCGATCGGCTGCGAATTGGCTCAAGCCTTTCGCAGACTGGGTTCGGAGGTCGTATTGCTGCACAAAAATGCTCAGATTTTAGACAAAGAAGATGCGGATGCTGCTAAAATCGTGCAGCAGGCTTTTGTACGCGAAGAAATTCAACTAATACTAGAATCCCAAATAGAGCGCGTTGAGAAAACAAATGCAGGTAAAGTAATTTATTATAAATCTCAAGGTAAGGAAGCCTCGGTAACAGTAGATGAAATTATTGTGAGTACAGGGCGATCGCCCAACGTCGAAGGATTGAATCTGGAGGCTGTCGGTGTCGAATACGATACACAAACTGGCGTCTTTGTCAACGACAACTTGCAAACTACTAATCCCCGCATTTATGCCGCAGGCGATATTTGCATGAAACATAAATTTACTCACGCTGCTGATTTTGCCGCGAGGATGGTGATTCAAAACACTCTATTTTTCGGGCGCAAAAAGCTCAGCGCTTTGACGATACCTTGGTGTACTTACACAGACCCGGAAATTGCGCGCGTCGGATTGGGCGATCGCGAGTTGCAAGCCGCAGGGATCGATCTCGATACGTTTTTAATTCCTTTCGATAAAGTCGATCGGGCAATTATTGACGGCGAAGAGGAAGGATTTGTGAAAATTCACGTCAAAAAAGGCAGCGATAAAATATTAGGTGCAACTATTGTAGCGCCACACGCTGGGGATATGATCGGCCAGATTACTTTGGCAATGGTTAACAATATTGGTTTGGGAAAGATTGCTAGCACAATTCAGCCGTATCCGACACAAGCTGAGGCAATTCGGAAAGCAGGAGATGCTTACAATCGCACTCGTTTGACTCCGTTTGTGAAAAATTTGTTTAACCGCTGGCTGGCTTGGACGCGATAAGTAAATAATCTCATCTCTCTTCTCTTTATCTGCGTGAATCAGCGTCTATCCGTTGTCATCTGCGGTTAATACATTCTCTTTATTTAACCGCAGATGAGGGCAGATAAACACAGATTAACGCAGATGAGTTAGATCAATTTAGGGTTACTTTGAGTGTAGCATGAGGAGTTGGGAGATCGCCGGCGCCAACAAACCCTGCCTTAAAAATCTCCTTCATCTACTTGGAATACTGTCAATCCCAAGCCTCTCCACATATCAACCACTTGTTGGCGATCGTCCAAAACAAATTTAATATTATATTTCCCTTCAATATGCTGCCGATACAACTCTTCCTTCATAATCGCATCCTTCCTCATATCTCCGGTTTTCCGCAGATAAAGAGCGGCATAATTGACCTCATACTGCTGCAACCATTTTTCAGTTTGAGGCTGACAGTCATCTGTTCGACCCGACACTACAATAATATGGGCGCTGGACTGCCACTTGCGAACGGTATCTAAAACTGGCGGATTGGGCAAATCGCGATCGCACGTCGAAGCATCAAAAGGATTTCTGCCGTTGAGAAGTGCCAGCGTACCGTCCATATCAACAATAATTGCATCCGGCAAATCCGGGTTATATTCCGGTGGCCCAACGGGAACCCGCACGTACTTATTGTACATCTTCATGATCACATCTTTGCCCACCGAATTAAGCCTTTTCAAATCCCGTTTAATACATTCTTCAACCGGAACTTGCAGGAAAGAATCATTAACTTCGACAATGGCTTTACCTTTAACTAACTGTTTGATATGCTCGATGTGAGGTCCGAAATTAGTATCATCAACAATGACGTGCTTGCCGCTTTCCAAAGCCATCAAAATAATCGTATCTCTCAACTGTACAATAAACTTTTCATTCGCCGGCGACCAATGAGAAGCGTGAGCCATTTCTCGGAGCAAATCTTTATTGCTACGCACCCACTTTGCAGGTTCAGACAGCAGCAATTCCCTAGCAAATTGAGATTTACCAGAAGCGGGTAAACCGACAAGTACAATAACTCTTTTCATGGTAATTGGCAAGTGGTAATGGGTAATTGGTAATTGGTAATTATGAGTAGTTTTTAGTTGTAGTTGGAGACGATTTAATTTTAAATAGGATTAAAGCCCCTGTCACAATTAGTAAGGTGCCCCGGAACCAAAAACCTCAATAATCGCCCTCGAACTCGATCCGGAGTACCCTACAAGTCGATGATCGTGTGACACTTGGCTTGACTTCTATTAAAACTTAGAATTTTCTTTCTTCCTTCAACATCTGCCTCACCCTCAATAATTAATCCGTGTATCCCTGTCAAAATCCGTCTCGTGCCTTCTTCTTCACAATCCTAGATGGATGTAATCTAAACCCAAGAACTCCTCTATTTTATAGATATTAACATCACGGAGAGCTTCTTTTACTCCCGCAACTCTTCGGGCTCGCAAAGAAAACAAAATCCCGGAATACGGCAAATGTTTCACAGCTAATGCAAAATCTTTCTGAACTTCGATATGTTCGTGCTGTCGGTAAACTTCCTCGATTTCTTCGACCAAAGATTGATATTTGTCTTTAACTTGTTGATACAACTCACTCCACTCAGGAAAATAAGCTAAAAACTCTTCTCCTTCATTAGTTAAAACAATTTCTATCAGGCGGCGGGTCGAAAACCCTTCGCGCAGATGGGAAATCGCGACATATTGCGGAGACTTAACTTTAACTCGGTTGAAGTTAGCGTCGCAGATAATATACCCTTCCGAATTCATCGGATCTAAATGTTGAGCCGCTTCGATAACTTCTTTCCAGCTAGTTAAAGGATAGGATGCGACCAATTCCCATCCGTATTTATTTGCCCAAATACTCGGGTCTGTTTCTAGCAGCGTTTGAGTGTTGCGAACCCCGTGCAGCACGATTTGATTATTTTTTGGCTGGACAACTATTCTATTGTAAGGCGTTATCAATTCAAAGATAAAACACTGGTCGGTTTCTTCCGGCAATTGATATCCCAATTCTTGCCAGACTTTCCAAAAAAGTTCGGCAAAGCTGAATCCAAAACCGTTAACTTCGCCGGTGGCGTCGGGAGTGCCGCTAGATTGCACTCTCCATTCTCCCTTGTAAAAATACAGTACAATCAGAGAACCGTCTAGTTTTTCGTAAACTTTGGCATGACTCCAATCAATTGCAGCGGCGTGAATTTCTCCGTAATTAAAAAATTTGTCGTAGGGATAAGAAACTATCTGCCAATCTTGAGATGAATCTAAAATAATGCCTCGGCACTGCTGGACTATTTTTTCGCCCAGGGGAGATTCTATCTGCGAGTATTTCAGACAGACTAGATCTGGATATTGGCGGTGGCGGGTAACTTTGATATGATAAGTTTCGGACAAGGTTTCCAATCCGTGCTGGCGTAAATAATCTTGCAGTTCCACGTTCTCTTCCTAAATTTGTCGCCTTTTCTATTTTATCGGTAACGGCATATTTTAGTGTATTTGTAAAAAAAATAAAACTTGCTTTTTTTCTGAATACCTATTGTGAGCTTTGTATTTTGGAGTATCGTTGTAAATAGGTGAATGCGCTTTACCGAAAAACTGGACTGTTTAGACATCAAGGAAAAAAACAGTGAACAATAAATTATTACTTTTGGCGACTTCGGCCTGTGTATTGACTGCTTTAGTACCTGTATCGCGAGTTTTTGGTGCGTCCGAATTGTCGCAGCGACGGCCGGAAACCAAATCTGTTGCTGTAGCGGGTACTGCTGTTCCAGTAAGTCAAATTTTGCAAAAGTTAAAAGGCAAAACACAAGTACCCATTTTCCTCCCCAGCCGGCTTCCTATTTCGCAGAAGCTTTACTATCAAAGCCAAGCGAAAAGGGACAGCTATACTATTTCTATGGAGTATACAGCAGATTGCCGAGGTGGGGGAGCTTGCTCTTTTGGGGAAATTCGAGGTCAGAAAGGCGGTGAGTTTTCTACCAAACTAGAAGGGGTAACTAAGACTTTAAAAAATGTTCAACTGGCTGACCGAGTGAAAGGAGTTTTTCACAATGGTTGCGGGGCTTACTGCACAGCAACTCTCGAGTGGAAAAGTCAGGGTTTTATGTATACCGTAGCAATTAAGAACGGACTGGAATCGGATTTAATTTTAATAGCAAATTCTGCTATTCTAGCTCGGAAGCGTTAAGTTCTGTAGTCGGGGACGCACAACTTCTATGTGTAGGATGCTCCGTGCGTACCTTACCGTTATTGTATGATATATCTTAACTCGCACTCGCCTCTTACAAGATGCTATGGTTTTTGTTCGCTTACCTACTTAGGGGGAAATCAGGATGAGGGGAAGATGGCTATTTGCGGCGATTTTTGCTGGTGTGGTGACTGCTTTTACGATCGCACCTTTGACACAAAACTCAGCGTTAGCAAGGACAGAACTCTCGATAACAGAAATCCGCTGGTTTAATTTTTCCCCTGAAGATAGCTGGCAACCGATACAATTTATTGTACCCGATCGCAATACTGCAAAATCTGCTGACGGCGGTAAGTTGCGGTTGTACGATGTTCATATTGCCAAGATGTTTGAGATTTCTCATTTTTTGTGCGATCGCGATCGGGCTTCTGAGGGGTACGATTGGTCTTATGAAGCGGAAAATGGCAATATTGAGATGGGACGCTTCAAAATTAGCTGCAATCTCGCCCAGTCCATAGCTGCTGCTTACGGGTTAGGGCAACCGGAAATTTCAGTCATTCGCCGCAACTTCAACCTGAAAAACGGCGGCCCTTCTCTTGCGGTAGAAACATATTCGATTCCCACTCTGAACATTGTTAATAATAGAGTTTTGCAGTGGAGGGATTTTGTGCAAAAGTTTCCCCCAATCCCCGATAAGTCAGGTGAAAATCAAGCTAACAGTATTTTTCCGGCGAGTAACATTTTTCGGCAAATCAAAGGCAAAACGCGAGTGCCTGTTTTTCTTCCGAGTAGACTTCCTTTATCTGACATTCAGCAAGTTGATTTTGATGTGCAAGCAGGTTCCCACGGTTACATTGTGGGAATGTATTTAGGCAAAGGATGCCGCGGGGGAGCCTGTTATTTTGGCACAATCGAAGCTAAAAGAAATGAACCGTTTTCGCCTCCTTCGCAATTGCCACTGGATACTTACAGAAGCATTGAATTGGCGGGCGGATTCAGGGGTATTTATTTCAATAATTGCGGTGCTTACTGCACTGCTTTTGTTGAGTGGCAAAGGCTGGGGGTGCTGTACCGAGTCACAAGGAAAAACGGACGACAGCAAGAAGTTGTCCAGATAGTAAATTCTGCACTTCAAGCAGGGCAACGTTAAATTTTGCTGGTAAATGGAAAAGGTACGCGCGAGCCAAGCTATCCCGAACGCGCGTGCCTTCGGACCGGGTAGGGAATTGATTTTTTTCGCATTAAATATCCCGTTGCTGTACACTTAAAAAGTACCTAAAAAACTAATGAGATGCCTGCGATTAGTGTTGAAGAAGCCAAGCAGAGTCTGCAAGCTATCTTGGAAAAGGTAGCCAAAGGAGAAGAAGTGACAATCCTACAGTCCGGCCAAGTAGTAGCTCGCATAGTTCCGCCGCTATCCAAGGAGCAGCGGTTAGCTAGGCGTAAAGCATTCCGAAATTCCATTAATGTCAAGGGCGAGCCCATGAGTGCAACAGTCATTAGGCTAAGGGAGGAAGCACGGTATTGATTTATATAGATACCAGCGTTCTTGTCCCCTTCTATTTACCAGAAGCTCTCAGCGATGCTGTTGATGAATTGCTGAGGATTGAAGACACACCTGCACTAAGTCAATTAGTTGAGGTGGAACTGTTTTCAGCAGTAGCCCGCAAATTGCGAATGAGGGAAATTTCTCCTGAAGAGGCAAGACAAATAGGACTCAATTTTCAAACTGACTTGGATGAAAATTTTTATACTCGCATCCCCTTAGAGCCAATTCATTACAATTTAGCTCGCGATTGGATTAGCGGCTTTGAAGTACCGTTGCGTACCTTAGATGCACTGCATTTAGCAGTAGCAAGTTCTAATCAGTTGCTTTTGGTGACTGGCGATGAGGCTTTGGCTCGCAGTGCTCGGACTTTAGGAATTGAAGTTCAGTTATTGATTGCAGTAGCTGAGGGCTAAAAGGTCCATCGACCTTTTGTCAAGGAAGCTGATACAAATAAATACGATCGCCCTTTTCCCCTCGCAACTACATTTCTCTCCCCAAATCCCGCAACCTTTGAGCTAATTCTTTCTCGCTGCTGCTGAGCTAACTGCTCAGGCAAACCAGGTTCATCCGGCTCGACCCTAGGTAAATCTTACATCGCCGGCCGCCTTTGCTTCGGAATGTCGATCGCAAGAGAGTGCAAGGGACGCCCAATGCTGGAGGGGAAACATCATCAAGGCTGACTGCTACTGGCGGTCATACAATTTTAGATTTTAGATTTGAGATTTTAGATTGGCAATGGCTTATTATGTAAAGGTTTGGAGCTTGCCTACCGTTGCATCCTTTTTTCAAACAGGCGGTCAAAATCTGGTATTTCTATTTTATCGCCCGAATTATCCCAACCAGCAATTAAAGTCCCCACCTGCGGTACGCTAGATCAGGTGAATATATTGGCTGATTTCAAGCTATCCTCCCATCGATCTTATGTCTCCAACCACATCTGCCCCTTCCCGAACCGTTCGCATTGGTTCCCGCAAAAGCCAACTCGCTCTCGTGCAAACCCACTGGGTGCAAGAACAGCTACAGAAACACTTCCCGGAACACACTTTTGAAGTCCACACCATGTCCACCCAAGGGGACATAATTCTTGATGTCGCCCTCGCTAAAATTGGCGATAAAGGACTTTTTACCAAAGAATTAGAAACGGGAATGATTAACAATGAAACGGACTTTGCCGTTCATTCCCTCAAAGATTTGCCTACCAATTTACCCGAAGGTTTAATCTTAGGATGCGTCACCGAACGGGAAAATCCCGCTGACGCCTTGGTAGTTCACTCTAAGCACAAAGACAAGCAACTCGACACCCTCCCAGAAGGTGCAGTAATCGGTACTTCTTCCCTGCGCAGGCTGGCTCAACTGCGGCACCATTTCCCTCATTTTGAATTTAAAGATATTCGCGGCAATCTCAATACTCGACTCGCTAAATTAGATGAGGGCGGTTACGACGCGATTATTTTAGCAGTTGCGGGATTGGAAAGATTGGGAATGGGCGATCGCATCCACCAAATTATCCCTGCTGAAATCTCCCTTCACGCCGTCGGACAAGGTGCTTTGGGCATCGAATGCCGCACCGGAGATACAGAAATCATGGCAGTGATTAAAGCTCTCGAACACTCGGAAACCGCCCAAAGATGTTATGCTGAACGCGCATTTCTGCGGGAATTAGAAGGCGGCTGTCAAGTGCCGATCGGCGTCAATACCAAAATAGAAAACGGTCAATTAACCTTAACCGGAATGGTATCGAGTCTCGACGGCAAGCGATTCGTCAAAGATACTGTTTCCGGCGCCGCCGAGACTGCTGAACTGCTGGGAATTGACCTCGCTCACCGCCTGCGCCAACAGGGAGCAAGTGAAATTTTGGAGGAAATATTTGTCCAAGTTCAGCGCGGTTCCTAAACCTGATCGGCATCTATTTGTCAATGCTTTTAGACGCGGCGATATATCGCCTTGTGTTAAATCAAAATAACAGGCGGTTCGCTTTTGCTTTCACAGGTACACTAGCAGTAGGTTTGTAGATTTTTGATGGGATTTTAGATGGGACTTACGAACCCGACCTCAGAAACCCGGTTTGTTCTATATCTGGTCGTCAAAGCAAGGATTTTCGCTGATTCCGGGTTCAAGAGCGTAAGTTTTATTAGAGCATAAAATTGACCCTCGGTTTCAAAAAAATCTGACTAATTTAGGACGCTCGCACGGGTGGAGGTTTCGATTTTGAAACCAAGATTGCTTGCAGAAATCAACTTTTTTTCGTAAGTCCTATAATTATCAATATACCCATCCAAAATCTACAATCAAACATCCGAAATTAATCAGCAATTTATTTCAGGGAAAGGCAAAATATGAGCGTTAGGGAAACTCAAATAAAGCTGGAAGTGAAAAAAGTTCAGCAACTTTATCGCAAAATGCAGGCAGACCAAAAAGCTTTGCAGCAGCAATTGAAAGAGTTTAAAAGTCAGGCAGGAAATTTTTCGGATGTAGTCGAGCAAGTCTTGCCGTCGGTAGTTTCCATTTACGTCATGGATTGGGATACACAAGAAGAGATTTCTTCAGGGAGTGGGTTCTTTGTATCGCCGGACATAATTGTCACGAACTATCACGTTGTCGAAGATATTGCCGATGAAGATTACTTCTATGAAGAAGATGAAGTCGAAGAGGTTTTAGTGGAAACTCACGACGGAAAATTGAGATTGGCAGAAGTGGTGTTTACTGGTAATGCTGAAGAAGATTTAGCTTTGCTCTTAATTAGCGATTTAACCTTCAACCCGGAAACAGGGGAACAAGTGCCATCTCCCCACGAATATCCTCCCCTAGAGTTGTCTTTTGATGTGAAACTGGGAGATAGAGTAATTGCTGTGGGCAATCCTTTGGGGCAGTTTGCTTCAACTGTAACTCAAGGTATTATTAGTGCAATTCGCGAACCAGAAGAGTATGAAGAAGGCGAGGAAGATGATGATGTTGGTGAGGTGAAGGTGTTGCAAACTGATGCGGCGATTAATCCGGGAAATTCCGGCGGACCGCTGATTAATATGGCCGGTCAAGTGGTTGGGGTGAATACGTGGGGATGGGAAGATGCTGATAATATTAATTTGGCGATCGCCTCTGAAGCTTTGGATGATTTCTTAGCGGGATTTGAAGAAACTTTTGAGGAGGATTCTCAGAATTAGTCGGGAGTTGTCGGTAATACAGCAGATTGCAGATTTATGAAGTACACTCGCCTATGGATAAATCCCCGTAGGGACTTAGCCTGGGCTGTGTCTAAAGCTGCACTTAATAAACCTGGGATACGCTGTATGTGATTCGGGCGATCGCACTTTTTCTGAGAGGGGATGGAAAAGGCGATCGCTATTTCCTTAATTACATACTGATGGCTTTGCGTTCAGTTTTACTAATGCGTAAAGGTACTCAAATTGCATACCATTTTTGATGTTGACCGTCAATCAGAAAGTGACATATAAATTTTATTAGATCGTGAAAATTGTCGCCGGAGGGGAGTCCGGGCGATCGCACTTTTGTTCACCGATCCGAAGTACCCAGCAACGCGGATGGAAAAAGGCCGATCGCATTTTTGAGTAAAGTGCGATCGCCACAGAGCAACTAAGATTTATACTTGTTTTTGGGCGCTGCGTTAATATTGTGCCGATTGCCATTTAAACTTAATTTAGACTAACTACCTCAAGGAACACAAAAAAATAATGCGCATTTTATTTGTATCCGCCGAAGCAGCACCCCTAGCCAAAGTGGGCGGTATGGGCGATGTCGTCGGCGCTTTGCCTAAATTTCTGCGGCGCATGGGACACGATGTCCGCATCTTCATGCCCTACTACGGTTTTATCCCCGACAAAATGGATGTTCCCAAAAAACCTGTTTGGGATGGGGGGGCGATGTTCCAAAACTTTTCGGTCTTTGAAAGTGTTTTGCCGGGAACCGATGTACCTTTATACTTATTGCAACATCCATCTTTCTTGCCCCGCCGCGTTTACGGCGGTGTAGATGAAGATTGGAGGTTCACTTTATTTGCCAATGCTGCGGCTGAATTTGCCTGGAATCACTGGAAGCCCCACATTATCCACTGTCACGACTGGCATACGGGGATGATTCCTGTTTGGATGAACCCAGACCCGGATATCAGCACGGTTTTTACTATTCACAATTTAGCTTATCAAGGGCCGTGGCGCTGGCGTTTGGAGCAGATGACTTGGTGCCCTTGGTATATGCAAGGTCACAATACAATGGCTGCGGCAGTACAGTTTGCCGATCGAGTAAATACAGTTTCGCCGACTTACGCCGAGCAAATAAAAACCCCAGCTTACGGGGAAAGTTTGGAAGGTTTGCTGTCTTACCTGGGCGGCAAGGTTTCGGGCATTTTGAACGGAATTGATACAGAATCTTACAACCCAGAAACTGACAAGTACATCCATCAACAATTCAGTGTTGATACTATTGAAAAGCGCCCAGCTAACAAAATTGCCCTGCAAGAAGAAGTCGGTTTGGAAGTGAATAAAGGTGCCTTTTTAATGGGCATGGTGACGCGGCTGGTAGAACAGAAGGGGCTGGATTTGATTATTCAAATGCTCGATCGCTTCATGGCCTATACCGACGCTCAGTTTATTGTACTCGGAACGGGCGATCGCTACTACGAAACCCAACTCTGGCAAATGACAGCCCGCTATCCCGGTCGGATGTCCACCCAATTACTCTACAACGACGCCCTCTCCCGGCGCATTTACGCAGGCTGCGACACCTTCCTGATGCCCAGCCGTTTCGAGCCCTGCGGCATCAGCCAAATGCTCGCCCTCCGCTACGGGTGCGTACCAATGGTTCGTCGCACTGGCGGTTTAGTCGATACCGTTTCCCACAACAACCCGATCGACAATACTGGTACAGGTTACTGTTTCGATCGCTACGAACCCCTAGACTTGTTCACCTGCATGATCAGAACTTGGGAAGGTTTCCGCTACAAAGATAAGTGGAAAGAACTACAACAGCGCGGCATGAGAGAAGATTTTGGCTGGGATATTTCGGCCCGGAAATACGTCAAGTTGTACAGCGATATTTTGGGAGTGCCGCCCGAAGAAACTGCACCCGAACCACAGCCAGAATTGATTCTTGGCAATGGGTAATTGGTAATGGGTAAGTTGACAGTTGACTGTTGACAGTTGACTGTTGACTGTTGACTGTTGTTATTTGTTAGTTTTTAGTTTTTGGTTCCAATGCCCAATGCCCCATGCCCCATGCCCAATGCCCCATGCCCCATGCCCAATGCCCCATGCCCCATGCCCCATGCCCAATTAATCAACAAATAAATCGAGAGGTAAATGACCGTAAGTTCCGGTAACTCCACCTTCTGAGGAGGATTGGCACGACACCAAAACGCCCCGGTAAGTTCCGGGATAGCCGTCAACATAATACGACCCCTTCAAAGTATTGAACTTAATATAAACCGAACCAGCAAATGCCGAAAAAGCATTTGGATCTAAAACAGCTTGATATCCCAAAGCTTTCAAATAAGCTTCTAAAGCTGAAAAACCCTCATCCGTCGAAGCAGCGCACACTCCCAACATTTGATAATCCGACAAACTGGCTACCAGCAAAATGGCCTGACGCAGCGCCTGTTTTTCCTGCGGCGATGCTAGAGATTGCATATCCAGACAAGTGAAATCTTTGAGGATTTGCTGTGCTTCTTCAACAGTTAGGGTAGTCGGGTTTTGAGTAGACATGAATTGCTCTGATATTTCCCAAAATTACGATCGACACTCGGCTACTCGTCAACGAATTTCTGCCATTACAACCCTCGATCGACGGCGGTAACACTTGCCCAAGTCCTGATTATAGCCGATTGTGCGCTCTGGCAATCAATTCTGGCGATCGTCTTCGAGGGCTTTCCTTCGGATCGCTTCGCTAACGCTAACGCCCCTATCGCACAAAAAAGCTAGTAGTTTTTACCGATGTTTTCAAGTTTAGATCAGTCCGCGTTTTTTCAGCTTTGCTAGCGCATCTTCAGCCGCATTTTTCTCAGCATCTTTTTTGCTTTTGCCTTTACCTTCTCCATAGAGTTTCTCTGCGACATAAACTTTAGCGAGAAATTCCGGCTTGTGGGGTGTGCCTCCTTCTTGGACTGTCACGTATTTAGGGGGAGTCGTGCCACCGTTGGCTTGTACCCATTCCTGAAAGCGATTTTTCGAGTCTACAGTCGATCGAGTTTCCACAACATTTTCGGGAACAGAATCAAACATTTGCCACACAAAGTTGCGAACTTTATCCATGTCTTGGGTGTCGAGATAGTAAGCGCCAATAAATGCTTCAAAAGTGCTGCTGAGCAAATTTGGATTAGTAATCCCACCTTCTCGATAAGCTCCTTTTCCGAGCCGCATTTTTAAGTCTAAATTGATTTCAGTAGCAAATCTGGCTAATTGTTTTTCATCTACTAATGCAGAACGCCGGCGAGTCAGTTGGTCTTCTCCCATTTCTGGATGACGCTGATAGAGATATTCGCCGCTGAGAAAAGTCAGCAAAGCATCGCCGAGAAATTCTAAGCGTTCGTTGTCTTCTTCGCGATATGCGGGGTTTTCGTTGACGTAGGAACGGTGGGTGAGCGCTTGGCGCAGCAGTTTTTCTTCTTTGAATTCGGGAATGGTAATTTTGAGTTCTTGTGTTGGATTAGTTAATGGCATGGGATTTTTGTAATGGTTATTGTTTTTGGAGTTGGGTGTTATTATGTGGACATGAAAGAGCCGCAAATAGCGGTAGGTTTGGAGAATCTAGTTTATCAAATAAACTGGATTTTTGCTATCTGCGGTGAGGTAAATTTTAACAGATATTTGGCGGTTCTACTATTAGCCCGTTAGTCCCTCAGTCCGCCCGGGGTTAAAACCCCTGGCTCATAGCTAAAGTCCTCTTAATAGGACTGAAGATTGTGTTTTTTTAACTGTCAGTCAGTCGGTTTTAACCGACTTTAGCTATTAGACAGGGAATTCATTCCCTGGCGGACTGTGTTGCTTCAAGCAGATAATTTATCTGCTTCTATTGATAACTGTTTTTGATTTTTAAGTTGGGGTTTCAATCCTGCACACAAACTAGGCAATTCGTCTACATCATGAAAGTTATCCTCACCAACGAGGTTAATCAGTTTTTTGCTTGCACTTTTGCGCCGTCCAAAAACTATGATTGTTTTTCCAACAGCAAGCATCAGACTGATTAAAGGTGCAAAATCCCGATCTCCTGAGACTAAGATAATTATCTCTGGATAAGGTTTTATGACAACTCCTTTAATCCAGTCAAATGTCAATGCTTTATCTACACTGTTCTTGTCCTTTGAGCGAACATCAACGCCCTGACCGCCAAGATATTCTACATTATTCTTGGCGAGCAGTTGATTTTTATTCTGCGAGTTATAGTAAATTTTGAAGCAATCTAAACGCCCTTTTGATTTGGTAAAATCGACCAATAATTCAGCTTGTTTTTGCGTTAAGTGGACGTTCTGAAGATCCCAGTAAATATGAACTGGAGCCTGAGACTGCTTGGTTTGTTTGCCAATTGCTGAAGGATGGTTCGTCATTTTTATGTGTCCTAAAACTCGGTTTACAGGACAGCATCAATAAATTAAGCATCTAACCAAAGAAGTATTGTTTTTGAGTTTGCTCAAGAGGGGCATTTCCCATTTAACAAAACTCTTGACTAACACACTATTAATTTAGTGTGTACTTGCTTGGTTAGCGTCTCAGCGTAGGATGTGCAAATTGCGAATAGGCGTCGTAAAGACCAGTTGATATAGACATTAAAGTTAATGTCGCGCCAAGTGACTTATTAGAACTCTCCAAATAAAAACCTGAAACTCTTGCCGTGTCAAGACAAAAACATAGTTCCTGGAGATACCTATTGATTCCAGTTGAAACGAAATTAACTTTCATGTCTATATCAACTGGTCTTTAGGACGCCTATTCGCAATCTGCACATCCTACCGCTGAGACGACTTAACCGACACTTTTTGCTTTTGAATGCGGGTGTCTATCTGAGCTGTACTGTTTTGATACTGGCACTTGAACTCTTAGATGTCAAGGGGTAATCTGATTTATTTTTTGAGCTTGATTTTATGAACGGGACTTATGCGATCCGACAAAAGAAACCGGGTTTTTTATCGAATCTGCGGGATGCAGCGAAGTATTTTCGCAAAAAAACCCGGTTTCTGGCTACTTGTGGGTAAGTCTCAATTGTCAGCTATAGTCTATTAGGGGAAATTTTACACCAAATGGGATGATACCATAATCCTAAAACAGTGTAATTTTTACCCTATGTTGCGAACTTGCAGAACGTCGCGACGCGACAAATGGTTTAGCTGGCTGAGTGAGTCAATGGAAGCTTGGGATTTTTGCCGTCGGTGGTTCCACGCCACACAAGAAGAAGAAAAAGCCAGAGGCTACAAAGCGCGTTGCAACCTGCTTCTGGTAAAGGTTTTAGGCGTTAATATTGATGCCGTCAAGCGGTGGGGGCCGAGTTTTGAAAAAATGCCAGACCACCACAAGCGTACCTTGTCATACGCTGACACGCTGCGAGAGATGATAGAGGTTGCTGGCAAAAATGAAGATTTTTTGGAGGAGGTACTAGAACGAATCAAAAACAAATCTAAGAAAATAGGGGAATATTTACACTAAATAGGTGGTGTCAAGCGGGCTGGGTGTTGTATTTTTTGGATGTAGCACTCAACTAGCAAAAGCCTTTAATCACTGTGACACAGAGTTTTTTATCGAATTCCAGCAGCGACGCCATTCAACTTCCCGCGTCCCTGCTAACTCCCGACGCAGCAAATCCTGAGAAAGAACCCCTCAAACATCTGCTGATAGGTTCTCCCCAAGCTGTCAGGAGTACAATTTACCTACTCCACGCGCGCGGGTACGCTGAGGTTGGTGTCTGGAGTCCCCTGCTACCAACTGCTAAAAGTGGTGAGGTGATGAGTATTTTTGTGAAATACCTTCGCATCTAATAGATTCAGATTGCATGGTGCCCCGGAATTATGCTGTGTGCGAAACAATTAGGGTTTGCTCTTCCGGGGCACCCCAGGCGGAGTGTCACTAGATTTTTGCTATTTTATATTAACTAAAAATTATTTTTCTGACTTCCTTCGACCCACGCGCCCTGACCTCAGAAACCCGGTTTCTACGAGATTTTGCGACGAGTCACAAAAAATACAAGAAGAAACCGGGTTTCTCGCCTCCGATGCGATCGCCCGTTAGCGAAGCCCTCGAAGAGGATCGCCCCTCTCCCTGCGGGCCCATCCCGCTTATCTCCGGCATTTGAACAGTAAATGTAAAAATATGTTGCAAAGTTTCTCTGGTTGTGTTAAGTTTAGTTACATAAGGTTGAAATTAAACAAGGTTTATGGTCATGGAAAACAAAGACGCAAAAGTTGGCTTCACTGAGTTTGCTGAAACCTGGAACGGCCGTTTGGCAATGTTGGGCTTCGTTATCGGCTTAGCTACCGAATACCTCACCGGTCAAGGCATTCTCTCTCAAATCGGTTTGATGTAATCAGCTTAACTGCATACAATAGCTGAAATTCAGGCGATCGACCCCATCACAAGTGCACTCATCCCCCCCGCTAATAAGTCCCCTTCACTTCACACGGAAGGGGATGAGTGCATTTTCTCTCAAAAAATCCCACACATGGCACCACCAAAAATCTTTTCTATCTCAATATTTATCGCGAGATTAACTCCAGCAAACTAAGCAATTCCTACCGAATCCAACATCCTCAATTTAGGAGTCAAACCAGGAACCTTCACCAAACCGTCGCGTTTGTTACTCCGCGTGCTGTTACCTAAAATCATCTCCGACAGATCCGGCATTTCCTGCCAGCAGTGCGAGCAAAACCAATAAACGCGATTGTGGCGAGCGTGGCGGAGCAATTGAGAGGAGCAACAAGGGCAACTATTCATGAGATTTTAAACCTTTTTTAAGATATGGAGCGATAACCAATTCATTACAGATATTGACGAATGTCGGTGCATCTCAACTTCATACACAACAATAAAAAATCTCTTTTCACTCAAAACTTTGAGCGTCTCGCAAGTACCATTTTTGGAAACCGAACAGCAACAGCACTATCAGAAGCTGAACACCCCAAGGGGCCCAAGAGAAACCCCAAAGAAAACAACCCAGTCCCGCTAAAGCCACAATAACAAAAATATCTTGAGATGTTTTCCAGTAAATCCCGACTGCCACCAGAGAAACTATCAGTAGCAAAATGTAAGCTGAGGGCATAGTCGTCTTCTCCCAATGTATCTGCCAACAGTCAGAATCGATCCCTGACCATGTGCTTAAACTTAAAACTAAAACCTGAAGAACTTATGAAGACGAGAAAGTTGTCACAAAAAGTAAAATACTCCGACCAGCTTATATTTGTCGGAGAAATCAGTAGGAATACTGAGTTCATTGCTGAGGTCGAATCCGGTTAAATGAAGGCACAACGAATAGGGACTTAGGCATCGCTTATTGGTATCAATTTCACCGAAAGACCGGCAGGGTTGAAACCCCTGCCTTCCTTGGGATTTTTAGTCTTAAACAGACTCGACAAAAGGCACAGCGCCTAAGTCCCTACAGATATCCTGTGCGATCGACCGGATTCGATCGCTCGGCACCATACCAAAGAAACCAAGTTTTTTTTAACTCTCTTTGCCTGCAAGACTAATGCTTGAAAAGCTGCACAATTCAATAGGGGCGATCAATCTATTCTTGCTCCCAGCCCAAAGCTTCAGCGACCTGAGCCGCCAAAAACATCGGTTCAAAAGGCTTAGCAATCACGCTCACAACCCCCAAATCCGCGAACATCCGCCTGTCGCCAGCAAGAGCCTTAGCCGTCAATAAAATTACCGGAATGTGCTGCGTAGCATTATTAGCTTGTAACTGTAGAAAAGTAGTAGGCCCGTCTTGGTCGGGCATCATCACGTCCAATAGAATAGCATCAGGCTGTTCGGCAAGAGCCTTAGCAACACCTTCGCGGCCAGAACTCGCGGTGAGGACTTCCCAGCCCCCCACCATCTCAAGACTGACTTGAGCCACTTCCCGAATATCTTCCGCATCGTCAATAACTAAAATGCGCTTGGCAGTCAAAATTAACATCTTTTTATAAATGAGAACTGATCACAGATTAGAAGCGAAATGCGAATATTTTCTAAAGAAAATTATCTTACCCGATCGGACTTTACAGTAAATTTTCAAAACTGTATAGCAGATGTTTAAGACCCTTCGGCTCCCGGAGGCTTCGTGAGCGGGTAAAAAGAAGGAAAAAACAAGACCTGCGTTGCAATCGACCGCCAGGGTTTCAACAATTAAGAACATCCTAACCGTCAGGCGCGGTTGCTGTAAAATCTCCCCCCCAAAAAAAGCCGCTTTTCCACCTCAAATCGCGATTTTTGCTCGCAGTTCCCGAGCGATCCAAAAGGCTGAGATTGTTTGTCGATAACTCGATCGAACAATCTGCACAAAATCAGTAAGCTGCGGAGCATCTAAATTGAATACAGAGACGGGCTCTCCTGCCCGTCCCACAATAATTGTAGAAAAATTGACTGTCAAATTAGATGCACAGCAGCTTAACTTTGGGTATACCAGGGTAGAAATTAACTTTCAGATAATTCAAGCCCGGATACTTTAGGAGTTCTCCGGACATAGCGTACTGAATACCTGAGCATCCAGTCCGGCAATATCTCGCAATGCTTTAAGGAAAATCCCTAAAGCGCCATTCCAGTCTCGGTTGAGTTTATGTCCGCACTTGGGACATTTAAATTTCCTAGAGCTGCCTAATTTGACGTGAACATGACCGCATTTCGTGCAGGTTTTGGAGGTAAACTCTTCCGTAACATCCAATACGGTTGCGCCACGCTTAAACGCTTGTAATTTTAATACTTTTTTGAACCGGTAATGTGACCAATTTAGCATTTGGCGAACGGTTTTAGAATTAATCTTTCTAGGTTTTGCCCCGGTTTTGGCTACCATTTGGGAAGTCTCAAATGTCGGGAGAAAGATTAATCTATATTCAGTAGTTAGCCATTTTGCTACTTTCTTGTGACACTCGTCTATTAAGTTGCGAAGCCGAATAAACACACTATCAATTTTAGCTTGTTTTCGTTGGCGTTGACGTTTATTTGGGCGTCCTTTTAATCGGGATTTCTCAGAAATCAACCTATCTATGAAACGACCTAGCCTATGTATTTTGGATATGTCATTATTGCCGATTTCCACGAACTTGCTACCATCAAAACCAGTCAAAAATGACCTGACTCCTGGGTCTAATGCTATCATCGTTTGTTGGTCGGATTCGGTTCTTTTAAATTCAACGGGAAATACAGCAAACCAACGTTTTTTGTCATAAACAAGCTGAGTAGAGGCATCCCAGGATTGGTAGCGAATACGGGTTTTAAAAGATTTGTCCTTTTGTTTGACCTGATATTCAACGTCTAAAGCTGGTAATGGTTCAGATGCTTTCAACTTGAAATCTTTAGTTTCATTCCCATACCAAGTGCCACTCGAGTAATTTTCTGGTTGGAACTTAATAGCTCGTTTTGTATCTCGCCCACTTCTAAATCTACCCGCTTCGGTTTGCTTTGTTCCATACTTCCGACTCTTTACAAAAGCATCATAAGCGTCTAAAACAGCTTCACCCTTGGGATTGTAAGGGCATTCTTTAACCCAGCCGGGTGCATCCTTGAGAATTAGTTTCCTCAAGTCGTATTTGGAGACTTTACCGTGCTTTCTTAGGTATGCAAGTGCCTGGTTGTAACAATATTTAGTTGCTGCTAACCATTTTTTCCAAATTTGATGGAGTTTCGGCTCTGGGTAAATCCGGATCTTTAACGATTTCAGATTTGTACTTTCTAAACCCATATAATCTGGAGGAGAAGCAGTGGAGCACCGCAAGGATGTCTTCAACCATTTCCCGTTCGGGAGATAATTCAACTTGGTTGAGAACCACGATTTCGCAAGAGTTTTGGGAACACAGCCAAGCGAAGAAATCAAAGCCAAATCTGGCGAGTCTGTCTTTGTATGCGATAACAATGCGTTCGACATCTCCTGACATAACTCGTTCCAATAGGGCGAGAAACTTTTTGCGCTTGTAGTTGAGTCCTCCGCCAACTTCTGAGACAACTTCTGCTGTAGGGTATTTAGATTGCAAATACTCACATTGACGTTGTAAATCCGCTCTTTGTTTGGGACTTGAGACGCGGGCATAGATAATAGTGGGTCGAAAAGACTTAGTTGTAAATGCTGAGATGTCGTAGCGTCTTTTGCCCCCTGGTGTTCGGAACGCTGGGATTTTACCGTCCTCTTCCCAACGTCTGAGGGTTCGTTCGTTGACCCCCAAAGTTCTAGCTGCATCTGCTGGTGTGACATATTTGTCGGACATGGTTATTTTCTGTACTGGTTTACCCAGTATAGCGGAATGTCCTATAAAGTCCAGCAAAACCTCGATTTACTTAAACAGTTGCAACCCCCTCCCTTAGAAGTGGCAGACTTAAGAAAAAAGTGCTGCCCTCTCCCAAAACGCTCTCCACCCACATCCGGCCCCCGTGCTGCTGCACGATACTGCGACAAATAGCCAGCCCCAAACCCGTACCTCCCTTCTGGCGAGAATCTGAAGCATCAACCTGTTGAAAGCGTTCAAAGACCATCTCCAGCTTGTCTGCCGGAATACCCCGCCCTTTGTCTTTCACAGCAATCACGATGTACGACGAGCTCGTCCCTGGCAAGTGCGGATGGGTGGCTGCAGGCTCAGGAGACAACAAAGACGGAGACGACACCGACTTCAACCCAGCTTTTTCTGTCAAATCCCGATTGTGGGTCAACTCCCCGCTCAGCCAAACCGTAGCCCCGGAGGGAGAAAATTTAATAGCATTACTGAGCAAATTTGTCAAGGCTTGAATCAGCCGATCGGGAACAGCTTGCAATTGCGCCCCCACAGGTCTCACCGACAGAGTAACTCCCGCCTGCTGAGCCATTCCCTGCATCTCGTCAGCCGCCTGCAACATCAGCTCAGCCACATTGCAAGTTTGTTTGACGGCAGTGCTGTAACTCGACTCCATCCGCTCTAAATCCAGGATGTCGTTGACCAACCGCACCAAGCGGTCAGTATTAGTGACAGCAATCTCCAGCATCCGCTTGGCTTTCACGGGGTAAGCGTCAAGCAGGCCGCTGTTGAGGAGGCCGAGGGCGCCGTGAATCGAGGTCATGGGCGTCCGCAGTTCGTGGCTGACAACAGAGATGAATTCATCTTTCATGCGCTCGACGGCAAGCCGATCGGTGATATCCTTAAAAGTCACCACAGCTCCAATAATTTCGCCTTGTTCTCGCATCGGAGCGACAACGTATTCAACCGGAAAACTGCTGCCGTCTCGCCGCCAAAAAACCTCATCGGTGACGCGTCGCGCCTCTCCATCTTCCAAGGTGGCTAAAATTTGAGAACTTACCCGAGACGGCAGCCGTTTGCCCGCCTGCGGTGCGGCGCAGTGTGGGACAAGTTCAGAGCCTGATTTGATGTGTGTTGCAGATGACAGTTGCTCGATCGCCTTGCAGCATTTTTCCTGTGAACGGTATAAGCTTTCATAGACTGGTCGATCGATCAACTCCTTCGATTCGCACCCAGCCATTCTCACCGCCGCAGGATTGACAAAAGTTACTTTTCCCTCTTTGTTCAACCCGCAAATTCCTTCTCCTGCGGAGAACAAAATCATTTCTGTTTGGTGGCGGAGTTGTTCAAAGGCTTTTTCGACTCGCTTGCTGTCGCTGATGTCGCGAGCGATGGTCGAAACGCCCGTTACCGCTCCTGTGGCGTCTTTAATCGGAGAAATCGTCAGGGACACATCTATCTGTTGGCCGTCTTTCCGCAAGTGCACGGTTTCGTAATGGTCGATGCTGGCTCCAGCCCTAATATGTTCCAGAATTTGGGGCATTTCCTTGGGGCGTTCGGGTATTGCTAAAATTTCGATCGACTTCCCCTTGATTTCCGCCGCACTATAGCCGTAAATTTTCTCTGCTCCTGCGTTCCAGCTCTGAATTGTCCCGGTGAGGGTTTTGCCGACGATGCCGTCGTCGGAAGACTCGACAATCGACGCCAAGCGCACGAGTTCGTCTCTAGTTTGCTTGTATTCCGTGATGTCGCGGCCCAAAATCACGATACTTTTGCGTCTGCCGTCGGCGTGAAATACGGGTACTTTAATCACGTCGTAGATTTTCACAGTACCGTCCGATCGGGGAATCATTTCTTCCCCCCTAGAAAGCTTACCTTTTGCCCACGCTTCTCGATCGCTGACCTCGCACGCCTGTAGGGCCTCGCGGTAAAAACTGCTGAGTTCTCCTAGCTGAAAATCTTTAAGGCCGCGGTAGTCTATTTTTTCTAGCTCGAACACTTCCAATATCGCTTGATTTGCCTCCTGCCACCTGCCCTCGCCATCTTTGAAGCAGACAATATCTGGCATGGCATTCATCAGCAAGTCGAGATAGGAGTTTTCTCCCCGTGCAGCTTCTATCTGGGCCCGCTTGGCGATTTCCCGTTGCAGGTTTTCGTTTGCCGTTTGCAGCGAGTCGATTAACAAACTTTCTCTAAAAGTCTGTTCTTTAATTACTTTTTGAAGTCTGTGGAGTTCTAGCGACAGCCGCCTGCGAGCCAACAAATTCTCTACCCGCAAGTGCAGTTGGGCGGGTTCGGCGGGACTTACTATCAAATCGTCTATTCTGCCTTCGAGTTGTTTTACCTGCAGCGAAAATTGCTGCTCAGAAAGAGCAGGCGTTTGGGATTTACTCAGAAGCAAAAACGGTAAAAATATCGGCCCGGCGGCAGCTTTTAATGCTTCTAACACTGGCCCGATCCGATCGAAAGAGGCCTCGTCGAGAATGCACAAGTCAAAAGCGATTTGGGGAATGGGAAATTCCGAGCTGGTCTCTAAAGCGCGATCGACTACGATCACCTCATGCTCAGTGTTGAGGTGTGCGATCGGCAAATTAGGTTGTTGGTGGCGATCGACCAAGAGTAAAATGCGGCTCATTAGTTTTTTAATTTCCCAATGACTAATGATATGATGTCCCGTAACTTAAGCATTATCAGGTTTGTAGTCAGGAATAAAGTTCTCTTTTTTATGAGGACTTCAGCCCTCACTACAAACAAATTTTATAGCTATCGATCGACCGGATGCGATCGGAATGATGAAGGCATTAGACAGCCCGAGTAGAAGTCCCAATTCAATAAAAATTGATAATTATTTAATTGTTTGTTCCTTCAACTAATGACTAATGACTAATGACTAATGACGGTTAACTGTTAACTGTTAACTGTTGACTGTTGACTGTTCACTGTTGACTAATGACTAATGACTAATGACTGTTGACTAATTCTGTGGGCGGGGGCGGGTTTATATGTAATTGGGTTGGCCGTTCTATGAAAGCTGGTGAAACCCGCCCCTACAGACTAATGACTAATGACTTTTTACGGCATTCCGATCGCAATCAAAGCATCTTCCGGCATACAAGTAGAGTAACGCTCCCCTTCCGATAAAACTGCAATCAGCCTCACCTGCCAGTCGGGCATAATCTGCAAATCCGCCCAGGGCACTGCTACCTCCAAACATTTATCCAATCCCACTTGGGCCCGGGTGAGGCGCGGCTGCCACTCATCGCCCTCTCCTGCTTCGTGAAACGCAATCGATTTCGTCAGCAAATTAATCTCTAACTGATGGTGGAATCGGTAGTTTAGCGGTGCTTCGTCGGGCAAACCCGACAGCGGAATCAGACTGTTTTTCATCGTGCGATCGGGATAAAACCAGAACAAATTTAACTCTGGAGGGCAATCAATTCCCGGCCGCACCCCTGCCTTAAAGTCAGCGCGAATGTAAAAATTCAAGTGGTCAACCCCGTACCAAAGGCGCTGAATTGCCGAACTCCGGTGCATCGTACCCCTTGCTCCCCCAACTTCAATCCGGCCGGCTTTGTCCCAATCCTGTTCGTTGCCGATACCGTCAATCACCGGGTGAATAAAGCTCAGCGGCTGGTGGTCGCCTTGAGCCTCGTGCACCTCTACTTGCCGCCGCACTTCCGGGGGTACGGGCTCGCCGAGAGCTTCGTAAATCCCCGCTACGTGTTCGCGAAATAGCTGGTCGAACATAGCATCTTGGTTCGACGTGTGGCCTTCGCCAAACCACCAGAACCAGTCGGAACCTTCGGCCGCATAAAGCGCTTCCCAAGCTTCTGGGTTGCTTTCTTCTGTGGCCTCTGGATGGTTTGCCAGCATTTGTCTGGCGGGCCCTAATATGTCCCAAGCGCGATTTTTCGCGGGGTCGCCGATCCAAGTTGTGAGGGAACCGTCCACCCAGGAACCGGTGTGCAGTTGGGCTGCGGGAATTGTTTCGGTTGCTGGGAATTGGTCGAGAAATTCTGAGACTGTGACTAATTTGATATCTGGATTATCGCTGAGAGTTTGATAGAGGGATTCTAAGAACGGTTTGCCGTCTTGGGGATAGAATTCCCAGCAATTTTCGCCGTCTAGGGCGATCGTAACTAACCAGGGATTTTCTAAAGCTGTTTGGCCGTCGGACTGTCGGTGTTTGAGAGTTTTGCCGATCGCTTCTAAGTGTCCCACTAAATCTGATGCTGCTTTTTTCGGTTCCATCGAACCGTAAGTAAACCCGATCAAGTCGGACAATCTGTGGTCTCTAAATACTATTGCTAAATCCCCGTCAGGAGTTTCTAAACGGTAAGGGCGATATAACAATTCTGGTTCGCAGACATTCCCGGCCGCGTCGCGGTTGAAAAAATGTTTAATTGTCCACCCCAATACTGCTTCGTCCGAGACTATCCATTTAAAGCCTTGTTTGGCAATGTAGGGCAAAATTTCCGGGCTGACTGCTTGTTCCGATGGCCACAAACCGCGCGGTTGGCAATCAAACCGGTCTTCATACATTTCCCAGGCTTTTCTCAGGTGTCTGGGAATATCTTCTTCCCACTGAAACCGATGGTGTGGCAGCGTCATGTTGGGAATGGCTATGCGGCCGCCGTTGGTGTCGGCAAGCAGCGGTAAAATCGGGTGCGTGTAGGGGGTTGTAGTGACTTCCAACTGTCCCTCAGCTTGCATTTTACGGTGCTGAGGGATGATGCGAGCCAGGATTTCTTTTTGTTTTGAGTAAATATTTTTTCTGTCTGCCAAACTAAAATTTTGTTCTTGTTTGAGCCACCCTGCAATCTCCGGGTCATCCCAAAACAGCGGGTCAATCCAAGCTAAATTGTGCCACGCCAGCAAGTCGCTAAAATCCTGCAACTTCCAGTTTGCCAAACACCACTGAATGCCTTTTTCCTGCCGCTGAGTGTAGAGTTGAGCGTAGCGGGGATGCGGCTGAATCAGGGTGTGGTAATTGGCGTCAAAGAAGTGTTCTAAAATAAACTCTTGTTCTTGGATGTTTAAAGTTTCTGCTGGCTTTAATGTCACCGCCAAGTAAGGGTCTATTGCTCGGTCTGCGATGCAGTCTTCTATCTGCAAAATCAAGGACGGAACCAGGTTTACGGTTTGATGCAGTTTGGGATATTTTGCCAGAAGGAGAACTAAATCCAAGTAGTCTTTGACTCCGTGCAAGCGCACCCAAGGCAGTCGGTACTCGGCTGCTGCTGCGGTAGCTGATACTCGGGATTTGTACAGCGGTTGGTGTTGGTGCCAAATGAAGGCTACATAAAGAGGGTGAGGCATTGAGTTTGGTAATTGGTAATTGCTAATTGGTAGGTAATTGGTAATTGGTAATTAAATTTGGTAATTGGTAATTGGTAATTGGCAATTAAATTTGGTAATTGGTAACAGTCAACAGTCAACAGTCAACAGTCAACAGGTAATGGGTAACTGTCAACAGTCAACTGTCAACTGTCAACTGTCAACTGCCAATTGCCAACTGACTAATTACATTACCTGTTCGACTTCGGCAATTTCTGGGATGGCCTCGCGCAGGCGGCGCTCAATGCCCATTCTCAAAGTCATTGTGGAACTTGGGCAAGAGCCGCAAGCTCCTTGCAGCCTCAGGTGTACGACTGGGCCGTCGATTTCTACCAGTTCGACGTTGCCACCGTCGGATATCAGGTAGGGGCGCATTTCATCGAGTACTGTTTCAACGTTATCTTTGGTTAGTGCTAGTGTCGTCATATTTCGCCTCTGTGATGATTTATTGCAGTTGATGAAAGTTCGATTTGATTCAAGGGCAGCATTCTCAACCGCGCGAGAGTTAAGAAACCGGGTTTCTTGACAAAAGACTTGCGCACTCAGGTGAGCTGGCTGCAGGAAACCCGGTTTCTGTCACGCTGATGCTAGATCTGAATTCGGTCTCTGGTTCGATCGTAGCGTTACTTGCTGCCAAATCAAGTTGATTCTGATACGTTATCCAAAAAAACCCGTTTTATTTAACAAATCCGGTTTATTGGTTAGCGCTAGACTACTGCTGGTTCTAGCAGTTTGACGTTGGAGTAGTTGAACTCGGTTGTTGTCAATTGACCTTTTTCTTTCGATCGAACTACTTGCTTGGTCATGACATAATAGTCGCCTATCTTGTCAAAGGTATCTTCAAATTCGAGTTCTCTGATGATTTCGTCGGTTTGGGGGTTGCGGAAAACGGCGTCGTAGTGAGTGGCCAAAGAACCCTCTGGTGTCTCTAAGTTTTTGTGCGTGTCAATTACGAAAGCCATGCGGCCCATCACCCGGCTGACTTGACAAATTGAGAGACCTCGGATTTTATAGTTAGACCCCATTGAGTCGCCTTCCACTAAAATATCCACAGCGTCGGTGCTGTCCTTCTCGCCCAGGGTGAAGCTATTTTTGCCGTGAGATTTTTCAAATGTCGATCGCTTGCGGTGGGTAACAATGTCCCGCATTTGGGTGTAAACGCTCTGCTGCACTTCCTCATCTTCAATGCCGCTGACTTCCACGCTCATGTCGGGTTTGATCCAAACATGACCCGTATATACTTCGTCGCCCTGTTTGAGTTCAATATCGGCACTGTAACCGGGAAAATTGGCATCCCAGGTGTAGCGGTGTTCGTAAGCAGCGCGAAACAAATCGCGAGCGTTGGCTTGCTCTGTCATAAATCCCTCTTTCTCTTGACACCCATCTAGTTTAGCTTAACCGCGAGAAGCCCCACATGCACTGGATAGGGGAGTTACCCGCACTCGAAGCGAACACTTATACGGGGTGCTGCTGGGCTAGCAATTCGATCGCCAGAAAAATTTACTTTCTGTATCGGTTGCTATGATCTGAAAATAACGTCACAGAATGCCTGGTTATTGAGATGACGATCGGTCGATCGCCAGACACTAGTCTTAGTTATGGGTTATCTTGAAAAAACTTGTGTCCGCTTATTAGGGGTTGCACCCGCAGGCAACTATTAGATTCTGCCCTTAAGAAAATGCTAGAAACTGTCTACAAACACTTAGAAACATTGCAAGAACAAGCTAGGGAATTGCCACCTCCGCAACAGGCAATTTTCACAAAAATTCTGGAAAAATTATCAAATTCTTTGCAGGAAATGGCAGGGGGTACTGTTTTTAAAAGCTCCACAAAGAAGGCGACAAAGCTGGTTGAAATTGAAAAAATTAATCGCCTCTTGGAACGCACTGTCGCGCAGCAAGCATCGCAAATCAGACAGCTACAGGAGCAGTTGGAAAAAGAAATCAGCCAGCACCGCAGGGACAATCAAGCATTAACTAAAAGCGAAGCAAAACTGCAAGCTGTGCTGCGCAATTCTCCGGATATAATTAGCATTATCGGCTCCGATGGGCGAGTTCGATACCACAGCGAAGCCCTACAGCGGGTTTTGGGTTACAACCCAGAAGAAAGGATTGGGAAGTTTCACGGCGAGTTAATCCATCCAGACGATTTGCTAGCTTGGCAGGCGTATTTTGGGAAGTTGTTAGAAGCTCCCGGAATTGCTGGAACGATCGAATATCGGAAACGCCACGCTGACGGTTCTTGGCTCTATATGGAGTCGATAGGTAACAGTTTGCTTTACGATTCTAGCGTGCAAGGAATTCTAATTAATTCGCGGGAAATAGGGGAACGCAAGCAAGCAGAAATCGCAGTCCGGGAGTCGGAACTGCACTACAGAGTTATGTCGCAAATTACTTCGGATTTTGCCTATTCTTTTAAGGCACTGCCAGACGGCAAGTTCGCCTGCGAGTGGGCGACAGAAGCTTTTGAGCGCTGCACCGGGATCGTTCCTGAAGAGTTAGAATCGTTTGGTTGGTGGAACTCCCAGCTCGTTCATCCCGACGACCGGGAAATATTAATTAAACAATTAGAATACTGTAGTTTCAGCCACACGGGAGCCAACGAGTATCGCATTATTAATCAAAAAGGCGAGGTGCGCTGGGTGCGGGACTACTGGCAAGTGGTGTGGGACAAAACTGCTGAACGGGTTGTCCGTTTGTGGGGCGCTTGTCAGGAAATTACCGATCGCAAGCAAGTAGAATTGAAACTGCAACTCGTTAACCAAGTTTTGCAAGCGCAGATAGCATCGGCGCCGCTGGCGATTAACTGTACCAGCAATGAAGGCAATACCGTTGTTTGGAACCGCGCCGCCGAAAAATTTTTTGGCTGGACTGCGGCTGAGGTTTTAGGGAAACCTTTACCGAATATTCCTTCAGACCAAAAGCAAGATTTTTACGCGCTGCAGAAGTCTGCGTCTAATGGCAAACCGCAAAACGGTTTGGAAGTATCTTTGTTGAAAAAAGACGGTAGCTCGATCGATGTTTGGCTTTGGGCCGCACGCGTGCGAGATGCGGGCGGCCAGACTTTCGGCAGTATCAACATATTTTCTGATATTTCAGAACGCAAGCGCATAGAGGAAGAGCACCAAAAACTAGCAGCGATGAAAAATATGGAAGAACCTTTTTGGGCGCGCTATGTCAACCCTCCACAGGCCCATAAAAAACATGGCGATCGCTAATCTCATCAAGCACAAGCTAAAAGCATTAAAAGTGTGAAAAGGTTAAGAAACTACATAATCAAATTCAGCAGCAGGGAGAAGCCGATCGATGGGATGTAGGCAATCGGATACTCAAAAGATGCGACGCTGTTGCAGTCGCAGATTTACACATTAGAAACATCATGAAACGGTGTCAGCCGATTAAGTATGAGGCTGGAAGATTTTTGTCTAATGGTCAATCAGCCAAACGTGTTTTGAATCGTTCAATCACAGATGCTAGGTGGTATTCTTTAACTCAAAAGCTTAAGTATCTGGTGGCTAGGGTCAGGAAAGAGGCTTTTTGACACTCCCCAGTCTAAAGGCGTGGGGATTCTTTAATCTACGAGCTAACTTGCTGAGGCAGGATTTCTCCAACAACAGTAGAGGTCAATTCTCCTAAAGAGTTATTTGGCTCAAGGCCAAGAGTTCCGGTATGCCCTACCGTACTCAATCCTCGACTAAGGATATTTCTAGCGGCGTTTTCATCTCTATCCATCACACGCCCACATTTACAAACATGGGTTCTCGTGGATAGCGTTTTCTTCACGATTTCACCGCAACTAGAGCATTCTTGGCTAGTGTAAGATGGGTTCACCGCAACCGTAATCTTTTCAAATACTTTGGCAAAGTACTCAATTCAAACACGGAATTGATACCAAGATGCGTCATTAATAGACTTAGCCAAACAATGATTCTTCACCATGTTTTTGATTTTCAAATCTTCGTAAGCGACTACATCGTTTGATGAGATTACGCACCGTGCAAGCTTTATTGCATGGTCTTTACGCTGCCTACTTATTTTGAGATGGCGTTTGCCTAGAATCCGCCTAGCTTTGTCGCTGTTATTTGAACCTTTTACTTTCCTGGATACACGACGCCCTGAACGTTTGAGGACTTTTTCACCTTTTCTTAGGAATAAGCGGGTTTTCAACCGTAATTCCATTTGAATCAGTGTAATATTCCTTCAGTCCCACGTCTAATCCGATGGTATTGCCAGAGGGTTCTGTGTTTTCTTTCCTATCGACATTAATGCAGAGTTGGACATACACGCCATCTGCACGTTTTACCAATCTCACCCGTTTTATCTGGCTGATTTGGTAAAAATGTAGATCGCGTGTCCCCTTTAGCTTTAACCGCCCAATCCCTTTCTTGTCGGTAAAATTGATTGATTTTCGGTCGGACGCAAGCTTCCATCCAGTTGACTTGTATTCAACAGAGCGGCAATCTTTCTGAAATTGTGGATACCCTTTTTTACCAGGAATACCCTTCTTGCAGTTATCGTAGAATCGGGAGATAGAAGACCATGCTCGTTCTGCACTAGCTTGTCTAGCCATTGAGTTGAGTTCGTCAGCAAAGGGAAAGTCACGAGCTAGTACAGCACAGTATTTATTCAAGTCGTATTGGTCCACCTTTTTGTTGTCCCTCCAATATCTTATACAGCTATTGCGAACAAATTTTGCGGTACGAATTGCTTCATCTACTGCCGTAAACTGATTCGATTTTCCGTATGCTTTGAACTCGAAAACTAGCATGGTTTTACCTCCTCTCTTAGGCTACACGATTTAGCATAGGATGTTGAAAAAGTTGTTAAAGCTTTACAATTAAAGCCGTCCTAGAAGGACGGGGTTTTTAACCCAAATTTCTGATAAGGTTAAGCAGAAGTAGACCAGCAAAACTTGCAGTAAGTGCAAGCAAGTTGATAAAGATAGTCCTAATGGTAAAAAGTTTGTTTGCATTAATTGCGGACATATCGACGATGCCAACTTGCAAGCCGCAAGGAATATAAAAGTTAAGGCGATAGAGGCTTACGGGTTGAATTTTGTTAAAAGAATCAAATCAAAAATGGTACGGTGACTCCTAGAAAGTAGTACAACTAAGCCTTTTTGAGATGGAATTGTACCAAGGCTTGTCAGATAATACGCTGCCCCCAAAAGGCTCTGGGGCTTGTGGGTTGTTCCCCCAGAGAATATTCAATTGTCTCTCTGGGATATTAAGGGCGAAATATCTTAAGAATCCCATCCTCGACCGGGGTGGGAGTGTCTACTTTATTCACGAAACGGAACTCACGGATACACGAATATAGCAATTTTTAAGTGAGTAAGGTACAGTTTGGTAATTGGTAATGGGTAATTGGTAATTGGTAAGAAAGCTGGCGAGTACCTCACGAAAGTTGAGAACCGAAGAAGCTGTTTTTTTCCTGATTCCTGATTCCCTCTTGCTTCTTGCTTCTTGCTTCTTGCTGATTCCTTCAACGTCCCGATGATTGATTACCGAGGATTAATTTTTAAATAGTGGTTCTTGATAAAGCGGCACAGTAAAAGTAACAGTAGATCCCAGTCCTTCCCCCATACTGTAAAAATTTACTGTACCCCCCATTGCTTCTACCAGTTTTTGAGAAATAGCCAATCCCAAACCGGTGCCGCCGTATTGCCTGGTACGATCGCCATCTACCTGAAAAAACGACTCAAATAATTTATCTTGCTTGTCGAGAGAAACCCCAATGCCAGTATCAGCGACTCGCATTTTTACCATTCCGGGGAACTGCTGGTTGTGAACAGTCACCTTTTTCTTAATAATTTCGGCACTGATGCGAATTCCCCCTTCCCCGGTAAATTTAATCGCATTGCCCGTGAGGTTCAAGATTACCTGAAGCAGGCGTTGGTAGTTGCCATACAAAATAATATCGTCCTCCACAGCGGGTTTTTGGATTTGAAATTGCAATCGCTTTTGCTGGACTTGAACCCGTGTGAAATTCTCAACTTGTTGCAACAGTTCGCCGAGTTTGACGGGAGCGAGGTCTAACTGCATTTTGCCAGCTTCGATTTTAGCCACATCCAAAAAATCGTTAATCACATTCAACAAATGTACTGCAGAGCGGTAAGCTTCTTCGATAAATTGGTGCGCTTCTTCGGGGTCATCTGCCATGCCGTCCACAACCAGTTTCAGGAAGCCGAGGATGCCGTTGAGGGGGGTGCGGAGTTCGTGAGAAGTATTGGCAAGCAATTGACTTTTAAGTTGGGAAAGAGCTACGGCTTCGGCGCGGGCCTGTTCTAATTCTTGGTAAAGTGTAGCGTGGGCGATCGCACTGCCGACTTGAGCGACTAACTCGCGGGCGAATTCGAGTTCGAGAGGGCTCCATTTCGAGGAAGTGCCACAGCGGTGCAAACAGATCAGTGCATTGGGTTGGTCTTCATAGGAGGTAGCTGCTACGATGACGGAATGGCGGTGGAAGGGATCGGTGATGGGGGAGGCGTAATCGACTGCTACTGGTTTTAGGGTGGCTAATGTTTGAATCCACCCCGGCTGTTCGGCTGCGCGCAGTTCTAATCCCAGCATAGAAGAGTAAGGTTCTTGGCGGTATTCAGCTACTACTTTTAAAGTTTTCGATTGGAGATTTTTGATTTGATCTGGGGAAACCGACGGCGAGAAGCCACTGGCAATTGACTGTTGTAATTCGGCTGCTGTGGCTGAATAATTTTGATGATTTTCCGAGGCAAGGAAGGAGGAAAATTCGAGATTTTCGGTGTCTTTTTTGTAGGAACAGATGATGCAGCGACTCGCGTTCAAGACTTGACCCAAACTGTTAGCTGTTAGCTGCCAAATTATCTCTACGTCGAGGGTTTTGTGCAGGTTTTGAGCGATTTGCGAGATGGCTTTGCGGTCGATTTCTGAGTAGGGAGGGAGCGATCGACCGGGGATGTGGCTCGCGGAAAGCAGCATTTGTTGGTGGGCGTCCGAGGGGGATGGCAAAGCTCGATAGAGCATGAATTCTGGGGAATCTGGCGGTCTGTCTGTGGGTTTGTCAGACAGCAGCCTTCCCATAACTAAGACTTTTGCAGCTTTGCCGTTTGAGTCGATCGCCGGAGTGAGTGTCAAATCGAAGAGAAAATATTGTCCGGCGTGGCAAAATGGATAGCTGAACCGTTGCGGTACGAGGGTTTCGAGCGCCTGCTGCAGGAGATCGAGATAAGGCGCAGGGGCGATGGGTTGCAGGGTTTCGCTGAGGGGGCGATCGACAATTTGTTCTGCTGTGAGGTTGTACTCCTCGGCTTTTTGCCAGTAAAAAGATAGATATCGACCAGAGGCGTCTTGGGTAAATACTAATTCTGCCCCTAACTCTTGAAAAAAAACTGTAGAGGCGAGGCTCGAACGCCGGAAATCTGTGTTAGAGTCCATCAGAGTAGAGGATGAAAGTAGTTCGGATTTTGGAGTTTTGAGTTTTTAATTAAAAACTCAAGACTCCCAATTGTTTTGGGCTTTGACCGTTAAGTTGTGAGTTATTAATCAACTAAAAACTTGTGGGATTTTTAATTAAAATTTAACTGCTCACAACTCACAATTGGCAAGTATTTTCTGCTTCTACCGATTTTTGAGTTATTAATGAAATAAAAAAAATTAATTATTTAATTCTGAACTCAACTCAAAACTCAAAAGTATTTGTTGTCAGCCGTTTTGGGTAATTTAAAAATAACAATTAAGATTTAGGACTTAGGAATCTGCACAGATTAACGATCGAGTTTGAAAATTACGCCAAAATCTGAGGCTGGCAACAACTCAAGTCGGGGATCCGCGAGCGCATTTTTTCCGTCACCTTGAAGAGTTCCGAGGTTGTGAGGCGAGCCCGCGCGATCTCGCCCACAACCTGTAGCTTTCGTCGCTTCATCTGCACTCGCGCGCGCGGGCGATCAAAATTTCACAGCCAGAAACTTTAGAGCCAGCAGATTTGCGCCCGCAGTCCCGTAGCCGGAAACCTCAGTCGTTCCACTCGCCGCGGGGCGGGACTGGGGGATTGCGGCGCAAACTCAGAGCCAGCTCGTCTTCGCGGCGCTCGCCTCTGAGCCACTGCTTGATTGCTGTTTCAATGACTTTGCTGGGGTCATTCGTCAAGTGCTTAATTTGGTCTAGCAGTTCCGAATCTATATGGATAGATAGTTCCACTTTTTCTGACGAACTGTGGGAGGGTATAGGTGATTCGCTCATAGTTAAAAAATCCTAGTTTTAATTCTTAAGTTTCAATTCTTTTGATGAGAACCGACTGGACTAGATATTTGAAGTCCCTGATTTGCACCCAACCTTTCCTCAACCGCTTAACGGCTTTCTGTACAATGAGAGAGAGAAAAGTTTTTTCCTTTTGGGTGTCCGGGCTCGGTTGGACGCTTGAAAGGCTAATAACTGATACTCTTGAGGTTTGCCTAAGTTGTGGTTTCATCTCAATCCCCAGTAAGAGGTTGAAGTAAGCACTCTACTCTTGCTTGTGTAATCATACAACAAAAAGTATCCCTTGCCGATTAGCTCTTCGATAAAAAACATGACTAACGTCCCTGTATCTCGCATTCGCAATTTTTCGATTATTGCTCACATCGACCACGGAAAATCCACCTTGGCCGATCGCCTGTTGCAGGCGACTGGGACTGTGCAAGCACGGGAGATGAAGGAGCAGTTTTTAGACAATATGGAGCTCGAACGCGAACGCGGCATTACGATCAAGCTGCAAGCGGCTCGGATGAATTACACTGCCAAGGACGGTCAGGAGTACGTGCTCAATCTGATCGACACTCCCGGACACGTGGACTTTTCTTACGAGGTGTCGCGATCGCTCGCTGCTTGCGAAGGGGCGCTGCTGGTGGTAGACGCATCTCAAGGCGTGGAAGCACAGACCTTGGCAAATGTCTACCTTGCCTTGGGACACAATTTGGAAATTATTCCTGTTTTAAATAAAATTGACCTGCCGGGGGCAGAACCGGAACGGGTAAAAGGGGAAATTGAAGAAATTATCGGTCTGGACTGTAGCGGGGCGATTGAGGCTTCGGCTAAGGAAGGAATTGGTATAGATGAGATTTTGGAGTCGATCGTCGAATTGGTGCCGCCGCCGCAGGATACTGTTGACAAACCGCTGCGGGCGCTAATTTTTGATAGTTATTACGACCCTTATCGCGGGGTAATTGTGTATTTCCGGGTGATGGACGGAAGTGTCAAAAAGGGCGATCGAGTTTTGTTGATGGTTTCGGGTAAGGAATATGTCATCGATGAATTGGGCATCCTTTCACCGACTCAAGTTCCCGTAGACGAACTGCACGCCGGGGAAGTTGGTTATCTGGGCGCGGCAATTAAAGCCGTAGCTGATGCTCGCGTCGGCGATACGATTACTTTGGTCAAAAAGCCTGCACCGGAGCCTTGGCCGGGTTATACAGAAGCAAAACCGATGGTTTTTTGCGGCTTGTTCCCGATCGATGCTGACCAATTTCCAGATTTGCGGGAAGCTTTAGAAAAACTCGAACTCAACGATGCGGCGCTTTCTTACGAACCAGAAACTTCGAGTGCAATGGGCTTTGGTTTCCGCTGCGGTTTCTTGGGTTTGCTGCACATGGAAATTGTGCAAGAAAGACTGGAGAGAGAATACAATTTGGATTTGATTGTTACGGCTCCTTCTGTGGTTTATCAAATCACAACAATTAAAGGAGAAGTATTAACAATTGACAATCCCAGCCACTTGCCCGATCCTCAGTATCGCGAGAAAATTGAGGAACCTTATGTGCGGGTAGAAATGCTGTCGCCGGAAACTTATGTGGGCGCGCTGATGGAACTGTCTCAAAGTCGGCGGGGCATTTTTATGGATATGAAGTATCTGAGTCAAGGCCGAACTACGCTGGTTTACGAGTTGCCTTTGGCGGAGGTGGTGACGGACTTTTTTGACCAGATGAAATCGCGATCGCGCGGTTATGCGAGCATGGAGTATCACATAATTGGTTATCGCGAAAACCCGTTAGTGAAAATGGACATTTTAATTAATGGCGATCCGGTTGATGCTTTGGCGATGATCGTACACCGCGATAAGGCTTATAATGTGGGCCGCGGATTGACTGAAAAACTCAAGGAGTTGATTCCTCGTCATCAATTTAAGGTGCCGATTCAAGCGACAATTGGCGCGAAGGTGATTGCTTCAGAACACATTCCGGCTTTGCGGAAAGATGTGTTGGCGAAGTGTTACGGCGGTGATATTTCGCGGAAGAAAAAGTTGCTGCAAAAGCAGGCGAAGGGTAAGAAGCGGATGAAGTCTGTGGGTACTGTGGATGTGCCGCAGGAGGCTTTTATGGCTGTGCTGAAGCTCGATCGAGATTCCTAATCTGTGTAGCTTTTTGTCAGGAACAGGCATCTTGCCTGTTCCACAAAGAGTCTGTTTTTTTATCGGTTCTAGGAACAGGCTTTCCGGTCTGTTCCACAAATGGGGTTCTAGGAACAGGCTTTCCGGTCTATTCTACATTTTGCAGATTAAGGGCGATCGCTCTTGACCAAAGAAATTGGTTGAGCTAAACTAAAACTTAGTTTAAATTGCGTATAGTAGATGCACATAATCAGCTACAAACGGGTGCGTGAATACAGCGAAACTCATGCTGATTGCGGGGAAGCTTTGGATAACTGGTTTAAAATTGCTAGCAAGGCTAAATGGTCTAACTTAATTGAGGTACAATCTGTTTTTCCTAAAGCCGAAGCAGTTGGGGGGTTTACAGTTTTTAATATCAAAGGTAATAATTATCGATTAATCGTTAGTATTGATTATGAAAGCCAATTAATTTATATCAAATATATTCTCACCCATGCTGAGTATGATAAGGAGAAATGGAAAAATGACCCTTACTTTTAATCCAGATAAATACAAAGAGTTATTGTCTCTGTATCAGCCTAAAATAATTAGAAATGAAGCGGATAATGAGAAGGCTCTGGCTATGGTGGAAGAGTTAATGCACCGGGGCGATCGCACTCCAGAAGAAGATGAGTTATATGAATTGCTGATTGCATTGATTGAAAAGTTTGAGCAAGAATTCTATGCACCAGGAACCACAGCAACGCCTCGTTCAATATTCCTGTTTTTGATGGAACAAAGAGAGTTACAAGCTGCGGATTTGGTGGGAGTTATGGGTTCTGAAGAAAAAGTGTATGAAGTGGTGAATGGGGAGCGAGATATTGGTGAAGAGCTGGCGTTGATTTTGGGTAGTTTTTTTCATGTAGAGCCGAGTTTGTTTTGTAATTAAGGGAAGTAAGATTAAGGGTGATTCCCTACGCGATAGCTACGCTCGCGCGCACTTTGAGAGATTAAGGGCGATCGCACTGTGGCATAATAAAGTTTAGTTTTCAGAGCCAGAATTTATCAAATAGAATTAGGAACAATATGACAGCGCAGCCAGACTGCTCGATAATGCGCCGATAAAGTTCTAAGATTTATGTTAAAGTTAGATAGCGCATTACGCGAGCTTTTGGTAAAGTTCAGCATTCTTTTTGAGGACGTATTCCATAGCATTTTGGAACGATGTTTCTGGTGGTGCAAGCAAGTTTTCAGCACCCGCAAGCAGTAATGCTTCTAGGGAAACGCCGAGGCGGTTGGCGGTTTCTTGGAGCTTGTGCAGGCGATCGTCTGGAATTGTGATGGTAATGGTTTGCATTCTGTTGGTGGCTGTGACGATACTCTGAGTTTAGCATATCTCTTGTTTCAGTTAGACTGAGGTGAGAAAAATGACCCTTACTTTTAATCCAGATAAATACAAAGAGTTATTGTCTCAGTATCAGCCGATTGGTTAGCCAAGTAGGCGACTTGTTTAGCACTTCTGGATTTAAAAATTAAGCACGATAAATCAAGTTTTAGTTTCAGTCATCTGTTGATTTGAGCTTGCCGGATGCTTTTGCTTGGTCGATCGCATCTTGAATCAGAAGGTAGACAAAGTTGGAGATCGATCGCTTTTCGATATCGCACAACTTTTCGAGATCCTTTTTAGCCTGTGTTGGCAAAACCACTGAAATCCGCTCGCTGTCGCTCATGCCTTGCAATCTGTTGGAAGTTTCCCCTATTGTGCCACCTCGCCCGTCCAGCTCGTGCATCCACAGTCAGTTTTATGCTTACTTGTGCACACTAATGCTTACTTTGTGTTATTTTTATGGGTAATGTCAGAAGCCAGCGCATCCACCGACCAAGTTTCTGCGCTGGCTCTGGCTCCGTTTAGCAATGGAGACTCCTCTATTATGAAATACGAAGGATACTTGAAGCCGTGGGCAGTAGCCCGCTTGCTTCCCACTTTGCAATGGGCGATCGTCGGTCGCTATCGCAGCCGATCGGATGCGGAGGGACATCTTCAGTTGTTTCGGCAACGAGTGCCCAACATCCGATTTGAAGTGGTGTTTGATTTACCCTCTCGCCGAGGATAACTTTTTTGAGGGAGGGTTTTTGATAATTTAACTGTCAAATTATCGACGGCGATCGCACTTTTGGAGCTTAAGGGCGATCGCCTTTTTGCAAATAAACTATCAGAGATTACCCATCATCATCATCATTATCTTGAACTACCTTACTACTTAAAAGTGCGAAAATCGCACCCACACCCATATTCCAAGTGCTATTGCAAGTCTCAAAAATGCGAACTTGTTGGGGAGATGGCCGATCTTCGGTACTAATCCAGAAAGACACGCCTCCAGAAAGTGAGGTAAAAAAGATAACAGTGGCGAAGACGTACTGGAAATGAGAAAGAGATTGAGGACGAGTGTTTTTACGAGTCATTTTAGTAGATTTGGGTTTAGCAGGTGTCATATTTGGTTTAGCTTTCATGATTGCTACTTTCTTATTGGAGCTGTTTTAATCTTAAAATGTAAAAGCTTGTAAGTCAGCCTGTGTATAGGTTTCAGTTAGTATGAGTTTGGTATGCGTTTGGTTGGCGATCGCTTGCTACAATAGTTAAAACCTTCGTAACTTAGCTATGGCAGAGCGATCGATCGCAGCATCTGACGCAGGAATCGAAAAAGCAAAAACAGCTCTCACAGACAAAGGCTGGAGTCGCCAAAACTTAGCCGATCGTGTTGTGATGGGGGAAGACAAAAGTCTAAAGGAAGGCATCGATATTCAAACAGTTCATAAATTTTTCACCCAGAAGGGTGTCATGCCCCAGTATTTTGTTGCAATTTGCAATACTTTAGGATTGGATTGGCAAGAAATTAAAAAGCTTAATACAACCACATCGCCCCAAACATCCTTACCAAATGACAATCGAATAGCAGAATTAGAACCGCCAAATATCAACCACAATAATCCCTTTATTCCCCAGCATGGCAAGATAGACGATCCGCGATTTTTCTTTGGCAGAGAAAGGGAAATTCGGCGGGTATTCGAGACGCTCAATAGTGGCAGTAGCGTAGCAATCATTGGCGAAAGAGCGATCGGCAAAAGTTCTGTGCTGCAAGCCATTTACCGAGAAGCACCAAATCAACTCCATCATCCGCGCCAACCCATTTACCTTGATTTGAAAAATGTTTGCGATGAAAATGACTTTTACGGTGCTTTATGCCACAAAGCGGGTATCGAGACAGTGAAGGGATATTTACTAGAACGGGCTTTAGAATCGCACCGATTGCTATTGCTTTTAGATGAAGTCGAGAAAATGACCTGGGATGGATTTACTAACCAAGTACGCGGCCAATTGCGGGGTTTGGCGGAGGGAAATAACGCACCTTTGCGTCTAGTTGTCGCCGCCTGCACCTCTCTCGATACCCTGTTTCCTGACAGTAAAGACAAAAATATGACATCTCCTTTTAAAGGGATTTGTATTGAGGAAAAGCTGAAGCAATGGGATGAAGAAATCCGCCGTGAATTTATTGCTAGTCGCCTCCAGGCTTCCTGGTTAACACCTGTCGCTCAGCCCGTGAATTTTACTGAGGCAGAAATTGCGGAGTTAATTGCTGAAAGTGGCGGCTATCCTCAGAAATTGATGCATTTATGCTATCAAACTTATGCTGGTTATATCAACTAGGACTTACACATGGGGGCCCAGAAACCGGGTTTTTTAGGAAAATATTTCGTTAGAGCACCGCAGATTCGGTAAAAAACCCGGTTTCTCACCACCCGTGCGTAAGCCCTGTTTATTCATCCCCACCTATTTATGAGTCAAAACGATCGCCCTGTTCCTCGGTTAGATTTAGCTCCCAAACTGAAGCGTCCTCTTTCTTTGTGGAATCCTTTAGATTACCTGCGATTGTTTTATTGGGTGTTTTTCTTTCCTCAAGCTGTGCGGTGGTATGAGTCTACTTTTGGGGGTGAATCTAATTTACAAGACGCCAAAACCTGGGGAGAAAAGTGGGAGTGGTTGCGTCAAAATTCAGTCCAGCCTCAGTTAATTCTACAAGCCTTGATGTTAATCATTGTTATCCCCGTAGGCTTGAGTAGATTTTTCGAGGAAATAGGCATTTCTATCGAGTGGTCCGGCGTGGCGTGGGGCGTGGCGTTCGGCGTGGCGTCCGGCGTGGCGTCCGGCGTGGAGTCCGGCGTGGCGTCCGGCGTGGCGTCCGGCGTGGGGTTCGGCGTGGGGTTCGGCGTGGGGTTCGGCGTGGGGTCGCCTGTGGCGTTGGGCGTGGGGTTGGGCGTGGGGTTGGGCGTGGCGTCGGGCGTGGAGTCGGGCGTGGCGTCGGGCGTGGAGTCGGACGTGGCGTGGCACGTGGCGTTCGGCGTGGCGTTCGGCGTGGAGTTGAGCGTGTTGTTCGGCGTGTTCTTCGGCGTGGCGTTGGGCGTGGCGGAGGGCGTGGGGTTGGGCGTGGCGTTGGGCGTGGTGGGCGTGGCGTTGGGCGTGGCGTTGAGCGTGGCGTTCGGCATGGCGATCATCGCACGTGCTGAAAATTGGCTTTTCGCTGTACCGTTTACCATACTCCAGCGTCAACAGCAAAATAGACAATTTCCCCACATTACCCCACTTCCCCTTCCCTACCTATCTTCGCAAATAGCTAATTGGCTGAGGCGGGATTGGGAAACAGGATTGCACAACATTAACCAATTACTACGATTTACCCTTCAGTTTATCCCTGTTGTTAAAGCTGTAAATCGTGTACTGGCAGAGACACCAAAAGACCAACTCATCTATCGCGTCGCTCAATTATCAGAAGATCCTTATGATTGGAAGTTGGTGCGTTTTGCCTCAGCTTCTCTAAGTCAAGTAATGAAGTCAGAAGCAGTAGAACCTTTTTTCTTCCTACCTTGGCGACAACAAATTCAAGCTCGTTTTCAAACAGAAATTCGTTTAAATACTCCTGCCCGTGCCTCTGCCGCTGGTTTCTGGTATCTCCACGAGCAAGAACCAGACAAAGCTACAGAGGCTTTCGCTGTAGTGCGAGATCTGCTTTATGGAGAGGAGATGTTTACCTTAGCGCAGATTCTCACAGATTTTCACCAAAGAGCAGAACTAGCCGAGATTGCTTCCCTGAAGCTGCCTGCTTCCCCAAATCCACCTCTGCTGCGTGGCACTACTTGGGAAGCAATTGCTTTTCTACGGCGGGTAATTGCCGAGGTTCAACTCGTCCAGAATAGCGTATCTCGTTCTGCCCGTTCCCTTACAGCAGAACTAGCCGAGATTGCTTCCCTGAAGCTGCCTGCTTCCCCAAATCCACCTCTGCTGCGTGGCACTACTTGGGAAGCAATTGCTTCTCTACGGCGGGTAATTGCCGATGTTCAAATCGTCCAGAATAGCGTATCTCGTTCTGCCCGTTCCCTTGCCCTCAACCGAGCATTAGGTGAGCTTGAAAATATCCTCGATAGTCCAGATATTATACCACAATGTGAACGAATTTTAATTATTCAAACTGCCAAAAAATGGCAAAAAATATTACTGCAAGTGACCGGGAAAATCGGAGATACTTCGATTACTCAACCTGTGAGTATCCCCTATATAATTGGCGATCCAGTCCAAGGCAATCTATTTGTCGGCCGCGAAGACATCATCAGACAGCTAGAGGAGTTGTGGGTAAAAGGCAATCCGCTTCAATCTGTGGCACTCTACGGTCATCGGCGGATGGGAAAAACTTCGATTTTGTTGAATGCTAGCAACTGCTTAGGCTCAAAAGTACAGGTGGCTTATGTCAATTTGCTGCGGGTAGGAGATTGCTCTCAAGGAGTCGGCGAACTGCTAATATTCATCACCGATGCCATTGCCAAAACAGTCAAGATTGCACCTCCTGCCGATCGCGAATTACTCGATTTACCCTATCTCACTTTTGGACGCTACATCGAACAAGTAATAGCCCATGTAGAAAGTGGATTGATCGTTGCTTTAGACGAGTTTGAAAAAATAGAAGAATTGATAGACGCTGGGAACATCAATCAAGATTTTATCGGTTTTTTGCGAGGGATGGTGCAAATGAGTTCTAAAGTAGCCTTTGCTTTTGCCGGATTGCACACCTTAGATGAAATGACCCAGGATTATTTCAATCCTTTTTTTGCTAGCATTATCCCCATCCGAGTAGGTTTCCTGAGTCTAGGTGCAACTCGCCAAGTTTTAGCCAATCCCGATGATGATTTTCTCCTCGACTACAAACCAGAAGCCCTCGATCGCATTTATGAACTAACTCACGGCCAACCCTACCTCACGCAATTGGTAGGATTTCTGTTAGTCCGCCTCTACAACGACCAAGTATTTGAAATCGGGCGCCCCCGCGATCCAATGTTTACACTAGAAGACGTAGCAACAGTCATCGATGACCCAGAATTCTTCAGCCGAGGTCGCTACTATTTTACAGGAGTTTGGGGTCAAGCAGCGCAAGGCGCATCGGGACAACAGGAGATTTTAAAAGCCTTAGCACCTCACTTAGAAGGAATGAATCTCCACAGGCTGAGTCAAGAAACAGGGATGGATGAGACAAGTTTGCAGGAAGCACTAAAAACTCTCGAACGCCACGATGTGGTTCGAGAAGTTGATGGTTGCTACTGTATTACTGTCGAACTATTCCGCCGCTGGGTTCAGAAGTCATATTGATTCCGGCTGCAGCGTCCGTCATTGTTGACTGTTGACTAATGACTAATAACTAATGACTAATGACTGATGACTAATGACTTTAGTTATCCCTTTGAGTATTCGGCGGTTGAAACCAATCCTACACAAACTCTCGTCCCAGCCGAGGGGGACTAAGAGACAAGCGATAAAATTAATATTACTATTATGTCAAATATTTACATGGTTAGCGGCCCTAATGGTTCAGGCAAAACTACAGTTTTCCCGAGATTATTACCCAATTTTTATTTTGAGAATGTTTTGAATATGTCAATGCAGATGCGCGGTCGGAATGTCCCCATTCAATCCAGAGTCAGTTGCTATCCTCGCAGGACGCTTAATGATACAAACACTGCGAACTTTATCAGACTCTGACACCGATTCCGCCTTCGAGACAACTTTAGCGCCTCATAACTTTGCTCGATTCTTGAGAAACTGTAAAACTAAAGGCTACACAATCCACCTGATGCCAGTTCTGGCTGCAATCTCCAGAACTCGCAATTGATTGAACGGGTGCAACGCAGGGTTGAAAGTGGCGGACATTCTCTTCGCGAAATCGACATAACTTCTATCATATTGGTTTTGAGATAAATCGACCCTTGTTTTTTCCAACAAGCCCGTGAAGCGCAGCTATCCCGTAAAGCATCGCCCAACCTCAAACCGAAGTCATCAAATAACTACTAACCAATAACAAATAACTGAACTCTTGTCAACAGTATTTTTTCTGGAATATTGAAGCTTAAATAAAAATTGCTAGCTGATATTTGCGAATTCTAGCACTTTGTTCAAAGTATTGGCAAATCCTAAGTTAATTAAAGATTTTATGAAGTTGAGGTATAAGTCTTTACATTGTCGATCGCAATTTTGTTATTCTATAGAGTAAGTTTCATTCAAGCGACTGAATTTTTGTACCCCAGTCCTACCCCTAAACAGAACGGCAGTTTCCACAATGAGAATTTTAGTCACAGGCGGTGCAGGTTTCCTCGGTTCCCACCTAATCGATCGCTTAATGGCCCAAGGACATGAGGTACTCTGCCTCGATAATTTTTACACCGGGACTAAACGCAATATCCTCAAATGGCTGGATAACCCGTATTTTGAGCTGATCCGCCACGACATCACGGAACCGATTCGGTTAGAGGTAGATCAGATTTACCATCTGGCTTGTCCCGCTTCCCCCGTACACTACCAGTACAACCCTGTCAAGACAATTAAAACAAATGTCATTGGCACGATGAATATGCTGGGGCTGGCTAAACGGGTGAAAGCAAGATTCTTTCTGGCTTCCACTTCCGAAGTGTACGGAGATCCTGACGTACATCCACAAACAGAAGATTATCGTGGCAACGTTAATTGTATCGGGATAAGATCGTGTTACGACGAAGGGAAGCGAGTAGCTGAAACCTTATCTTTTGATTACCACCGTCAAAATGGGGTAGATATTCGAGTTGTGCGAATCTTCAATACCTACGGTCCCCGGATGTTGGAAAATGACGGCAGAGTAGTGAGCAATTTTATTGCTCAAGCTTTGCGAAACGAACCGCTGACTGTATACGGCGACGGTTCCCAAACACGGAGTTTTTGCTACGTTTCTGATTTGGTGGAAGGATTTATTCGTTTGATGAATAGCGACCAAATCGGGCCGATGAATTTGGGTAATCCAGGCGAATACACTATCTTGGAATTGGCACAGAAAATTCAAAACATGATTAATCCAGGGGCAGAAATTATCTTTAAACCGCTGCCAGAAGACGATCCGAAACAGCGACAACCGGATATTACTCGTGCTAAAACTTGGTTGGGGTGGGAGCCAACTGTGCCGCTGGATAAAGGTTTAGAGTTGACTGTAAAGGATTTCCGCGATCGCATCGAGGGAAACCAAAAGTAGAGACTGAGAGAGGAGGAGAGTGGAAGAGGGAGAGACTGGGAGAGTGGGGGAGGGGAAAAATCTTCCTTATTCCCAATTCCCAATTCCCAATTCCCAATTCCCAATTCCCAATTCCCATCTGATTTATTTACTAACTTTGAGGACATTTGTATGCATGTTTGCGTCATCGGTACAGGATACGTTGGTTTAGTGACCGGCACTTGCTTAGCCCACATCGGCCACCACGTCATTTGCGTAGACAACAACGAAGAAAAAGTTAAATTAATGAAGTCGGGACACTCGCCTATTTTTGAGCCCGGACTGTCTGAATTAATGTCTTCTGCATCTGAATCTGGCAATCTAGAATTTACTTCGGATTTAGCAGCAGGAGTGGCTCACGGGGACATTTTATTCATTGCCGTGGGGACGCCTCCTTTGCCTACTGGGGAAAGCGATACTCGCTACGTGGAAGCGGTTGCTCGCGGAATTGGAGCTCACCTCGATGGCGATTACAAAGTAATCGTAAACAAATCGACAGTGCCCATCGGTTCGGGGGATTGGGTGCGAAGAATTGTACTAGACGGTTTAGCAGAACGTCAAAAACCTCAAAGCGGTGACGGGGTTAGTGGTGAGGAAGTAGCAGCAAAAAGAGGTGTAACATTTGATGTGGTTAGCAACCCGGAGTTTTTGCGGGAGGGCTGTGCTGTTCACGATACTTTTAATCCCGATCGCATTGTTCTCGGCAGCACTTCTCAGCGGGCTATGGATATGATGCTACAGTTATACAGGCCGATTGTCGATCGCAAGTTTGCAGAAGATCCGTCTTTGCCTGCGGTGCCTGTGGTGATGACTGATATCAGTTCAGCAGAGATGATTAAGTACGCAGCTAATGCTTTTTTGGCTACGAAGATTAGCTTTATTAATGAAGTGGCTAATATTTGCGATCGCGTCGGTGCAGATGTTAGTCAAGTTGCCCGAGGTATCGGTTTAGATTCGCGGATTGGCGGCAAGTTTCTGCAAGCTGGCATTGGTTGGGGCGGTTCTTGTTTCCCCAAAGATGTCTCGGCTTTAGTTCACACTGCTGACGATTACGGCTACGAAGCACATTTGCTGAAAGCGGCGGTGGAAGTTAACCAACGCCAGCGGTTGATTGCTATTGAAAAATTGCAGCAAGTTTTGAAGATTCTCAAAGGTAAAACTGTCGGACTTTTGGGTTTGACTTTCAAGCCGGATACTGACGATTTGCGGGATGCCCCGGCCCTGAATTTAATCGATAGTTTGAATCGGTTGGGAGCGAAAGTTAAAGCTTACGATCCGATTGTTTCTCAAACAGGGATGCGTCACGGTTTGTCGGGAGTTTTGGTAGAAACTGACCCGGAAAGACTGGCTGATGGTTGCGATGCTTTGGTGTTGGTAACTGACTGGGAACAGTTTAGCAATTTAGATTACGAGAAAATGGCGAAGTTGATGAACCATCCGGTGATGATTGACGGCCGTAATTTCTTAGACAAAAAGGTTTTAGAAGCGGCTGGTTTCCAATATGTGGGGATTGGAAGGTAAAGAAGAGTTTTGAGCAGATTCTCTATCCCGTAGGGTGCGCATTGCGCACCTTACAAACGAGAATATGTATGGCGTAGGGTGCGCCTCGTGTGCACCTTACATTTGCTCGCGGCCAACAATCGCGGCTTGATCCGCCCCGCGCGCTTTAAAAATTTTCCATCAAGGTTTTTTCTTGAGCGTAAACATCTCGTAGCTGTTGCAGCGCTGAGGCAGAAATTACCGATTTAACTGTAGCTACTAATTTACCCCACTCAAGCAAGCTGTCAACTGAAACAGCCGCTTTGAAGTTGTACGTATAGAATTTAGTCCAAAATTCTGGTGCTTGTGTGCGTTTCCAGCGTTTGTACCATCCCACAAAATCTTGAGAACAGGGCCGTTTTACTTCTAAGATTGGGGGGAAATCGGCGTAGCTGACAAATCGACTGAGGCCTTTGGCGTGTACGTACACCATGTTGTGACAGCATTCGATCCGGTAAATTTGGTGGGGTGAGATGTTGAACAGGAGTGCTACTGTTTCTTCTGTGACAAATCTCGATCGCGGATTGACGATCGACGATTTGTGAATAATTTTTGATTCGCCGATCTCTGACGATCTTAACTGATTCTCTGATATCATTGTACTTGCATCTGGTGGTGGTAGGTAAATCTATCTGCTAGGTGCGATCGACAGAGAATATCTGTCGGGATTAATCTTAACTGGCGATCGTCTTAAGTTTGCAGACCGGGGGCGATCGCTTTTTGATATATTATACTAAATCCAAAATTTTGTAAATAGTGAATATGAGCAAAGGCTTAGTCAGATTGCGGGTTCGAGAGTTGGCGGCCGAGAAGGGATGGACGCTCAAGGAGGTGGCGGAGCGATCGGGCGTGGGCTACAGTACGATTAGCAATTATGCCCGTTCTCAGGGGATGGCAATGGTTGACTTTGCAGCAGTCCACAAGTTGGCTCGCACCTTTGATGTAATGATTGAGGATTTCGTGGTAATCCTAGAAAAATAGTTGAACGTTTTGCCTAAATTCAATGTTGTAGCGATCGAATTTTGAGGTGGCGATCGAAGTTTTGATGTGATGATTTCAGCAATTGTCGATCGCCCGCAACCAAAGTCGATCGCCTATCATTAAAGTAACTCGCTTGCACCCTGAAATTAGGAGAACCGTCAAATGCTAGATGCTGGGCTATTGCTAGGTCTTCTCAAGGTCGTTTTCGATGGGATAGTGGGCGCTCAAGCCAATGATGCAGTCAAGCACCTCTGTGTAAAGGGGATAACAAGATTCTCACAAAACGGTAAAATTGTCAATTACGATTTAGAAAAAGCGCTGAAACGTTCTTTCCTGAAAGCTCAGCAACAAATCGCCTCAGAATGCAAAAAGGAAATCGATCCGAAAAATGCGGCTAACCGAGAGAGTTTTGGCTATTCGCTGCAAGACAGGCGGCGGGATTTCGAGATCCTGAAAGGAAAGCTCCAAAAACTAAAATTAGATTTAGAGCAAATAGATAAACAAACAGTCCCCTTTGGGATTCCCATTGCAGGTTTAGATGAGATAGAAGTGCTGCTGACTTCCACAAATGAGTTAAAACAGAATCAGCAGGTGCAAGAAGTCACGCAAAAACTGCTGGCAGCCGCCCTAGAAAATTGCGATGTCGCATCCTACAAAACGAAGTTAGAGCAAGAATTATTGGGCTTATTATCAGCATATTTTGCTCTAGAAGTCAAGGAAAATGACAAAGTATTTAAGATTTTTACCGGGCAGAGTTTAACGCGGATTGACAGCGCCACTCAAGAGATGCACGCTTGGCTTCAGGAGATAGTTGAAAAGAGCCGCATTGTTTACCAACCGATTGACTGGGCGGCGATTTGCCAGCAGATATTAGAGGAGAAAGAACAGCAGCGCCTTAGTAGCAATCAGCTAACTTTTGGCAACCATCAAATAGATGATGTTTATGTGCCGCTGGGATTGGTGGAACGGCAGAAAGTGACTCAGCGACGCGAGGATGTTGCGGCTGAGGAAGGTTCGGATTTGTACCGGGAAAAGGAAGTTACCCAAAAATTTGAACACAGCGAGTTTCTTGAGCAAGTTATCCAGCAAGGAAGTAGCCCTAAAAGCAATGGGAAGCGGTTAGGAATTATTGGAGAACCGGGGGCGGGAAAAACAACGCTCTTGCGGCAGATTGCGAATTGGGTAGCGGCTGAAATTTCCGAGGCGATTGTAATTTGGGTATCCTTGGCGGATTTGCAGGGGAAGGAATTAGAGCCGTATTTATTTGATAATTGGCTGTTGGCGGGTATTAAGAGAATTGGGAAGGCTGAGGCGACTGCGGAAATTAAGGATGATTTTTTAGCACAGTTTAATGCTGAGCGCGTTTGGTTGATGTTGGATGGGGCGGATGAGATGGCTGTCGGAGATGAAAATCCTTTGGCGGAAATTCAGCGGCAAATTAGAACCGGCGGCTGCATTCAAAAGGCGCGAATTGTGCTAAGTTGTCGGCAGAATGTTTGGGATGCGATCGGCACTGCGTTGGATACTTTTGATACTTATCGCACTCTGGAGTTTTCCTATCCCGAACAGGTGGAGATGTTTATTGATAAATGGTTTCTTACCCCCCCTAACCCCCCCTTAGTAAGGGGGGGGACAAGAGAAGACGGGGAAACTCTTCCTCCCCCCTTAGCAAGGGGGGCTGGGGGGGTGCTTTCTCAACAGCCAGGGGAAGCATTAGATGAAACTCTTGCTCCCCCCTTAGCAAGGGGGGCTGGGGGGGTTCTCGCTCAACAGCCAGGGGAAGCATTAGATGAAACTCTTACTCCCCCCTTAGCAAGGGGGGCTGGGGGGGTGCTTTCTCAACAGCTACGGGAAGCATTAGCAGCATCGGGGAAAGAGCGAATCCGAGATTTAGTGAAAAATCCCCTGAGATGTTCGCTGCTGTGCGGTATTTGGCAGTCGTTGGATGGGAATTTGCCGGATACTAAGGCGAAGCTTTATCAGCGGTTTGTGACAACTTTTTATCAGTGGAAAAACCCGCGCCAGAATTGGATTCAGCAGCAGGAATTGAATGAGGGTTTGGGGGAATTGGCACTTTCAGGGATGTTAAATGAAACGTCGCGGTTTCAGTTGCGAGAAAGTGTGGGATATCGGGTGATGGGTGCATCGCAGTTTGAGTTAGCTTGTCGTTTGGGTTGGCTGAATTTAGTCGCGAGGGATCCGGAGACGGCGGAGGGAATTTATGCTTTTTACCATCCGACGTTTCAGGAATATTTTGCGGCGTTGGCGGTTAAGGAGGATTGGCACTTTTTCCTGAATCATATTCCTGAGAATCCGCAACACCCTGATGCTCGTCGATACCGCATTTTTGAGAAGCACTGGAAAGAGGTTATTTTGCTGTGGTTGGGGCGGGAGGAAGTAGGGAAGGAGGAGAAGGAAGCGTTTATCGAGGCGTTGGTTGAGTTTGATAATGGGTGTGGTGAATTTTATAAGTATCGGGCGTATTTTTTAGCGGCTGCGGGGATTGCTGAGTTTACAGCTTGTAGTCGTGCTGATGAGATTGTGTCGCAGATTATTAAGTGGGGATTTGCTTATTTTAATGAGGAAAAACAGAAGGGGCGGACATTTATAGAGCCAATTGCAGAGGGATCGAGGGAGATACTGAAAGAGACCGCTCGGGAAAGGGCTATCTCCACTTTAGTCGAATTAATCAATACTTCTGAGAATGGATATACCTGGTGGCACGCGGCAAAAAGCTTGGGAATAATAAGCCAAAAGAACCCAGTTGCAATCGCAGATTTAGTCGAGTTTATCGGTACTTGTCAAGATGAATTAATCCGCATGCAAGCGGCAAAAAGCTTGGAATAATAAGCCCAAATAACCCTATTGCGAACGTCGCAGTCTCAGGTTTGAAAGATTGCCTAATTTCTGAAATCAATGAAAACGATTATAATCGCTATGAAAATTCTATTCGCTATGAAATCTGCTACAAAGGCATTTGGGACGATGCCCAAAATATGACTTACCCAGACTTTTATCAAGCATGGCACACTCAACCCACCAATTAGCCCATACCCGATCGCAACCACCCACAAAATACAGATATCCCCACACTCCTCAAACAACTCCAACCCACCGATAAAACCTTCCCCGTTCCCCTCAACATTCGCGCCTTAGAAGGCGAAACCGATACCAGCGCGATCGCCTTTCGAGTTCTGTACCCAACTATATCAAGCAATCTTCCCCGCAGATACAGACATTCCCGCAATTCGCAACGCCCCGGAATTCAAGCGATTAATTCCGCAACTCAAAAATCGGCTGCAAAAACAGCACATCGCCTTAATTTTGCACTCCTGTCCCTGCGAAGATGCGCTCTCATCTTTGGGCCACAAACTCGCCGACACTCAAATGGGAATTCATATCGCCTGGATTACCTATACACCGCTGGAATTGCCCTTAACAGGTTTTCCGCCAAATCAAGACGACTTGCTGAATGCGGTACAGAATTGGATTCGAGGGATTGGTTCGCCAGGGCCGGACACCCCACCGTGCCTTTCGTCGTGACAACTTAACGTCAAACCCAATCACAGACTGCTGTTTGACCATTAAATCTCGATCCCCCCTAGCCCCCCTTAGTAAGGGGGGGACAAGAGTCCTATCTTTCGTCGCCCTTACTTAAGGGGGATTTAGGGGGATCTAGGTTATGGTAAAAACGAGATTTCTAAAAGGTTGGAGTTTTAAGTTGACACCAATGGGCAATGCCGTTTCCCTACAGGAATCACAAAAACGCGCGATCGACCAAAAGCAGATGCAAACAAATAGTTTAACCTGCGATACTAATTCACAGATGCGATCAACAGAGCCTCCCAAAGACTCCTTCAAACCATGCCCAAGCCAAAAAAGACCCCCCTCAAAACCTACACTGAAATCAACCTCAGCGACCCCCAATACTACTTCAACCGAGAACAAAGCTGGCTAGAATTCAACAACCGCGTGCTCCACGAAGCCCTCGACCCCCGCACGCCCCTCCTAGAAAGACTCAAATTTCTCGCTATTTTTAGCTCCAACCTAGACGAATATTTTATGGTGCGCGTGGGCGCCCTCAAACAACAAGTACACGCAAAAGTCAGCAAATTAACCTCCGACGGCCGCACTCCCCAAGAACAGCTAGATGCCATTAACAAGCGGCTTTTGCCGATGGTTACTCAGCAGCACTCGTATTTTGAGCAAACCCTGCGGCCGAAACTAGCAGCAAGCGAGATCTACATTCTCGACTACATTGACCTCAATCAAGAACAGCGCAATTACTTGCACCGCTACTTCAAAGAACAAGTATTTCCCGTACTCACTCCCCTAGCAGTTGACCCCAGCCACCCATTCCCCTACCTTTCCAATCTCAGCCTCAATTTAGCAGTAGTAGTCAGAGACCCCGACACGCGGGAAGAATTATTTGCCCGCGTCAAAGTCCCGCAGGTTTTACCGAGGTTTTTGCCGCTGCCGGGGGATTTGCAGTGGCAGCAGAGAGGCAAATCTCCAGTTTGGACTGGCGTGCCCCTAGAACAGGTGATTGCCCATAATTTAGAAGCTTTGTTTCCGGGGATGGACGTAGAGGAATATCACCCGTTCCGCATTACTCGCAATTCCGATTTGACCGTGGAGGAAGATGAGGCAGAGGATTTGCTGCTGGCAATAGAACAGGAACTCCGCAAGCGCCGATTTGGAGGTTCTGCGGTGCGGATGGAAATTCAAGCGATTATGCCGCCTGCGCTGCGAGATATGCTGATGGAGGAGCTGGATATTGGTGAGCAAGATGTTTACGTCGTAGAGGGGCTGCTAGGCCTCAAGGATTTGATGTCTTTTGTGGGGCTGCCGGTGCCGGAACTGAAAGACCCGCCTTGGACTCCGGTTGTGCCGCCGCGCTTGCGGAACTTGGAACCGGCAAGGATTTTAGAGAAATCGATGTTGGATGCTGAGGATGGTCAGGATATTTTCACCGCCATCCGCCAGGGGGATTTGATGCTGCACCATCCTTATCACTCGTTTGCGGCGACGGTGCAGCGGTTTATTACTGAGGCGGCGAACGATCGCTCCGTGTTAGCGATTAAGATGACTTTATACCGCACTTCTGGAGATTCGCCGATCGTCAGCGCCTTAATTCAAGCAGCGGAAAACGGCAAGCAGGTAGCCGTTTTAGTAGAGCTCAAAGCTAGGTTTGACGAAGAAAATAATATTAATTGGGCTCGCAAGTTAGAACAAGCTGGAGTCCACGTAGTTTACGGTTTGGTGGGACTCAAAACCCACACCAAAATTGTGATGGTAGTGCGTCGCGAGGACGGGTACATCCGCCGCTATGTCCACATCGGCACCGGCAATTACAATCCCAAAACAGCCGGACTGTATACCGATGTGGGTTTGTTGAGTTGTCGCGAGGATTTGGGATCGGATTTGACGGATTTGTTTAATTATTTGACTGGTTATTCGCGGCAGGTATCTTATCGAAAATTGTTGGTGGCACCGGTCAATATGCGCGATCGATTTTTAGCTTTAATCCGCCGCGAGGTCGAATTCTGCCGCTTGCAAGCCGAAGGCGGCATCGGTAGCTGCGGCCGCATTGTCGCTAAAATGAACGCTTTAGTTGACCCTCAAATTATTGTTGCTTTGTACGAAGCTTCGCAAGCGGGAGTTAAAATTGATTTGATTATCAGGGGAATTTGCTGTTTGCGTCCCGGCGTTGAAGGTGTTAGCGAAAATATCAGAGTTATCAGTATTATCGGCCGCTTTTTAGAGCATTCTCGGATGTTTTATTTTTTCAACGGTGGCGACGAAGAGGTGTATATTGGTTCTGCTGACTGGATGCAGCGCAATCTCACAAGACGGGTTGAGGCCATAGTTCAGGTGGAAGACCCGACAATTGCCAAGGAATTGCAAGAAATTTTGGGGGTAATGCTGGCTGACAACCGCCAAGCTTGGGATTTGCAGCCGGGAGGACACTACTCTCAGCGGCGGCCGCCTGCTAATTGCCCGGAAGTGAGTTCTCAGCAAATTTTGATGGATATGGTGATGAATTAATTATTAGTCATTAGTCATTAGTCATTAGTCCTTAGTCCTTAGTCCTTAGTCCTTAGTCCTTAGTCCTTAGTCCTTAGTCCTTAGTCCTTAGTCCTTAGTCCTTAGTCCTTAGTCCTTAGTGATTAGTGATTAGTGATTAGTCATTAGTCATTAGTCATTAGTCCTTAATCCTTAATCATTAGTCCTTAGTCATTAGTTGTCAGTGGTCAGTGGTCAGTTGTCAGTGGTCAGTTGTCAAATTTGCAGTTAGCAGTGTAGGTTCTTGTTAGCTATTAAGCTGTACTGCATTTAATTTTCACTTTTTGGGCGGGCAAGATGCCCACCCCACAAGATTTTTAATAACATAACTATCCAAATTAAATGCGCGACAACTAATGACCACTCACAACTACTGACTAATGACTAATGACTAATGACTCATAACTCCTAACTGCTAAAAGTGCGCTTGAATTCTTCTAACAAATCATCAATTTCTTCGATCGCCTGACTCACATCTATTCTCAGGGCTCCCAAGTCCGATCTATCTAACAGCCGCACGAGGGATTCCCGCTTGCTCTCGATCTCTGCTACGCGCTCTTTGATTGTCTGTGCATCCATTGTTTTTGGCCTTTGCTAGTATTAACAAAAATATTTGACATTCCCCACTGCGAACAGACGGGGATTCTTAATTCACCGACATACCTTTCTGGGCAAATCCTTCACTTTTTTTATATTGGAGGTGATGAACGTGCTCAGGGTTTTTGGGTCTGTGTTATAGTTTGATTGTACATCAAAACTTCAGCAAAAATTCAGCCAGATTTCAGCGCAAAAAAGGGGGACGTTTGTTCTCTGCGGGTTTATTTTTCATCATTCCAGCTAAAAATCGCTTCAGGGCTTTCTCCCGGTTTTTCATAAAAGCAGCCCAAAATCCCGGTTGATATTCATCCATTGTCTTGGCTAGGGCCCAGACATCGATCGCTAAGATATTATAAAGCCTTTCATCTTCGCGTTTGAGCGAGTTAATCTGCTCCAGAACCGACTTGTTTACTCCCGCAGTTTGTGTGTCTTCGTCTTTAATCATGTCCGAAAAATGGTTGAAAGGGCAAGAGTGTCGATCGCGATCGCCACTCTGTATACTTTGATGATACTGCCGATCTCGATTGCCTTCTGGAACCAACGCCGCGCAATTAACACGGATATTTACCCCGAACGCGCCCGGGCGAGTCCGGCTGGATAAGCTTCTGAAGCTATAGACAAGACTGTGGATACACACCGCGAGCGCGCTCATAGATGCTAGCAGTTTTTGCAGGTCTTTTGGCAAAAAAACTAAATTTATTCAAGACTTTTTGACAGATAATAATTAAAGTATCTTGTTGATTCGAGCTAACTACCTCACTAATATGTTACGTAAAATTTCTTTAGCAAACCTAGCCTTAGTTGTGGGCGGTATTATAGCAGCAGTCGGGTTCGCAGCCTACTTCACAGACAAACCCACCCTCAACCTAGCCGGTTTTTTTTATGGAATTCCGCTTTTGCTGGGAGGTTTAGCCCTGAAAGCGGCCGAACTCGAACCAGTGGACTTCACCGAACCTACCTCTGCTGAAGTTCTCCTCCTCCGAGAAAGTCAGGCCACAGATACTCAAAACCAAGTCCGCAAAGATATCACCCGATTTCGCTACGGTCAACCCGCGCACTTAGATGATGCTTTGGAGCGCTTGGGTCTGGCCCCGACAGACGAGGAACGGCCCCTCCTGCAAGGGTTGCGGGAAGTTGATGTTGATGGTGCTTATGGGTTAATTTTAGAGTTTTATTCGCCACTAATCCCGATCGACCTCTGGGAAGAAAAGCAAGACAAAATAGCTACTTTTTTTGGACCTGGTTTGCGCGCACAAGTGAGTCACAAGGCTGGTGACAAAATTGAATTGGCTCTCATTAAAAATACTCAAGCTTAAAGTAGTCTTAAGTTTTGAGTTCGTGAATTTTGAAGTGGCTAATTAATAATTAATCTGGCATCAGCCCAGATACTGATAATAGCTGCAGGTTTCAAGCTGTCGCTATTATCAGCAAAATCTCAATCCGCAATAGAGCGATCGCCCCAATTGGATTTTCCTTAATTACAATAGTGGTCGATCGCCGATCGGCAATCTTAAATCCCCAGAAGCACAGATGGTTTCGTCCCAGAGTAGGATAGGTATTCTCGGCGCCGGACAGGGTTTGTCAGGGGCAGCTAAACAAGCGTCGAAGTCGATGATAGCAGTCTCAGTTGCAAATAATCCTGGCTCAGTCTAGAGTAGAATAAATGAGCAGGTTGAATCCGCAAAACTACATTATTGACAACAATCTATAGGGAAAACAGGGAGGCGCCAATATCAGAGAACAGAGGGTCTATCACCGCCAAAGTACCTTTAACTGCTCAACAGCAGTGGGAAACTTTCATCGCTAATCACGGAGCAGGTTGGCAAGGGGTATTGGTGAGATATGATGCCGCAGGGCAGGTTCTCGATATTCTTGATTCTGTAAGGAGCTTAATTCCTTCTGACGATCGGCAAACTGTCACCCATTCCCTCGACTTCAGGAGTCGGATGACAGAAACAGTAACGCAGAGACAATGGGTTTTAAGCTTGGGTAATCGGCTGATTACCCATCCGATTGCTCCAGACGCTTATCTGCTTTTTAATCCCCATTCTTCGGACATAATGGTTGGGCACGATCGAACCGGTTCAATATTCTCTTTTGAGTCTTACCTGCTTGCATCAGAAAAAAGAACGAGTGTGGTAGTAATGTACAAATCAGCCACACATAACCCTCAGCCCAATACGTTTTCATTATTCAGAGAGATTAAGGAAGAGGTAGCGAAACCTTGGTGGTCCCAACAAACTCACTGTAGGATTGATCGAGTCAACGGCCTCAAGCTTCCTGCTCAAACTACAGGCGCGACCTATGTTTCATTGGATGAGATGGCTCAACTGCCAGTTCCTCCTCAACCGAGTGAAATACAAGGCGATTTTCTACAAATCCAATTTCCAGATGCAATAGAGGTTGTTATTTCGAGCGATCAATTCAAGACTCCCTATTATGCCTCGATGCGTTGGACCTCCGATACTCAGAACCCCCCCCCAAGCTGTACTTTAATCTACGAACAACCGGATCAAAAGCCTGATGTATTCGCCCTTTAACAGGCTCAAATTTCCACTTCTGGATAAATGAGCTGGTATCCTTCTGCTTTGAGCTTCTGATTCGATATGCGCCGACTATTCGATCGCTTTGTTGTATCTGACCCATCCCATTCCACTTCAGGTAATTCGTAGCGATCGCAGAGTTGTTTAAACAATTCACGAGCAGTAATGGGAAAATCATTCACTACGTTATAAACTCCTTCTAATTGACGAGCAAGCGCCAACTCACTTGCTGATACAATGTCGTCTAGATGAATCCAGTTCGTGAAATTATTGCCTGTGCCTGGGCGAGTTGTGCCTGCAAGCCCACTTAACCGTTTCTTGAACTCGCGATCGGGTCCATAAATGGCTGCAAGGCGAAAGATACATACTTTCAAATCAGGGCTGGATGCTGACAGCAAAACTTGCTCTGTCTCATGTAAAATCTCTGCATGTCTGTCCGCTGGTGCCACAGGTGAAAGTTCACTAACCCAGGCTCCATTACTATTGCCATACACCCCAGAACTACTGGTATATATGAGTTGTTTTATGTTGGGAAAATGCTTCAAGGCAAGAACAAGGTTGTTAGCCGTATGCAGGTATGTCTCCTCGTACATATCGGAATCTACTTGTTGGTTTGCTGTAGGAGCGAGACTCAGGAAGACCACATCTTGATTTTGCAGTATCGTCTGTAATGTCTCTTCATCGCAGCGCTTCAGGACGATCGCCTGGTTGGCAACTTTCTGTAACTCCCCAATGCGGTCTTGCGTTGTCGTCGTTGCAGTAATTACGTGACCGAGGTTCCGCCAATGCTGGGCAACGGCACTTCCAACATAGCCACAACCAATAATTATAGCGTTCATCCGTTTTTTCAACTTCTGAGATAGAAGGCTCTAGAGGGCATCCAAGTTGACATACTCACCGCCCTAAAAGTGCGGTGATTCTTGACGCTTCTTTGGGGTCTGCTACTGAAGTAGTCTTACGTCCCCTCTGCGTCCGTTTAGAGTCGTGGCAATGCCCTATCCCGACTTTATTTATATTTTTGGCTGCGTTCTGATCTCTATCGTGAGTTGTACCGCAGCTTAAACAGGTAATAGTTCTGACTTTGAGGTCTAATTTACCCCATCGATAGTCACATTTAGAACAGACTTGGCTTGTAGGTTCCCACCGGCTAATTACCCTAAACTCCCGACTAAACTTGTCGGATTTAGCTTCACAGAGCCCCCGAAATTTTCTCCATCCTTGAGAGCTAATCGCTCTAGCTAAGCGCCGATTCTTAACCATGCCCGATACGTTGAGGTCTTCCAAAACAATCACTTGGTTTTCGTTGACTATTTTGGTTGATAGTTTGTGCAAAAAGTCTTTGCGGGTGTCAGTAACAAGATTGTGTAACTTGGCAATTTGAATGCGGGTCTTCTGACGGCGTTTTGAGTCTTTTTGTTGCCGATCCAATCTGCGCTGCAACTTCCTGATTTTGCGCTCCGATTTTGAGTAGTCTGGACTTTTAACCTGCGTTCCGTCGCTGAGAGTAGCGAAGGTTTTTAAACCCAAATCAATGCCAATTGAAGGATTAATTGGCTCTAAATCTTGAGGTTCTACATCTACTACAAAACTTAGAAAATACCGCTGGGCACAGTCCTTAATTACTGTTACCGAACTAGGTTGTGAGGGCAATTCCCTAGACCTAATAGGACTGACCAACCCTATTTTTGCCAAGTAAACTTGAGTTCCTTTAAGAGAAAATCCCGACTTAGCAAACTCCGCTGATTGATTGTTGGTCTTCTTCTTCTTAAACTGAGGCGCTCCAACTTTACCCCCTTTTCTCTTGCCATTATGGGAATCAAAAAAGTTCTTGTAAGCCGTGGCTAGATGCCTCAAAGACTGCTGCAAAGGAACAGAGGAAACCTCGTTTAACCAAACTCTTGATTCGGTCTTTTTGGTACTGGTTAATAGTGCAGATAGTTGGTTGTAGTTTGGTAGTTTATTAGCAGATTTGCACAAAGCTAAGGCATCATTCCAGACCACTCTCACACAACCAAACAACTGAGCTAAGCTCAATCGCTGTTGGTCTGTGGGGTAGAATCTGTATTGATATCTTGCTTTCATCATCCAATCTGTCAGCGTCGTTTTCATTGTACAATATATTACAGTGAGAAAGCAACAATTATCAGGGAAAAATACAATACTAAAAGCCGGCCACGCTCAGAAGGGGTTTCAGCCCTCCGCTTCGCTCCGCCCAATTTTCTGATAAAGTTTTGCGGTGCAGTCGAGCTTGCGTAATGACTGTCGCGCGTATTTTCTCCCTCAACTCAGGTGATATAGGTTTTGCTCACAATCTTATCTCCATCTGAGATAAAGCAATGATAAACTGACCAACCATCTGTGACACCCTCAATCGATCGCAGTCCCATGCTATTGACGTGCATTTTCAGGCATTCACGTTTCATTTGATCACTATAGCCTCTCTCTGTTTGCGGTGGGCTGACTTTCACGGGGCGACGACAATTAAGACAAATGTGATGCGTGTTTAGCTATTCTTTGTCCCTTTTTACTTGTCCTATTGGATTTGCCTTGTGGGAATTTCATGCTGCTTTTTCTCCATATCATCCCTCTATTATGGAACGCCAACAGAGTTAATCAGCATTAACAAATAAGCGAGAACGAGTAATAAAACGCTCTCCATCCGGCCCTTCCAGGGAAAAATCGCTGCCTCCTGGCCCCGATGCCACGTCTATAATTAACTGCGTGTGCTGCCAATATTTGTATTGCTGCGCTGCAATATAAAAGGGACAACCGCCTATTTCGCCCAGCAATACGTCACCATCACCGATTATCAATTCGCCATCAGGAAAGCACATGGGGGAACTACCGTCGCAGCAGCCGCCGGATTGGTGAAACATCAATTGTCCGTGTTGAGTTTTGAGATGGTTAATTAATTTTAAAGCGGCTTCTGTTGCGGTGACTTTTGCGATCGTTTCCATTTTAGAATAAGAAAGAAGGAAGATGGAAGATGGAAGATGGAAGCTCGACATCTGCGTGAATCCGCGTCAATCTATTGTCATCTGCGGTTACGAAATTCTCTTTTTTTAACCGCAGATGAGGGCAGATTAACACAGATTAACGCAGATTAATTAGATCAATTTTAGTTGTACGCGGTTTGATATGGCTTAGAAGAAACCTAATGCTTTGGGGCTGTAACTTACCAACAAATTTTTAGTTTGCTGGTAGTGATCTAACATCATTTTGTGATTTTCGCGGCCGATACCAGATGATTTGTAGCCGCCGAATGCTGCGTGGGCCGGATAGAGGTGATAGCAGTTTGTCCACACGCGACCTGCTTGAATGGCGCGACCCATGCGGTATGCGGTGTTGATGTCACGAGTCCAAACTCCTGCACCTAAACCGTAGAGAGTATCGTTGGCAATTTCTAATGCTTCGGCTTCGTCTTTGAAGGTAGTGACTGCTAATACTGGGCCGAAGATTTCTTCTTGGAAAATTCGCATTTTGTTGTTTCCTTTGAAGACTGTTGGCTGGAAATAATAGCCGTCTTGCAAGTCGCCGGCTAAAATTTTTCTTTCGCCACCAATTAGGCATTCTGCGCCTTCGGCGTGACCAATTTTGACGTATTCGGCGATTTTTTCCATCTGGTTGATGGAGACTTGGGCGCCGAGGGCGGTTGTCGGATCTAAGGGGTTGTCTTGTTTGATTTGGCGGATGCGATCGATCGCCCTTTCCATGAATCGATCGTAGATTGACTCCTGAATTAAGGCGCGGGAGGGACAGGTGCACACTTCGCCTTGATTGAACGCAAACATGACTAATCCTTCGACTGCTTTGTCGAGGAATTCATCATCTTGGGCGCAGGTATCTTCAAAGAAAATGTTGGGGGATTTGCCGCCTAGTTCTAGGGTGACGGGGATGACGTTTTGGGAGGCGTATTGCATGATTAGCCTGCCGGTGGTGGTTTCGCCTGTGAAGGCGACTTTGGCAATCCGGGGACTGGTGGCGAGGGTTTTGCCGATTTCGCCGCCGATCCCGTTAATGACGTTGATTACGCCGTCTGGTATTAAGTCGGCGATGATTTCCATCAGTACCAAGATTGAGGCGGGGGTGGGACTTGCTGGTTTGAGGACAACGCAGTTTCCGGCGGCGAGGGCTGGGGCGAGTTTCCACGCGGCCATTAATATCGGGAAGTTCCAGGGGATGATTTGTCCGATGACGCCTAGGGGTTCGTGGAAGTGGTAGGCGACGGTGGTTTCGTCGAGTTCGCCAATCGAGCCTTCTTGAGTTCGGATGCAGCTTGCGAAGTAGCGGAAATGGTCGATCGCCAGCGGTATGTCTGCGAGGCGGGTTTCGCGAATTGGTTTACCGTTTTCCCAAGTTTCGGCGATGGCGAGGCGATCGAGGTTTTCTTCGATGCGATCGGCAATTTTGTTTAAAACTCGCGCCCTATCGGCTGGGGAAGTCTTACCCCACTTGTCTTTCGCAGCGTGGGCGGCATCCAGTGCCAATTCTACATCTTCGACGCTCGATCGGGGGACTTGACAAATTGATTTTCCTGTTATTGGAGAAAGGTTTTCCGAGTATTTCCCTTTCACTGGTGGCACCCACTTGCCGCCGATAAAGTTGTCGTAGCGAGTTTGAAAAATCGACTGACTGCCGGATTGAACTGGTGCTGCTACTACCATTTTTTTACCTAATTAAATTTTATTTTTTCGGACTATCGAAATCTGTTGAACATAAACTATCGTCTATTCTAGGGCACTTTTGTTCTTTAATATACAAAACTTTATATTTTTCACATATTTGAAATCAACGTTGTTTCTAGGTTTCGGGGTCGGGCGGGTAGTTAATAAGATTTTTTTTATAAACCGCAGAGTACGCAGAGTACGCAGAGGAAGAGAAGAACGAGAGCAGAAAAAGATAGTTTTACAAATTATTTAAATCTGCTAATATATAGATATAAACTTGGCAATTTTTCAACAGTACCAATCAAATGCCTGCCTTAAATACCGTTGTTTTTTCTGCCGATATTGAGCCTGGGTCAAAGCATTTAGACGCTGCTAAAATCCGGTGGTTTCAACGCCGGCTGAAAGCTTGGGCCCGGCAGAATTTCCGTGATTTTCCTTGGCGGCGTACCTGCGACCCCTACGCGATTTTGGTGGCGGAGTTGTTGCTGCAAAAGACTACTGCCGCTACAGTGGCTCCGATTTATCAAGAATTTGTCGATCGATATCCGACTCTCTCGGATTTAGCGGCCGCGCCTGCTGCGGAAGTTGCTAGTTTGTTGCAGCCTTTGGGTCTTTTTTTTCGGGCGCAAAAGCTGCGGGAATCGGTGCTGGTTATCTTAGAAAATTATCAGGGAAATGTTCCCCGCACGGAAGCTCAGTTGCTGGAACTTCCCGGAGTTGGCAAGTACATTGCGAGATCGGTTTGCGCTAATGCTTTCGGACAGCCAAAAGCGGTGCTCGATACGAATGTTGCTCGGATTTTGCAGCGTTTTTTTGGGATTGACGGCGGTAAAGTAAAATCGAGATCGCCCGAACTTTGGGAAGCCGCAGAACGAGTCGCTCCCAAACAGCAAGTCGGGCCGTGGAATTTAGGACTGCTGGACTTTGGGGCGGCAGTTTGCACTGCAAAAAACCCCCGCTGCGGCGAGTGTCCGCTGCAACAGCAGTGCGAGTACAAAATTAGCAGCGAAATCAATTCTAGGCTCATTGTTGAACTCAGTTGACAAATTTTGTGCAGTCATTGTAGGGGCAGATTCACAACAATTTATGACTCAAACCAACAATCTCAAAAACCCGCCCCTGCCCCAGGATAACTACTATTAATTAACTGTGACGCAGCGGGATGTCTATCCGAAATTTAGTACCTTTGCCCGGTTCCGAAAAACACTTTAACTCTCCTTTGTGCTGCTCTACAATTATCCGATAGCTGAGAGCAAGTCCCAAGGGAATGGTGGGTTCGGCAGGTTTTGCCACCAAAAATGGATCGGAAATTTGCGCTGTGATATCTTTGCTGATTGCCATGTCGTTATCAGCAATCTCAATCCGAATCCGCTGACCATCGACCACCTGAGTGCTAATCAAAATCACAGGCTTAAATTGGATTGATTCCAACTCCTCCAACTCTTGAGCCGAGTCTTCCAAAGCATCGATCACATGATTGATAATATTCAGAAAAGCTTGATTGAGCAGACCTGCATAACACTCAATCTGTGGCAAATTGCCGAATTCTTTCATCACCTTGATGTCTCGCCTTCCCTCGCGAGCAGGCAAGCGGTGCTGCAACAACAACAGCGTATTTTCTAAACCGTCGGAAACATCGAATAACTGCCAGCCCGATCGATCGCTGCGGGAAAAATCCTGTAGGGACAAGATTAATTGGCGGATGCGATCGCTCCCGGTACGTATGGAACTCACAATTTTTAATAAATCGTCGAGAACGAATTCCACATCCATATCTTGCTGTTTTTGCAGAATTTCCGAGCCGGGATTGACTAGCTCTTTTTGATACAAGCGCAGCAGTTCAATTAAATCGGTAGCGTAGCTTCGGACGTGAGTTAGATTGCTGTAAATAAAAGTAATTGGGTTGTTAATTTCGTGGGCGATACCAGATACCAACTCGCCTAAACTAGACATTTTTTCACTTTGCAGCATTCGATCGCGCGACAGTTGCAATTCTTGCTGGGTGAGATCCAACTGCGCCCTCAACTCGCGCGCTTGCTTAGACGCGCGCACCCGCCCCAACAATTCCTGCTTAACTATCGGTTTAAACAGAAAATCGTCAAAGGGTGCGTCCAATTCTTGGGATTCTTCAAAGCCATCGGCTGTTGTCAGCAGAATAAAATAGGCCCTCGCCAATTCTCGATCGGCTTTCACCAGCCGGCACAGCTCCAAAAAGTTGATTTGAGGCGAAGTCCCGTCGCAAATTATCACATCCGGCGAAAATTCCCTCGCCAAGTCTAAACCCTCCTTACCGTCGGGAGCGACTCTCACCTGATGTCCCTCCCTCCCCAGCAACTCTTGCACGACTTCAACAGTCACAGCATCCCCGATGATCGCCAGAATCTTTGCCATACTTCTACCAGCTCTACAAATTACTTTTTAGGATACAACCGCCTCAATTGCCCCGACATATTTAAAATTCCCCAATAGTTCAATCCTACAAAAAATAGCCCATCCCAGTTCCCTCAAACGCCAAAATATCTCGGTAGAAGGTATAATTTTAGACGAGCCAGGCAAAAAAGCCAAATCTCGCCTTCGTAATTGGGCTTTTACATCACAGCTTTCTGGCGAATGACTGCTGACAACTCTCCTAAATCTTCCTCAAGTTGCGTCCGGAAACAATAAAAAAACTTTAAAATTAATCAATCAATACTTCGGACAGTTTCATGGCCCACGTCCATAGGCGAGAAACCCGGTTTCTACGAGTTGGGCGACAAGTCACGAGAAATTTACCAAGTAACCGGGTTTAGCTTTCGTTCCGAGTCCGCACAGTTGAACTTAGGTTTTGAGTTTGTAGTCAGCGTTGTCCTGTGCGGGCATATTGCGCTGGAACCCTCACTCTACTGTTGACTATCAAAAATTATCCGAAGAATTGATCAATAGTATCGTCTAATTAACCTTCTAGGTCAGCGCCTGGGAATGCCAATTACCAACACCACCTCAACTTTGATTCAATCCGAAACTCTAGAACTATTAGAATGGCCGCGCCTGTGTCAGCACTTGGCTACCTTCGCTGCGACCAAACTCGGCGTCGCTGCCGCCCTCGACCTCCAAATCCCGGCAACGATAGCTCAAACAGCAGAACTCAAGGCTCAAACTCAGGAAGCTTATCAGTTAGAAAGCCGCGCTGGCGGTGCTTTGAGTTTTGAAGGAATCCAAGACATCGGCACTTCCCTGCAGCGAGCCGAACTCCAAGGTTTGCTCAGTGGCGAAGAATTGCTGGCAATTGCTACTACCCTCGCCGGAGCAAGGCAATTGCGCCGGATAATTGACTTTCAGCCAGATGTGCCGACGCTCAAAGAGCTGGCAGCCCAATTGCGGACTTATCCTGAACTAGAGCAAGAAATCCATCGCTGTATAGACGATCGCGCTCAAGTAGCAGACAGAGCCACTCCTAAATTAGCAGGAATTAGAGTTCAAATGCGACAGTTGCGCGATCGCATTTATCAAATATTGCAGGGGATTTTGCAGCGCCAATCCAACGCCGTACAAGAACAGCTAATTACCCAAAGAAGCGGACGCTTTGTCATTCCCGTCAAAGCTCCCCAAAAAGATGCCATACCGGGCATCGTTCACGACTCCTCGGCCAGCGGCGCGACACTGTACGTAGAACCCCACAGCACAGTCAATCTCAACAACCAAATGCGGCAGTTGCTGAGGCAAGAACAAGCCGAAGAAGAAGCAGTCCGCCGCGCCCTCACGGAGCAAGTCGCAGCAGTAAAACCCGATTTAGATAGATTGTTGGTTGTAGTTACAACTTTAGATTTAGCCGCCGCTAAAGCGCGTTATAGTTTTTGGTTGCAAGCAAATCCGCCGGAATTTATCGAATTGGGAGAGCCAGAATTAGCACCAAAAAATCCCGAAACAGAAGATGAGGAAAAAGAAGATGAGGAAAACTCAGAAAACAGTCAATTATTAATTCGCAACCTGCGATCGCAAATTACCCTGCGCCAGTTGCGCCATCCTTTATTAGTTTGGCAGCAACAGCACGAGCAAGGCTTTCCAGTCGTACCAGTCGATTTAACCATCGGGCCACACATCCGCGTCGTCGCCATCACTGGCCCCAACACTGGCGGCAAAACTGTCACCCTCAAAACCTTGGGCTTGGCAGCTTTAATGGCGAAAGCAGGAATGTTTGTTGCCGCCCGCGAACCCGTAGAATTGCCTTGGTTCGACAATATTTTGGCCGATATTGGTGATGAACAATCTTTGCAGCAAAGTTTGTCTACTTTCTCCGGCCATATCCGCCGCATCAGCCGCATTTTAGAAGTTTTACAAAATAAATCGCAGGCTGAAGGGGAAGAAAATTCAAACCTCTCAATTCCCAATACTTCGGCTACTTCGGATTCTCTCAGTACAACGGAGCTCAGTACAAGTTCCCCAGCCCCCATACTTCGGCTACGCACTTCAACGGAGCTCAGTACAAACTCAGCACAAGTGCCCCATGCCCCATGCCCAATTCCCAAATCTTTAGTTTTGTTAGACGAAGTAGGAGCGGGGACAGACCCCTCAGAAGGCAGTGCATTGGCGATCGCCCTATTGAAATACCTCGCCCAACATTCTCTATTAACAGTTGCAACTACCCACTTTGGCGAACTCAAAGCTCTCAAATATCAAGACTCCCGCTTTGAAAATGCCTCAGTAGAATTTGACGACAATTCCATGCAGCCAACCTATCGCTTGCTGTGGGGAATTCCCGGACGTTCCAACGCCCTCACCATTGCCAAAAGACTCGGTTTGCTAGGATCCATAGTCGATGAAGCTCAAACCTATGTCGGGGGAGCCTCTCAAGATGTCAATCAAGTGATTGCAGGACTCGAAGCACAGCGCCGGAAACAGGAAACCAAGGCCAGAGAAGCAACTCAACTGCTACACCAAACCGAAAAACTGCACAGAGAAGTTTCTCAAAAAGCAGCCGCTTTGCAAGAGCGGGAGCGAGAACTAAAAATAGCTCAGGAAGTGGCAGTAAATGAGGCGATAGGGTCGGCAAAATCAGAAATTGCTCAAATCATTCGTCGCTTGCAGTCTGGCAACCAGACGGCTCAAAATGCCCAACAAGCGACAGAAACCTTAAATCAAATTTCCCAAAAACACCTGCCCTCTCGCCAGCAACCGGCTAAACCCAAACCGAGTTTTATGCCGAAAGTGGGCGATCGGATCCGCATTCCCAGCTTGGGCCAAACCGCGGAAGTCCTCAGCGGCCCCGACGCTAACGAAGAGTTGAGCGTCCGGTTTGGGATTATGAAAATGACTGTCAAACTAGGAGAAATTGAATCCCTCGACGGTCAAAAACCGGAAACTAAAGCTCAATTAGCCAAGGCTGCCGCCCAAGCACAAGCACTCGCTACCGCTAAAGCTAAGCAAGCAGCGGCGGAACCTGCAAAACCCAATCCCGAAATTGCCATTCGCACTGCTAATAATTCGATCGACCTACGGGGTGCGAGAGTCTCAGACGCAGAAATCGAAATAGACAGAGCTCTTTCCAAAGCCGTGGAATACGGAGTGCTATGGATAATTCACGGCAAAGGTACGGGACAGTTGCGGCGCGGCGTTCACGAGTTCCTCGCGAATCACCCGCAGGTTTCCCGCTTTGAACTCGCCAGTCAAAAAGAAGGAGGTGCAGGTGTTACCGTGGTTTATTTGAAATAGTCAGATTTACGCATTTCCGGTTGACTCGTAATTATAGCAATCCTAAATCATTTGTGAATTTCTTACTCCCTCCCCTTACTAAGGGGAGGGTTGGGGTGGGGTAAAAAGTTTACGACTCCTGCAAGGATTGCTATATCTAGTTGTATGCAGCAAAACAAGCCGCAACGAACATATCATACTGAGGCAACCGGAATGGATACTATAGCAAAACCATTTGATTTGTAAACAATCGATTCAATGATCACAAGCGTTTCAGGTGGTTATACATTCATGACTCAAATAGACTTCCTATAGTTTGGGTTGTGTTAAGAAATAAAACAATACAGAATAAAAGTTTGTAAAGTGTGATAGCCATAACGTATGGTGCTTTTTCACTTTTATCTTAATCGCGAGGTCTTCCTATGGCGGAACTTACAAGTCTAACGTTTACTAACCAGGATGATATTGTCCCAGCGTCGGGGGTGGAACAAATATTCAATACTGGCAACACTACTACTCTTGCTGGCAACGACATACTCATTGGTACTGGGAGTAAATACGGCTTCGTTAACTACGGCACGCTCAATACTGGCGATGGTAGGGACATAATAATTGGCACTAGTGATAAGGGTTACATCGGCATCAATAACGTTGGCGGTGCTAGAATTGAGACTGGTGATGGTAATGACACAATCATCAGCACGGGCGTCATTTACAACGGGGGTAGCATTCATACTGGTAATGGTAACGACTCCATCATTGCTAATCAAGGCTTTGATGGCACGGGAAGCGTGTCTTTAGGAGATGGTGACGACTATATCAAAAGTTTTGGTGCGGGTAATTTTTCTGGCGGGAGCGGTAATGACATACTAGAATTACCGCCAGGACGTTATGAGGTTTCAAGCTGGGGCGGAGCAGGGTTGACACTCAAACAGCGTTATACTTATATGGCAGTTGGCGGGTTTGAACAATTAATAGCTGGTAGCACAACGTATAACCCTGCTAATTTATACTGGGGTCAAATAATTGTTGTCGCTTAGCAGTCTATTGGGGAAGTAGGGGACAGCTAGCTAACAAAAAAGTTTTGCTGTCCTCAAAAATTTTTTAGTCTTTACTAACACAGAAACTCCCAAGCGTTATAGTAACCATCTACCCAATCGGAACAAACTATAGCAAAACCATTTGATTTGTAAACAATGGATTCAATCATCACAAACGTTTCAGGTGGTGCTGTTCTACATTCACGACTCAAATAGACTTGCTATATACTGCAAATGTGGGATAATTAAGAGTTGATTTCCCACTTTAGTAACTGCCTGACTAATGAAAAAAACTCCCTCAAATGAAGTTTTGGTGGGCGACTGTCGTGAAGTGATGAAGACATTGCCAGAAAATTATATTTCTGCCTGTATCACTGATCCACCTTATAATTATGAATTTATTGGTCATAAATGGGATGACTCAGAAATTCAAAGGCGTATTGAAAGAGTCAATGACAAGGGAAAAAAAACCCTTGTTAAAAACATTCCCTATGGCAGTGGTTTAGCAGGTGGAGTCAGAAACGAAAAATGGTATCAAAGGAATCGTAACAACACTCTGGATTATGAAAAGTGGTGCTTTGAGTGGGGTGAGCAGCTTTTTCGGATCTGCAAACCGGGTGCGACAGTTTTAGTTTTCAACAGCACACGGACTGTTGCTCACGTACAAGTAGCACTTGAAAGTGCTGGTTTCTATGCAGGGGGAACGCATCTTATTGAACACTGTTCATCAGTGGGCTCTCCTGAGTTTATGGTGTAAAATAGATCAACCAATACAGTTAAAGTAATGAGCTTTCATTTAGACTATTTATTAGACTTGCCTGGAGTCAAGGTTGAAACTTGTACTCAAATTGAAGGAAA
>Ga0247770_1000102_pt1 | contig 73596 bp, 38 predicted proteins | sample UWRJL136409B6_FD_179943 | JGI IMG/M metagenome (GOLD analysis project Ga0247770, IMG submission 179943) | Plant litter microbial communities from Arlington Agricultural Research Station in Wisconsin, United States - UWRJ-L136-409B-6 | ecosystem: Environmental > Terrestrial > Plant litter >...
GGGGGGGTTGAGGGACGAACAGCAAGGAAGCCGAGTGGAGTATATATAACCGTAACAACAGTGAATACGTAGACAGCCCGGTTGAGCTCTATCCCCTTTGACGCTTCGCGAAGGGATGTGGCATTGAAAACCTGGGGGAAGATGTTAGTATCTGCAGGGATGTGGAGCAACTGTGGCAATACTTACACCATCCCTCAGGCTTTTTACCTCCTCCGTTTTGTTCGCTACGCGGGTTAGCAAGATGTCCGCGCAGGCTTTGATATTGCGGTCGACGACGGCCCAGTTCTCTTGAACAGCGACTAGGTCAGGTTGGCTGAAGAGTCTCTCAGGCTTTACGTCACGGCTCCACTGCTCACGCAGCGAATCCCAGCTCTTCAGTGAGTCGCGTATCCAATCGCCACTCACTCGCAAGGTCTCGAGAACTGTAAAGTACACCTTTGAACGTTGGAACGAATCGTCAAACATGAGAGATGACCACTTTTCCTCATTCAGAGTGTCACTGATCTACAACAAGTCAGTAATCAATGAGTGCTCACAAAGAATTGAAGCATGTTGGAATGTGGTCTTACATTGACGGAGAGAGTCCCATCGATTTCGTCAAGTGCGTTAGTCCAACCAGTCTCCCAGGTCTTGAATGCTGAAAGGATTACACTAAGGAATTGAGCCACGCCGGTCGCTCTCCCGCAAGGAACAATGCCGCTTGAAACCCAGGTGTCTTTGGTGGGAAACGCGGAAGGCACTTCGTATATACCATTCCTCCCTCCACCGACAAAGAAAGGTACAGACGTGTCGAGAAGGGCAAGGATCGTATATGGGGCTTCGTGAGTGAGAGACAAGATCAGGCATAATGACGACACGCTTTCCGTCAGAACTCTGGCGCCCCTTGGGCCCATTTTGTTAAGAAGAACCTGCTCTCTTGTTAGGGCCAGCCCGGCGACGTGCAAAGAGTCTGGTCGCTGCTCTTCTCCATCCGCCCCCATAAAGTGACGTAGGTGCAGTTCAAGCATCAGGACCATAGGGGCCGGACGACCGACGTTCTGGGGTGCGCGGAGCCGCCGCTCTTCTTGAGCATTGGATATGTATGCGACGCCTTTGCTGGTGGCCGGAATGATCAGAAAACCTAAGAAGATTGCGAGGAATTCCGGTAATTTGCCTTGGAATTCTCCACTCTTCGCCCATTGTGATGATCTGTCTGCAGGCCTGGAGTAATCCATGCACAAACAGGATACTAACACCACAGGGACAAGATTGAGGCGCTCCGGTCTGCAAGCATATGTCTGTTGGATGGCATTGTCCACGACAATGCGGTCGGTGTCCTCCAAGTCAGCGTAAGCCGCCAGCAACGGAGTCATAATCCTAAGTCATTGATTGGTCAGTCGATGATGAGATTCAATCTGGAGCCTGCAACGTACCATATTTTCCCATGTGTGGCGTGCTCAGTTCTGAAGTTCCAGAGCTTTGACATGGGACATCCACTGGCATATACACCCGATAGAAGTGTAATCGAAGACCCGCTTACTGCACCCACAGGCTGACTGCAGGGATAGTCGTTGGGATCTGGCTTCATGTACGCCATTCCCAGCACGCAGTAGGTTCCGCCTGAAAAATACTGGTAATCGCCGCGGCGGACGGGCCCCCAGGCGCGGTTACGTCGATTGTCCCAATGGAACACCCCTTGGTTATCAAGCTCGCCCAGCCCTGATGCGATTTGGGGTGATATACCGCGGTCGATATACATTGCGAACCCTTCCATTCTCCAATCCCACAAATCAAGTGTTTCCTCCCTGCCAGATTCAGCCACACGCGCTTCAAATGGATCCCAAGGGATTGTGAGGCGCGCGGCGCGAGCTCGGGTCGGAGCCATTCGTTTGAAGATATCTTCAATTGTCGGCTCATCGCCCCCGATCGCGGTGATCTCTGTGTCGGCAACTGCCCTAATGGCTTCCATGGCTGGCTGAGCGGGATTGCTCGGGGCAGTTGCCAACAGAGCGTTTAGCTCGGCCAAGTTTGCTGCGAGCTTTTGCAGCACCTCGCGTAACCGGGGGTCAAGTGGGGCTGCTTGTTGGGCCGTGTCCACCATTCTGCGTCGCCCGCGTCGGAGGATGGTAGCGGAGGGTTGAGACTTCGGAGCAGTGGTAATTTGTTAGCGCTCGCGATAACAAGCGGTGAAGTGCGGGGGGAGCAGAAGGCATCCAACATGGGCCAAAGCGCAAGAGCCAATAAAGCCAGGGCGAGAAATGTCACGTGGGTTGATTGGTTTCCTTGAGCATGGAAAGTGTCAGCTGGCAAGCGGAATTTTCCGTGGGCGCTGTCTCGGATTCAAAAGAGGGGTTAATCTTCTGGAGCGGCCACGCTCCGAAGGATCGAGGAGAGAACAATGATTAATGGAGTTAAAGTCTGAAATCAAATTCTTATTAATTTGAACCACTGCAATACAAAGCGATTTGGCTGTTTACAAGCGCCAGTCGACAGAAGGCTTGGGCCAAAAAAGAATACGACTATTTACGTCGTAAAGCCAATGCAGGCAAGGCATTTTTAGATGTTGTTAAGGATCTAGCATCTATAGCCAGGGCGATTTTACATCCCAGTTAGCCTCATACATGCATTAAAGGCCTTGTCTGACGCGGTAAAAGCTTTCCTGGATGCATCGAGTGCATTATAATAATTATAAATTATAACGACTTTGTTACAGGCTAGCGTTATCACTTTCAACGCCATCGCTCCAAAGAGGGACCTCCCAATTACTAGTACCATCCTTTTAGAAACTATCATCTCAAATACTATCATCCTAGACGCTACTTCTAGTGCCCTCCATTAAGCCTTCTTCTGTCAATTTGTGACGACCCTGCAGGCCGTCACTTGGGCCGGGGCGGCCCGACGAATCCCCCGCAGAAGGAACAGTGCGGAAGGACGGTGCGCACCGTCCAGGCGCACTGGGCCAGGGGTGCAAAGACCCAAAGCCCCTACGACCAATAAGGTGCTGCTCGCAGCATACCAAGTGCTCGCATCGCGAGCAGGAGAAACCTCACAAGCAGAACGCTCACGCAGTGCAAAGTGCTTATATAACGAGCACTTATAACACTACAAACAAGGTATAAAATACCCCCCAGTTAATTAGTATAGATAGCCATAATTATGCCCATAACCACTGTAAGGGACTCTAGTTCCTTACACTAATATTCAATTATTCATTTATATCCTACTATTCAGACTCACCTCTATACATTATAATAACAACAACCTACAGTAACATTAAACCCCCGTCTAAAAGTGCTAACTTAACAAACCGTCTTTAAAACGCCCCTTACCTGTTAACGTCCTACTATACGTTCTGTCTTAACCCACACCAGTCCTCTTAAGGCCTGTAATAAATATAAGTTATAATATAATACTAACGTCCCAGTTCTAAACGCTATTTATTAAATTCCCAGACACCACCTCCCTCCCACTAACATATTAACCTTTAAAAAAGGAAAGGAGATCAAAAAGGCATAAACCCAGCCTTAGCTCCCCACTATTAACAAGTTAACTACATGCCTTAAAGACTTAAACCTTAACTAGCAGGGACTAGTTAAAAAGCTTAACAAAACCTTCCCCAGGGACACTAAAAGTCACATTAGTCTTATTAAGAAACTCCAGGCCTAATTTAACACTATTAAGCTAAAGAATAACAATCTTAAGGGGTTGTAAAAAAAATAAGTAAAGCTCCCCCCACCCTCACGCTTCAAGGGAGACTCTACACAGCTAAAGTCCTAAATAACCCAGCTCTAAAGCTATATCACCTACTATAATAAGCAGTTCTTTAAAGAAGAAGGAAAGGTTAGGTTTACCAGAGCCCTACTAGATAAAGTAACCGCTTACTAATACAAACCTTATATAAAAACAATTAATAACCTCTTTATAAATAAAGCGCGTAAAAAGGCCCCTAAGACTTAAACTCTTTTCAATAACTTTAACATTTTTATTAACTAACTTTAAATTAAATTTAAAGAACTAAACGCCCCCTAACAGGCTAAACAACACCTTATAACTCTAAGGCAGACGTCCTTAGTCCTTAAGTTCTCCACACGCTTTAAACTAAAAACAGCAAAAACCAAACTCAGCTAAAAGGCCTTAATAATACTGTTCTAGAGTGGCCTAAAGGAACATGTCACCGGAGACCTCTATTAAAAAGACCAACTAAACCACTTACAAAAACTAATCAAAATAACCATTAAGGCCGATAATTAGTACTATAATTACCATTATTAGAAGAACTTTTAAAAGGAACAGACCCCTCACCAGCTAAGTAAACTGAAAAAGGGGAACTAGTTAACCGTAATAAGTTATCACCCTAGGCTAATAAACATTAATATGGTAAATCATTAAAACCAACCTAACCACAATAAGCCTTAACGACACTAACAGCAAAAGTAGTCTAAAGACCTGTTTTAAATCTAATACTTTAACTGTAATAAAAAAGGTTATATAACGTAATAATACCCGTTATTAAAATAAGTTAATTAAAAGCCAGTTCTAGAGGGAGGAAAGCACGTTAGGTTTAACTTAAGAGACGTTTATATTAAGATAGCAGGTAACGAAAAAGATTACACTTAGATAGATAAATGTAAGCTGGAAGATAAGGAAGAGAAAAAAGAGGAACCCTAAAACGTAACATACCTAATCCTTAAAGGTGTCCTAAAAGAGTTAGCTATAAAGGTGTAGGTTATAAAAGACCAACTTTAAAGTGGAAACTTAAAACCACTAAAAATATAGGTCACAGAAGACTAACTCCAGGAAGAGATATTCCAGTTAGCTGTTACAGGCCTTAAGAACCTTACCCTGTAAGCCTAGGAACTAAAGAAGTCCAGAAAGGACCCTAACTCAAACCTTACTAAAATGGTTAAGGGAGTTAAAGAACTAGCCTTTTAAGCCACATAAGTAGTAAAATAAACCCTAGAAAGTGAAAAAGAACAGGCTGAAAGAATTAAGTTAGAAAAACGAAAGTTCTTCTTAACAGTACCCCTTAAGACTTTTAAACACTTTAAACACATTAAGTAGATCAGCACCCTCACCTTCCTAGAAGAAGGACAGCTTAGATAACTACCCCGCACTAAAGCCGGTATACCTTAAACTAGTACCTTAAAGGTTCCCTAAAAAGGCACAAAGCAAGCACATTAATAAAGGATCTAGGAGCTAAAGGAGAAACATTAAGAGTTAATAAATGAAATAAAGGACTTGTAAGTTAAAAGCCTTACTGTGACGTTTAAAGACAAAACAGTGGAAATTAGGTTAAAACTCCACAACAGAGTTTACTTCACTAATTAACTTAAACACCATCTTATTAAGGAAGACTGTTTTATAAAAGAATAAGTTAAGTTATTACTACCTAAGTTTTAAGAAGAAGTTTAGGAAAAGCAATATATATAAAGATAAGTAGAAGAAGAAAAGAAAAAAGGCACCACTTCCCCCATACTGTACTCCATAACCACCACACCCACAGTTAACGTCAACTACCCTAACTATAGGGATATACTGTAAATTAACTATATATATAATAACTACACTCTTAACCGGCATTATAAACCTAAGGCCCTTTATAACCACTTCTTAAACACATAAAGACAGGACTACACTGTTATAAGGGTAAAACTAAAACCAGCTTATTACTAAATCTCCTACTCCCTAGTAAGAGAGTCTAGCAGTAAGTGGAAGGTCACCATAATTAACTAGGCCCCCACCATATACTAGTAAGGAGGGGTACTTAATAACTGCTTAGTTATAACGTGCTTATTACATCTTAATAGAAAAGCCAGAGAATAACAGAAGCAGGAAGACTACTAATAGATCTAAGAGTAAAAAGACATTACTATAATCCAAACCTGCAAAGTGTACTATTAACTTATTAAGGACTTTAAGAACATTATACTGTTTAAAGTTAACTGGACGCTAAGGTGTGAAAACCTAAGAAAAGTTAATCGCTAAATTTATTAAAGCTGCCTGTTTTTCTAAAAGGAACTAGGAAAAGACTACAGGCCCTCCAAAAGGGCTAAAAACCAGTAATTTACTAATTAGTAAAAACCTTAAGAAGAAGGAGAGGCACTTAAAGGTTAGGCCAGATAAGACCTTAAAGATAGATAATTACTATAACTTAAATGTTAAAGGAGTATAAACACTATTTTATTAGTATTAATATAACAGACGGAAAAGGGAGGCCGTTTAGGGTAAAAGTAGTAATTAATAACAGGAGTGCTTCTAACCTAATACACCCCTCACTAATCAACTAAAGGAAACTCCCTAATAAAGAGTATAAAAAGGTTATTCCTATTTAAAATGGAGAAAGAAGCCTATACCAGTATAATAACAGTAAAGTTACCCACCACTTACCACTCTTAATTAAAATAAACAAGGATAAATAATAAGTAGACTTTAACATTACATTAATAATAAGGTATAACATAATCCTAAATCTACCCTAGCTGGAAAAGTATAACCCTATAATTAACTAAAGGAGTAGCCACCTCACCTTTAATAAATCCCCTAGCTGTAATCACTATTTAAAAGAAGTTAAAAAGGCACTAAATCGCTTTAAAGATGCACGAAACACTTAAAAACACGTTAAACCCTTAAAACTAAATATAGTTTAGGTTAGGTTTACCAAGACAGTTAAAGGATTAAAAGGTTTACCGTATTACCTAAATAACGATTTAAAAGGTAGAAAAAAGTAAGAAGCTAACCCACAGATAAGTAAAAAAATTAACTTATCTAAAGTACTTACAGAGTACAGGAAGTTCACCCTATTTCGAAAAAAGATACCGTAACTACCAGACTATAGACCATAAGATTATAAAATTAAGTTAAAGCTGGGAGTAAAGCTCTACAGCTTCCAGCCCTACCACTTAAACCCCTAACAGGCAGAAGCCTTAAAGGAGTATATTAATAAAAATCTAAAAAACGGATTTATTATAAAGTCCTAATCCCCGGTAGGGTACCTAATGCTGTTTATCTTAAAGAAGGGAGACGGTAAGCTATATATGGTTATTAACTACTAAACGTTAAATGAAGACATAATTAAAAACCACTACCTATTACCACTTATTACAGAGATGTAAAAACAGATTACTAAAGTAAATTAATTCTCTAACCTTAATTTTCCCATAGGGTTTAATTATATTAAAGTGAAGGAAGAGGATAAATATAAAATGGCATTTCAGACACGTAACAGGCATTACCAGTATTATATCATGTTAATAAGATTAATAAACGCCCCTATAACTTTTTAAGGCTTTATTAACAGTGTTCTCCACCCCTTCCTTAACAGGTTTATCTTTATATATTTAAATAACATTTTAATTTATTCTAAAACCTTAAAAGAACACTGAAAATATATATAACAGGTTTTAATAGCTCTTAAAAAAGTAAAGCTGATAGTAAACTTAAAGAAAAGCCATTTTTATATTTAGGAACTAAACTATCTAAGGTTTAAAGTAACCCCTAGAAAACTTAAAATATAACTAGAGAAGATAAAGGCAGTTAAAGACTAGCCTATTTTAAAGAATTAAAAAGAGTTACAAGCCTTTATCAGCTTTATAAATTTCTATTACTGTTTTATCAGGTACTTTATAAAGATTGTAAGATTACTTTATAAACTTACAGGTGAAGGAAAGCCGTTTAAATGGACTGAAAGACAGTAAAAGGCGTTTAAGGACCTTAAATACGCCTTTATTATAGCGTTAGTTTTAACCCTCCCTGATTTCTTAAAGCCTTTCTAAGTTAAGACAGACTTTTCAGAGTTTATAATTAGTAGAGAACTTAACTAAGTCTAGGATAATAGGAAACACCACCTAGTTACCTTCTTATTAAAAGGAATTTATAACCTAGCTTTATAATATCTAATTTATAATAAGGAACTAATAATAATTATTTAATACTTTACTAAGTAGGCACTGTATTTAAACGGTATAAAGGAACCAGTCTAGGTCTTCTTAGATTATAATAACCTCTAATACTTCTTAATAAAGGAACTTAATTTATAATAAATATAATAGGTAGAATTAATAGCCCTATTCCACTTCTAGATCCACTATATTAAAGGAAAAGATAATAAGTAAGCTAACGCTTTTAATTAGAGACAGGATTATAAGGATGTTAATCTAGTTTTAATCCCTATTACTATATTTAATAAAGTTAAAAACAGTATATTAAAGTATATATTATAAGTGTTAGATAATTAAATATTAAAATAAACTATTAATATTTATATAAATTTATAAATAAAGTATAATATCTATTAATAATAATAGGACTTTTAAGTAAAAAGGTTAATAGAAGGCACTTATAAGTATAAATGCCCTTTAGGAGACTTTTTAGGGTATATGTAAGATTATAAGAAGGAATACCTAATATATCTAAATTATAACGAAACTGGTTATTAGTTAAAACAGCTGTTAAAAGGTGTAAACGGCACGCCTGAACTAAAAGTAAGGCTTTAGTATTAAAAGAAACTGTACATTTATAACTTAAGAAAACGAAAAAAGTACGTCTAGTAGGTTTATAAGTCTTAACTTAAAGGATATATAAGCTAAGCTAAGACTCTTATATAAGCTTAGCAAACGTACACCTTCCTAGGAATAAAAAAGTTAATTAAGGAAGTGGTTAATAACTGTAACATCTGCCACTAAAAGCAGAATTAACACTATAAACCTTATAAGCTTCTTAAACCACTCCCCATATTACAGGCGTTATAAAGTTTAATCTCACTTAATTTTATTACTAGGATCCTAAAGTCTAGGGACCCTATTATAAGAGTCACTTATAACCAGATCCTTATAATAATTAACAGATTAATAAAATAGGCCTACTTTTTACTAACCTTAAAGGATATAATAGCGGAGCAACTCACTTATATCTTTAAGAAAAAGGTGGTTTCATAACACCTCTAGCTAGATAACATTATCACAGATTAAAATAAGCTAATTATATCAAAGTTTTAATAAAGGCTAATATAAAGAATAGGTGTGAAAAGTAAGCTTTTAACAGTATTCCACCCATAAACAGATAATTAAATAAAATAAGTTAATTAGATACTTATAACGTATCTTTAAACCTACGTTAACTTTAAATAAGATAATTAACTTAAACTGTTACCGATAACACAAATAGCCTATAATATAACACTAGTTAAGTTAACAGGTATATTACCGTTTTTCACTAACTACAGTAAAGAGCCTAAACTCCGTTAAAGCCCACCTACTAGCACCCCTTAAGCTGTAATTTATATAAACCGGATGTAAGAACTGTATAACCACCTGTAAGCCAAACTTAAGTTCACATATAAACAGATAAAGAAGTTTACTAACAAATACTAAACTAAACAGCTAGTGTTTAAGGAAAAACTTTACTATAATGGTAAATAAATTAAAGGACTAACTCTTTAAAAGGGGGACTATATCTACCTTTTTTCCCAAAACCTACATTTAAAACGGCCTAATAAGAAGCTTAACTTTAAAAGATACAGACCATTCCAAATTAAGAAAAAAGTCACTACCTTTAATTATAAACTAAACTTACCTACCAGCATAAAGGTGCAGATTAAGGTTTTTCACGTCTCACTTTTAAAACCTACCTTAAAGGGAGTTCTTTTAAAAAAGAAGGTTAAGGTCGACGCTGATAAGGATAAATACGACGTTAAGGAAGTTATAAATTTATAAAAGGGAGGAAACACGTTTAAATATCTTATTAAATAGTTAAATTACAGCCCTAAGAGTAACTTATAAGAGCCAGTTAAAAATCTTAAATACCCAGACCTAATTATAAAGTTCCACTAAAAGAATCCAGACTAATTAAAATTAATAATAAAAATTAGAAATAAGATAAGATCTAACATTTAAATTACCATATTAAAGAGTAAGATTACTGTGGGACTTAAAGCCTAAAAAGTGGCAGGAAACTCCTTAATAAGTATGGAAGGACATTTATTAAAACCTTAACCAGGGTTATAAGGACCTTAAACCTAATAAGAAGGCCGGGCCTCTAAAGCCCTTAATAAGCTCCATATGAAAATAAGTGCTGAAAGGGAAAAAAAAAAGTTAGTAAAAGAAAAAAAAAAAAAAGTCGCTAAAACTCTCGTGGGGAGTTAAGCCTATAACCTTTTATTAAAAGAAGACAGTTATAAATTAAATTATAAAGCGACCACCCATTACAAAGACCCCACCAGGAAGTTCCCCTAGTCAAAAGACTCCACGTCGTTAAAAGGGGCGTTTAACCTAGCCTTTTCACTTTCCTAAAACTCTAATAACTCCATTTCATAACTAAACACTTTCATAACCTGGTCCTTAAAGCAGGACTACTGTTTATAAAGGCGCACCAGGCGTGCTAACACCTCTTAAAACTTAATAATGGCCTCGTGAAGCTGTTAAATAATAGACTCGACTTATAAGTTAAGGCTTTACTTTTTAATAAGAAGAGCTTTTAACTTCACTTCACTAACATTAAAAACGTCACATTAGGAAGGCCGGTGCCTCTTTAAACAGTAATTATAACTGTTAAACCGGTTTAAAACCTGACAGATAAATAAAGGGTTAACAGACTTATAAAAAAAATAAGGGGACATTTCACCATTAAACGTGTGTGTGTAAGCTGTAAGGTTTAGATGGTGGTTAGTGCTTCTACCCTATTCCCGTTTTAAAACCTAAAAGCCGGATATTTATTATATAGTGAAGTGGTAAAAGGAGAAACTTACCTTTTAAATTCTTTATAAGAAAAGAATGTTAAAGAGGGGGAATTATGTGACGACCTTACAGGCTGTCACTTAGGCCAGGGTGGCCTGATAAATCCCCTATAAAAGGAATAATATGGAAGGACAGTGCACACCATCTAGGTGCACTAGGCTAGGGGTGTAAAGACCCAAAGCCCCTATAATTAATAAGGTGCTGCTTACAGCATATTAAGTGCTTGCATCGCGAGCAGGAGAAACCTTACAAGCAGAACGCTTACACAGTGTAAAGTGCTCGCATAACAAGCACTTATGGCACTATAAGCAAGGTACAAAGTACCCCCTAGTTAGTTAATATAAATAGCCATGGTTATGCCCATAACCACTATAAGGGACTCTAGTTCCTCACGCTAATATTCAATTATTCATTTATGTCCTACTGTTTAGACTCACCTCTATGCATTATAGTGACAACGACCTACAGTGACATTAAACCCCCATCTAAGAGTGCTAGCTTAACAAGCCGTCTTTAGAACGCCCCTTACCTGTTAGCGTCCTGCCATACGTTCTGTCTTAACCCGCGCCAGTCCTCTCAAGGCCTGTAACGGGTGCAGGTTGTAATACGATTCCCCTGGCCCCAGGAGACGTGCCTGTTTAAAGGGTTCTTCAAGACTGAAAATGTCACTAAACAAAGGGCCGGATATTTCTTCGAGGGGCCTTTTTATCCCCGACTTGACTTCAGTGGCTCTGGGGCGAACACTGCTCCGACGTGCTTCCGCGCAAAAAGCGGCTGAGTGTGCGTCGTTTTCTGTCCTGCCATGTACCGGTTTTCGCTTAGCTGGTTGACGGTAATATCTACAGTGGGGTGACAAAAGTCTCGCCCAAACCCCGCAATGCTGACGCGTACTTTTCGTGTCCCGCGTTTTCCACCCATACCACCCCAAACTTCAATTATACAAGACGGCACGAATATAACGATGTATACTCCTAATACCGAGTATTCGTTTCATTCGAGGGCTAAGATTGCAATAGGCTTTGAATTAGGCCTCTAACGACCTGCGTTAAAGCATAAAACCAGCGTTAATCCAGTAAGCGTTTTAAGGCTCATTACGCGATACAAGATCCAAAAGTTAGGAAAATCTCACCCACGCTCTAGTAGACCACGCTGCCTCGAAAAACACGATCTACGGAGGGTATTCACTTTAATTGATAAAGATCCATTTATTTTTAACAATTACATATATATAGAAGTAGGTTTAACTTATTATACACGCACCTTAATAAGAGAGCTAGTCTGACGTGGGATTTAACATATATGTGTGCTTTAAAGGCTAGAATTAAGTGATATTCTTACTGTAAAACGTTTAATTTTTATTAAGCTATATATACGAAAGCCTCTCTTTTAGTGGAGGTGAATTATAATGTTAGATAAGTCCTCTGTTACACGTAGTTAAGGTAAGCGTTAGGCTTAGTTTTTTTATTATAAAGTTAGTATTTCCACCCTTTACACTAACCTTTACTAATAACGTTACAGGGTAAGCGCCTTAATAAAAAGTTCGTATAACTAAAAGTTAAGCCTATTTGTTACTCTCAGATATTTTAAGGCGCCTTTAGCTTTAAAATCCGTACGTTACTAGTTCTGATAATAAGGGACCTTAAATTGAAGTGTGAAGGTGTTACTAAGCAGGTTATACTTAGAGTTTTACAGGAACACCTCCTAGTAATCTGCTCCCTTAGTTTTATCTTCATCCAGGATAACACTCTAACTCATACCTGTAAGTTAGTACAGGTGTAGTTAAAGGAATAAGCAGTGGAAAATGGGGTTAAGATCTTTAACTAGCCAGCTTACTCTCTAGACCTTAATCCGATTGAGAACGCCTGGCAGGTTTTAAAATCTGAAATTATAAAGCGGTATCCCGAACTAGCTGAAATGCCTAAAAATGACGCTGTAATGGAGGCTTTTATAAAGGCAGCTATTGTGTAGGATGAGATTAAAGAAGAGGTGTTAAATAAGCTCCTTTTATCGATGGTTTAGAGGTTGGAGGCTGTAATTGAAGCTGATGGTTGGTACACTAAGTATTGATCGGTACTACAGGGAAGGCCTAACATTCAGCTATCTAGAAATGCAATTTATATGGCTTTAGCTACTGGTACAGTATAATTGCAAAGCATTGAAGTGGTGTGGTCAAATGGGGGGTTTGTTGGCATTGCGGGGTTTGGGCGAGACTTTTGTCACCCCACTATAGATGGTATTGTCTTTGGTTAGCCTTAGCAAGATTCTGCTCCTTGATCCCCGCCTCCCTGCCAACTTGATGAAAAACCAAATCCTCAAAGGCTGTTAAAAGGCATGGCAAGGTCACAAGGCATTGAAAAGTGTGTGAGAAAGTGATTAATTATTTTCTATCTTTGAGAGCGGGAGCCGTGTTATTATAGCCGTGAGGGTGGCCTGCGCACGTAGTGCACTGGCCACGCTCGCTTCCGCGAAGCGAAAGTGGTTGACTGAATACGAGGTTCTGGCGTTCTTGGCAGTGCAGATCCACGGAACGAGCCGTTGCGTAGCTGCGCAGATCCGCAAATGCAGCCGCTTCATAGCTGCGCGGATCTGGCGGCTGCGTTCCAACTGCGTTCTAGCTGCACTGGCCGGGCGAGGGTTGTGAAACCCAACAAAAACCCAACACTTAAAGTTAACATTAAAACTGACGATTCTAGCTTTGTAAACTCACTTAACTAGTAAATGTGTTATTTCACCCTTATTAACGAGCAGTGACATGTTTAAGAAGTTTAAAGAGCTTTTGAAATAAGATTTAAAAGAATGAATAACTTTAAGTGATAAGTTGAATAAAGTTTCTATTAATAGTTGAAAACCATATATATACCCTGAGGAAAACAGCTTACTTTTTACAGATAATAGTGAAAAGACCCCCCGATCCTCTTAACAGGAAGCTCTGATTAAGTATAAAAATACATTATTAAAAGATCTTATTAAAAACACTATTATATTGGTAATAGGTTTAAAACTAAACACTAAACCCTTATAATAAAAAATATATTTAAATATAAAGCGCTTATAAGCTAACTACTTACTAGTTATAAAGTAAAGTAACAGGGCTTATAAGCTGTTACGAGACGTTATTAGATCTTTTAAATTAGTAGTTTACGCTTTTACTATTTAGAGTTACAGTAAAGTAACGATTTAGCACTTAATTTTTAACAAAAGCTTCTTAGGTTTCTTTACTATATTTATAACTAATCAGTATATAATAGTAGAAAATAGAAGCAGAGCTTATTAACCGTTACACACTGTGTTCCTGTTAAAATGCAAAAGGAGTCAAGGCATTAGAAAGCAGTGTGTGTTGAAGGTGATTGATTATTTCTATCTTCGGGAGTGGAAGCCGTGTTATTATAGCCGTGAGGGTGGCCAGTACACGAAGTGCATTGGCCACACTCGCTTCTGCGAAGCGACGTTGGCTGACTGAATACGAGGTTGGCAGTGGAGTCTGGCGTTCTTGGCTGTGCAGATCCACGGATGCAGCCGCGGAGCGGCTGCGTGGATCCAGCCACACTGTTCCAACCACACTGGCCGGGTTAGGGTTGTAAAAACCCAACAGTTCCTAACATTGGCGATTTAAGTTAAGTAAAAGCTTATTGTTGCTAGGTATGCTCTCTGAGCCTGTAGTACAAAGGGCTTGCGGGGCACTTGAGGGAAGAAATTGCACGCACAGTTGGCTAGAGGCCTACTGCTCAGAATACAACAGTAGTACTGAGGGAGGTAGATCAATTTGTTGCTAGGAACTAGCCTGGCCTTGAACTTGCCTATTTTGTATTATTAGTAGAAGGCTCTAGAAGCCTCCCACAAGCTTATAACAGGCTCTCTCCTCTCTTGTAGCTAGATTGGTAGACACAAGCAATTTCACTCCTTTGTTTCCCTCAGTACTACTGTTATATTCCAAGCAGTAGGCCTCCGGCTACTATGCGTGCACTTTTTTCCCTTAAGTGCCCCGCAAGCCCTCTGTACTACAGAGGCTTGCAGCCTCTGCAGCACTGTACTACAGGCTTAGAGAGCATACCTGGCAACAAAAATGTCATTATTAAGCCCTTATCGCAGTATTTTAGCTTGATTGCTTGCTCCTAAGCTCTATGCTTTTTCTCAGGACAGAACCTAAGTTAAACTGTCAGTTACATATTTATACAACTGTAATTAGGATAACTTTTAACATAGCAAATTTCTTTTTTATGTAGAATATATTCGAGCGCGTGGTGTCAGCGTCTAGTAGGGGGAGAAACTTAGTTTTGTTAAGTCTCTTCCACAGCTTATGGTACCTATGTGAGCTAAGGCCTCTGGCTTGTTATTCCTTATAAGCAATGTCGGATTTGTAGCACCTTTATAAGGCATTTTGTGGGTTATTAAAATATCTGGATAAGCAGAGGAGTCTGACATTACTTCTGCAAAGTGGAAGAATAAAGCGATAAAGCGCAAGGTAGCAGATGTAATAACGGTGTAGAATATATATAAAAAATATTTAGGCGCTGAGAGAAGAATTTTCATAGGGAACCCAGTTTTACTTAGATAGCTAGTTAAGTAAGAGGTAAAGAAGTGGGGAAGTGGGAAAGTGGCAAAGCCTGGAGAAAAACATCCAGTGCCTATACTATAAGAGTAATGACGTTAGATCCCAAGACTTGACTAAGGTCTCTAGTCATTTAATGACTCACAGGAGCGGGAAACAGTGCAGCAATCAGTGGAGAACTGCATATGTTACGTTTACACCACTACCGTAAGCGAAAAAAGGGTAGTGGGGTATAGAAGCGGTCGAAGCCGCTTAATTCGGCGACAGATGCCGCCGAATCGAGAGGTGGAAACCGCGATACTGAGACTAATGGTATTATAATTAAGTCAATTTTAGCGATTTATTATATTAATATCTATTAAACTTAAGTAATAACTTATTACAGTTAATTAGTTCCTTTTCTTTAGTTTACTTAACTAATAAAGTGTTTACTATTTTTAAAAGTTCTTCTAATAATAATACTTATAATACTAATTATTAACTTTAATAACTATCTTAATTAACTCTTAAAGATAGTCTAAACGGTCTTCTTAGTAAAGGTCTCTTATAATATACTCCTTTAAACCGCTTTAAATAATATTACTAAAGCTTCTTAACTAAGTTTAATTTTAGCAGTTTTTAACTTAAACCGCGTAAAGAACTTAAAAACTAAGGATATCTACCTTAAAGCTATAAGGCATTATTCAGCCTACCTTAAAGTATTTAATTCTCCAAACTCTATCTAGAGTTAATTGATAAATACATTAAAGTCGTCGAAAAGGGCTCAAGTTTTTAAAGCTTCCTTACGTACTTTATCTATAAAGAGGTCATTAATTATTTTCACATAAGGTTTATACTAATAAGTTACTACTTTATTTAATAAAGCTTTAACAAACCTAACCTTTCTTTCTTCTTTAAAGAACTGTTTATTATAATAAATAACATAACTCTAAAACTAAGCTATCCAAGACTCTAATTACGTAAAGTCTCCTATAAAACGCAAAGGTAAGGGAAACTTCACTTATTTCTTCTATAAGCCTTTAAGGTTATTATTCTTTAACTCGACAACGTTACGTTAAGCTTAAAGTTTCCCAATAAGGTTAATACAGCTCTTAATATCTTTAAGGAAAGTTTCATTAAGTTCTTTAACCAGTCCCTACTAATTAAGGTTTAATTCTTTAAGGCGTACAGTTAACTTGTTAATAGCAAGGAGCTAAAGTTAAGCTTACACTTCCTTAAGTTTCTTACCTTTTCCAGAAGTTAATATATTAGTAATAAAAAAGGGAGGCAATATCTAAGAGTTTAATAAATAACGTTCAGAACTGTAACGTTAATATCGTATTACAACCTATACCTAACATTAGCCTTAAAAGGACTAATACAAGTTAAGATAAAACATATAGTAAAACACTAACAGGTAAGGGGCGTTCTAAAGACAGCTTATTAAGCTAGCACTCCTAAATAAGGGTTTAATGTTACTGTAAGTTATTATCACTATAATGTATAAAGGTAAGTCTGAACAGTAAGATATAAATGAATAATTGAATATTAGTATAAGGAATTAAAGTCCCTTACAGTAGTTATAGGTATAACTATAGCTACCTTATACTAACTAACTAAGAAGTACTTTATACCTTACTCTGTCTGCTTCTTAGCTTAGCGACAGAGCAGATAGAGTAACCTACTCTATCTACTCTCCTACTTTATGACAGAGCAGTTAGAGTAACAGAGCACCTTCTAATTAGTCACAAGGGCTTCAGGTCTTTACACCCCTAGCCCAGTGCGTAACGCCGTGCGTTTTGGTCACTCTGCACTGCTCAGTCTGCAGGGAATTCGTCAGGCCGCGCTAGCCCAGGTGCTGACCCTGTAAGGTCGTCATATCAAGCTATTAAAAAAAGAAGAAAACGGATTAAAATTAAATTCGTGAAGTTGCGGGCGATTAAAATAGAAGAGTTAGTAGTAAGGGTTAGTTATCCTTCTAAAACCTTATAGTCTAAAAGGGGGTTAGTCTAAAAGCTAGTCACCTAACTTAATACGCTATAACGCTCTATACTAGTATATTCTACATGCTAGTATATTATATACTATACTATATAATATCCTGATATGTTAAAAACTATCCCAGTTTTAATACTAAGATACTACGTACTATCCTACGGACTAGACTAAAATACTATATATATTACAACCTATACCCAAGTAAGGATAGGCCTGTAAAGCCAGACGCTTAAGATATTAACAGTGGTAAACAAAAGTTATCGCAAGTGCCAGATAGTAAATTACCGTTACTATAAGTTGCTCTGCAGAGAGCTTATTAACTGTAATATAATTATAGATAATAAACTTTATTGCTTCTTTATAGCCTCCCACTCAGGACAGGCACTCCTAACATCTCTTACCCTCCCCAAACCGAGCTACTGCATCCGTCGCTATATCTATTTACCATGTCATCAAGTGGAGAATATTATAAAGTCAAATATGCCATTAAATGGAGCATGTTATCAAATAGGGCATGTTATTAGGTAAAGCGTCTTACATATACTAAGTAGATAGTAATACAGTACAATCACTTACTGGAATTTTTTTTACAACTAGGGAGCAGCAGGTCTAGTAGCTTTAATTACTTTAAACTTTATCCGAGCAACAGGGTGCTTGAGACGAATTAAGAGACAGTGTTAGTAATCATTCCATATAGCTAGCAGGTTAGACAGCGAGAAATGTCGATAGCTCCGTCTGTAGACGCGGGATACAAGAAGGCCGGTAGCTTGCGTACGGCAGGGCCGAGCCACATGATGATGCGCGAAGCGGGGGCATAGATCTGCGACCTGATGTCGATTTAGCCGACCTTCTCTTCCTTTGTCAGCTTGGTGATGCAAACATTATCGATCCAGATGAAACCAACTTAGCGGGGCGAGGCGGACGTTCGACTAAGCACCCCCGGCGGGAGGGTCTGCGCAAGTAGGGTTGTTGTTCATGCGTAGCGGGACGGGACGGGCCTCGTAGAGAAATTAGTAGAGAGTGGTCCATATTCCGATTGATTGGACCGAGTAGTCAGGCTTGGCGACGTTGAGCTTAAGGTTACTTGTGTCACCCTAGGGGTATGAGAGGGCCGTATATGGTGACGCGTTGGCGATGTGGTGGTGGGTGATGGAGCATCGGATAGAGCCATCGGAATCCGGGTGCACTGAGTCGCCGCTATCTTCCGGCAAGACGTTCCATCCGAGTCGAAGGAGACATATCTCCCCAGATCACAGATGTATGCGAGCTTTAACTCGGCAGTGACATCAAGGAGCCTGGCTCTGTGAGAAATTCCTCAATTCCGATAATGTCAAGACGAACTTGCGGGTTTTTTTTATCTCGATGCCCGACAAGGCTGCCTTGTTGGCGCACCGGGGCCAAGAAGGGTAGTGACTCGGATTACCACCCTGGCCCCAGCCGTCGGATCTCTCTGACCAGCTCGAAGAAAGTCTCCATCACGTTGAGATCCGTTTCCAAATCAACCTCAAAGAACTTCATCCCCAGCTTGTTTGCCAGCCCTCTGCCTGTCTTCGCCGTCACGACTCGTTTGTCCTGGTCGAGTCATCCAACGCCAACCAGGACACCCGGTAACGGGTTGTATGTATCCCTCGATCTTTCTGCATTTATATAAATTTGCTCGATGGTACTGAAGGAACCCCAATTTGCAACGTTGTACACAGATATGTAACGGTCTTGCTGTCTGAGTGACGTGTTACCAAGAGCCGCCATCGAGGTAATCTATTCCGGCAAATACACCACCTCATTGAAGACCACAATGGCATCTTAGCCATCAACTCCAACGGCACGGTTGAAGGATGCGTTGTATTCAAACTGAAAACGTGTTGACCATGATTGTTAGCTTTCGCGATTCCAAGTGGTAGTTTATACTGCCCACATGTGGGATGCATGCGCATTCTCACCGCCGTTACTAACACGAGGAATGATATGGATCAAGCTTACCCGCAATTTGAGCCCCGCCTGATCAAATGAGCTCGTCCCGATTATTACCGCTCTGTGATGTGATCCGGCAAATCTCGGAGATTTTAGGGCCATTTTTCCCCTGAGAGAAGTAACCCATCTGTCTCGTGTTGTTGCGGTTGGTAACTCAAACCAAAGCCGCTCGGTCACCAAACTGACGCCATTCTCTCTCCACAGGATAATTATTGCATTATCGTCTATAGACCAGCAGATTAGAGGATGGTTACCGGCGTATCTGACGGGGCTGCCTCGGCTATAGTTGCCACGGGTCTAAAATAGCGGTGGAGTTACGAGGACTAATTTAGGGACCTCTACAACTATCACCTAGCCACGCTTTCCTTCACTCCAACTACAGGAGAAGAAAAGACTTGAAATTTTAACAGGTCGATAAATCATGTATATTATATTTGGATTCTAAAGTATTGCTCTCGACCTTTTCCAGTGTCTCTAAACCCGTTGCGCCCAGGTTGAGTTGTCCATTTTTCTGAACTTATCATTATAGACACTTCTTTCACCAAGTGCAATGATGACCAGATAATGCGGCATATATCATCACAGTTTAGCGCTACGGCTCGGGATTGCCAAAGGAGGAAAACGTCTGTCATGGAAGTTACCACTATGCAAGCTTACAAGCACCGACGTGTACAGATGCTGTCTAGACATAGATATATACATAGAATTAGTAAGGCTGAGTATACGGGGGAAGGAGGACGCGTCATTGACTTGAATAGTTTTAAAAGTTCCTCTAGGTAGCTAGCAGGCAGAAAAGGGGCTCGCGTAAGGTTAACATGAAATCCACCTTACCCGTTCCTTCAGGATCGGAGGATTAAGAGAATTTCTTAGCCCTATTAGTTGACCACTCACCTGGCAATGCATAACCTTGTAGACGCGTAATCGTCTACATCAGCGGAGTATGATTTTAACAATGACCGCAGTTTAAGACGTAATTGGTGTGCGTGTCGTTTGTAATCATGGCACAAGGCCCCAATTTCAGAAGGAAAAAAGCTCAGAGGAATTTAATTACGCCCTACTGAAGATATAACATCGGCATGCTATACTACTAGAATAACGTGGTGCGGGACATAACCGGGTTGTTAATGGAGTTGCTGACAACAGCAACAACGTCACCCATCCGTGCTCTTGTCTGGCTATCAGGTATCATTTTCTACCACTAGACCGTCTACGGCCAGGCCAATCAACGATGAGCTGTACACTGTCACGGAATCGGCTGCTCTTTCCTGATTTTTGGGCCGATTCCCGGATTTCCCGAACATTTCAAGTCGCTTAGCGGAATTTCTCCACAACCTCCACAGAGCTAGCTCCCACCTCAGCCAGAATGCAGAAGCGAATCTCATACCAAGTCGCGAAACGGTTGTCGGAACTGTAAGAAGCAGCATGTCAAGATGAGCACCGAGTGCATGCCGAGTGCCCGCTCAATCGCTATCCCTCTCGTTGTCCAACGTTGACCGAACCAAAGTGCGACGAGCAAGGCCCTCTTTGCTTCCAATGCGTCTTGCGCAAAGAACCAGGCAACTGTGCGCTACCTACCTTACGAAGTGCGGCTGCCCCCGCTGCTCTCGCTCCACCGCTAGCGAGTTTGAGTCCCTTGCCAAGCTCCTTCTCGTCGACAACCGACAGCAATCGCCTTTCTTGAGCTGGAGCTCAATGACGGCGCCACTGGCTCAATCATTGTGTACTGCTGCTTGAACGTCTCTAGCTGCCTAAACACTTCTAGCTAGTTCTTCATCCACAGCTGCACAAGCCCTGCCTCATTCCCGATGATGCTCCTGCCGCTGCCCAACTCCACGCCTCAGACTCGGGGCTGTAAGGGAGTTAGTTCTCTCTATGGCTGCCATCGGATTGTGAGCTCTTTCGTTTTTATGTATTTTAGCAACGTTGCTGTATTTTCTATATCAGTGATTACCTCTATTTATTTTTACTCTATCTGTTAAAAACACAGCATGGTCGACAGGTTGCAATTGAAACGTTAACACTGCGTAATTAAATTGCTTGTGTGAACAAAATGAATTATCTTGCAGTTGCTTCCCACATCTCTCACTCTCTTCCTTCGTGTCCTACACCTAGGCCTCCTGTGTTTCGACCTTCAGCCACAAAAGCAAAGGAGAATGCATCCAGTCATCAGCGTCGGCACCGCCAGCTGGGATCCTGTGTTTCCGTTTCAAAGTCCTGTGACGCGGGGTAGAAGTTGGCTGGAATCGCACCGCCCATCGTTCTTGGAATCTGCTCAGCCATTGGTTGCCCTCTTAGGCCTCCCACCGTTACACAGAGGCTGGATCAAATTTCCACCGAGCGCGTCCGCGTCATCTTCCACCATATCCAACCAACTCAATTCAGATCGAGCCGCACAAGAAGGACATCAACGTGCAGCTTGATGCACTTTTGCTGTTTCTGAAGGTGTTCTCCATGGATGGGCTTCGATCGCTCAGCGGGTCCTCCGACTTTCCCCTTCACTTTGAAGAGCGGGGCATCGAATCCGCCGCCGTTTATATCGCTGCAGAAACCAATGGCGATTTCGTGTCCAAACGACTGCTTCTCAAGGAATTCGACCTACCGAATTTCTTTCGGGACCATAGCAACCCCGCGACTCGCAACCACGGCCTGCGACTCGCCTCAGTGTCAGTGGAAGGTCCAGGTCGGATTTACGCCAACCAGCTCATTTTCGAGGACACGCTTCAAGTGATGGGTCTTGATCCGTGGGTCGAACACTTGATCCGGACTTTGCCGTACGGATTTCACTACTCCGAACACAACAAGGACGAGACGGTGGCAACCTACTTCCTCGGAACAAGCTTCGTCTGGAGTGTCTGGAGTTGCCGACACGACGCCAAGTCAAGATCGTTTACAACTAAATGCCTCATCCTCAACCCGGTCGGATCTCGGCACCACGGCGACCCTGACAACAGCGCGGGCCGGCGCGTAGACGGTTTGTTCAAAACCTTGGATGTCTTCAAGGATGGCTCTCATTCGGCCCTCTACCTGCCATTTGTCTTCGCCGTTCACTCGCTTAAATGGCGAGAAAAGTCCATCTTGGCCGTTCTAAACATTGTCCGTGATGCCGAATCGAGGACTGGACATGGGTCTTGGGGCTCCGGCCACTTTGAGGAAAAGCGGGATTCTATTCCTCGTCTGACGGCCGAGCTAGGGTCGGCCTTCAATACGGTTGGGAACACGACCAGGCATCTCAACATCATCGAATCTATATTCGACTACTTGGAGGAGTTGGAAGCTAAGATGGCGTCAGCTCAGCTTGAGAGGATTGAAGGTGTGCGCGCCAGTAGTAGCAGTATTCTGTCAGCCATCAACATCTTGCGACGGCAGTGTACGAGTGCAAGAGAGCAATGCACATACCTTGAATTACGGATCCGCAACCAATCATCCGTAGTAGGTGCCCCCAAGCCTTTGTGCTCATAGACCTTCAGACCCAGGCCGCCGAGTCCATGTCGTCTGAAGCCGAGCATTAGGAGAATCAGTCCTAACTCATCTCATAGCTCTTCGCGTTCCTGACCCACGAGGACTCCAAAATCAACATCGAGATAGCTAATGCGAGCAAAGCTTTGGCAGAGGCCACGCGACAGGATGGGTCGTCAATGAAAACCATCGCTGTCCTTACCATGGCTTTCCTCCCGGCAACCTTCTTCGCCGCTCTCTTCTCCATCCCTTCGCTGGGTTGGAATGACTCTGACAAGTTCGCGCTATACTGGGCTTGTGCGATTCCGGTTACAATCGGCACATTCGCTGTTTGGGCTGTGTTCACACAGCGGGAGCGGATCAAAGATGTTCTGAGGACGGTAATAACGTGATGCATCGAAAAGGTAGGTAAATCATCAAGGAGGCAGATGAAAATCTAGCCTTGGCAGGTACTCATAGGTTCAGACAGATCTGAACGCGGGGTATATAACTGGACGGAGGTCGGGGAGGTTCGGGCGCGAAAGTTGGAGATACGATCAGCCCCGGCACTCGACAAGCACCGTCTCCGTGGGTGCTTGGTTACACAAAGCCTCGCGGTCACCAAGCACACACTGATTGGTCGTAGGGGCTTCGGGTCTTTGTAAACAAGATTTCGGTATGCTCAGTCCAGCCGCCGGGCTTGACATTGTGGTAGGCTTGCTTATAAAGCCGAGTTCAGTTGGGGATGGCAGCCTAGGCAGCGGTAGTGTTAACACCTTTCGGTTTGGGGGGAACAAACAGCTGGGATACGTATAATTTGCGACAAACCTTCCGTCTTTTAGCAGCTCACGAGCTTCAGTCGCTTGGTGGGTGGAAAGATCGCGGTGGTTCTTTTGCCGGCGAGCCAGTCATTGTGCAGGTGTCGCGGGCCGACACGCGAGTCGACTTCTTTGGGACAGGCCAGGATCGCGAGATGTCCCACTTCAGCTAAGCCGAGGTGGACAAAACGGGCAAGTACTGACGACTGGAAAGCGTCGGCGGGGATTTCCAGAGCGACCCTGTGGTTTTGGTCACCACCACGGGCCGCCTCGACGTCCTGGCGGTCGGCACCAACGACAAACTGAAGCACCGCACCATGATCTAGGGCGAGTGGGCGGGCGACTGGGAGGATCTGGGCGTCTTCGCCATAGCGCGCCGTACGCAGTGGAGCTTGGGTCATCGCCGTTGCAGATTGGTGTGTTTGTTCTGAGCGAGAAGAACGACGTGCAGTTTGCGACCTAGGAAGTGAGCAGCAGCCCAAGTTTGAAGAGCATGTCCAAGTTTGTGAGCATTCAGGGCAAAATAAAGTCGTCATGGATGGTGTCTGAGGCGTGAGCATCATGATGTAATGATGGCGCGAAAGACAGGCGTAGGCCAGTGCCCGGGAGGAGCGATGTAAGAAGGAAATTTCCGATGTTTCTATGCATGGACGGTGTTGGCGGAATGGCGAGCTGGGGATCTTGTGGCCAGATGGAATGTGGAGGCTGGGAGTAGAAGACCCACCTTGTAATTTGAGCGCTCTTTCCCTGAACGATACCAATCTGCCACCGCCTCCGCGTGTTCTGCTGCCCAGTTCCGCCTGCCTCAGAAGGGGTACGCTTCATCAAGCATAGTGTCTTTACAAGGACAATCTATCCGAGTTCGCTAGCGCTGTCGTCCCGGCCGACGACGGCGACGATTACAAGCAAACTCGGCTCCTTCGACCCTTCTTGTGCACTGGACTAAACGGGAAGGGTTTCGACTACTCCCTGTAAATGCGTACAGCGGTATTCACCCAGTTGTTGCCATGCCATTGAGGCTGTATTCCCGGGGCGAGAACAAGCCTATGAGAGGAATGCGAATAATGATCAATGTCAATCTTCACCTTGCCGGAGTGGTCGCGAGAAGGCAACGCAACGCCGCCCATGACGGCGCCCAGGAGGAGACATCTGACTACGTAAAGGAAATCATTTTAAATGGTGGCATAGTTGTGGGGGTGACTTACCTAGCAGGACTGGAGGATTCATTGTATGGCTGGGCTGATTTTGTGCTAGACCCAGACAGCGGCTATCCGTGGATAGCTTGAGCCGTGCTGAGGTTTGCTCTGATCGGGATGACTAGCTCATAGCTTAGAAATGACAGCTTGAAAAGCCGAATGGGACTAAGAATGAGAGGCGTTGATGAGTCAGAATGCTGTGAAAATTGGCAGCCCCCGTGGCGGGGGGTAAATACCGATGAGGAGGGCCGACAAGTCCGAGAGGATTACATTCTCGCACTGGTTGCTGACGGGATGCAAGTGCCCAACGCCAAGCGAGGCTCTACGGGTCTCGTCACCTCGGTCAGACCAATAGATCGCGAGGACAGTGTTACTCATAGGTTTCATGCAATGCAGCCTCGCGCCAATAAGCGCAAAATCGGGGGCAAACAACGAGGTGACCGCGAGCCGGACACCCGATTACAGGGGGTATTTTTGCATCCCCACAATGTGCATTTCAACGCAATTGAGGTCTGTCACAGGTAACGTGGGCACCTACCTACACAGTAGACTTCGTAAAGTCGCCCCACATAAACATTTAAGCCTAGATTAGGCAATTGTAGAGCCTGAGCAGAGGGTGAGGCACAGTGAGCACTTCCCTGAGCTAATGGAGTTTAATAAGGCGATATTTAGCCCGGCTCTGATTACTAGTACTAGAATCTAAGGTATCCATTCTGAAGTCTCCTACTAAGGGGTCCCTCTCCTTTATTAGGGTTAGGGTCTGTTAGTTTCTAGCTACTGAGTGCCCTGTGGGCTCCCTGTATTACAGGGGCCTCCAGCAAGCAACAGCCTGTGGCTGTTGCGTGGTTGCGTACCTGTGACGACCCTGCAGGCCGTCACTTGGGCCGGCGCGGCCCGACGTATCCCCCGCAGAAGGAACAGTGTGGGGGACCGTGTATACGGCATTACGCACTGGGCCAGGGGTGCAAAGACCAGAAGCCCCTACGACCAATCAGAGGCTGCTCGCCGTGATCATTGGTTTTGATAGTGATCACAGTAAGCAGGAAGAAACTGATCACTCTAATCACTCACTAGTGTCAAGAGCAGAGTGAGCACAGGGTACGAAGTACTTCTTGAGTAGTTAGTATAGATAGACATCATCGTGCCCACGATGGCCGTGAGGGACTCCTGGTTCCTCACGCTAGTATTACATTGTTTATTTGTGCCTTACTGTTCAGACTTCCCTCTGTGCATTATAGTGACAGCGACCTACAGTGATAGTGTACTCTCGTCTAGGAGTGCTAGCTTAGTAAACTGTCTTTGGATCACCCCTTAAGCTTGGCGTCCTGCTATACGCTCTGTCTTATCTTGTCCGGTCTCCCCTTTCAGGTCCTTGTTAAGAGCGGGTTATAACAGTACTCCGTAACTACTGGTCGAATCTTCTAAAACCCTAGAGGGTTTTAGAGGATTCTAACCTACTCCAGGGCCCCTGGGGCCCCTGGAGTGCTTAGAACTTATTATAATCCAGGAGGGTGGAACCCCCTGAATCCAGTGGGGCTATTGTCCTACAGAACTAACCTGAGCATCACAGTGGCTACGTTAGCCATTACGTAAGTAGAACTGTAAAGAATGGTTTAGAATAATATTATTCCATTATTATATTAGTTAGTTTTACTTTATAGAAGGTTCTGGAATTCTTCTAGAGCTTTCCTCTTACAGCTTATAACAGTGTGACGACTTTACAGGCCGTCACTTAGGCTGGGGCAGCCTGACGAATCCCCTGCAGAAAGAACAGTGTAGGAGGACGGTGTACACTGTCTAAACGTACTGGGCTAGGGGTGTAAAGACCTGAAGCCCTTATAACTAGTAAGGAAGTGCTTAATAGTTTATAAGGACTGACAATATTAAGCACCGCTTAGTTAGCTGCTTAGCCGTAACTGCGTGGTGCATTACTAAGCATAATAGACTAAGTAAGGTATAAAGTACCTTTTAGTTAGTTAGTATAAATAGTTATAGTTATACCTATAACCTCTATAAGGGACTTTAATTCCTTACATTAATATTTAATTATTTATTTATATCTTACTGTTTAGACTTACCTTTATACATTATAGTGACAGCGACCTACAGTGATATTAAACTCCTATTTAGGAGTGCTAGCTTAATAAGCCGTTTTTAGAACGTCCCTTACCTGTTAACGTCTTGCTATACGTTTTATCTTAACCCGTACCAGTCCTTTTAAGGCCTGTGTTAAGTGTAGGTTATAATACAATACTAACATTACAGTTTTAAATGCTGTTAATTAAACTTCTAGATATTACCCCTCTCCCGTTACTAACATATTAACCTTTAGAAAAGGTAAGGAGCTTAAGGAAGTGTAAGCCTAACCTTAGCTCCCTATTATTAATAAATTAGCCACACACCTTAAGGAGTTGAATCTTAACTAATAAGGGCTAGTTAAGGAACTTAATAAAGCCTTCCCTAAAGATATTAAGAGCCACATTAACCTTATCGAGAAACTTTAAGCCTAACTTAACACTATTAAGCTGGAGAATAATAACCTTAAGAGCTTATAAATGAAATAAGTAAAGCTCCCCTTACTTTTACGCTTTAAAGGAGACTTTACACAGCTAAAGTCCTAGATAGCCTAGCTTTAAGCTATATTACCTATTATAATAAACAGTTCTTTAAAGAAGAAGGAAAGGTTAAGTTTATTAAAGCCTTACTTAATAAAGTAACAGCTTATTAATATAAACCTTATACGAAAATAATTAATAACCTTTTTATAAATAGGGCATATAAGGAAGCCTTAAAGACTTAAGCTCTTTTTAATAACTTTAACGTATTTATTAACTAACTTTAAATAGAGTTTAAAGAACTAGATGCCTTAAGGCAGGTTAAGTAACACTTTATAACTTTAAGACAGATATCCTCAGTCCTTAAGTTTTCTATACACTTTAAGTTAAAGGTAGCGAAAACTAAGCTTAGTTAAAAGGTATTAGTAATATTATTTTAAAGCGGTTTAAAGGAATATGTTATTAGAGACCTTTACTAAAAAGACCACTTAGACCGTCTTTAGGAGCTAATTAAAATAGCTATTAAGGTTAATAATTAATATTATAATTACTATTATTAAAAAAACTTTTAGAAGGAATAAACTCCCTATTAACTAAACAAACCTAAGAAGGGGAACTAATTAACTGTAACAGGTTATCACCTTAAATTAATAAACATTAATATAATAAACTAATAAAATCGGCTTAACTACAATAAGCTTTAACGATAATAGTAATAAAAGCTGTTTAAGGACTTATCTTAAGTCCAGTAGTTTAATTATAGTAAGAAAGGCTATATAGTATAATAATACCCGTTACTAAAGTAAGTTAGTTAGAAACCAGTTTTAGATAAAGGGAAACACGTTAGGTTTAACTTAAAAGACGTTTATATTAAGATAGTAAGTAACGAAGAAAGTTACACTTAGATAGATAAATGTAATTTAAAAGATAAGGAAGAAGAGGAGGAAGAACTTTAAGATATAATATACCTAATCCTTAAAGGTATCTTAGAAAAGTTAGCTATAAAAGTGTAAGTTGTTACAGACCGACTTTAAGGTGGAAACTTAAGATAGCTAAAGGTGTAAGTCATAGAAGACTAACTTTAAGAAGAGATATTTTCATTAGCTATTATAAGACTTAAAAATCTTACATTATAAGCTTAAAAACTAAGGAAGTCTAAGAAGGACCTTATCTTAAACTTTATTAAGATAATAAAGGGAGTTAAAAAACTAGCTCTTTAGGTTACCTAAACAGTAAGGTAAGCTTTAGAAAGTGAAAGAGAGTAAGTTAAAAAAGTTAAATTAGAAAAAAGAAAGTTCTTCTTAACTATACCTCTTAAAACTCTTAAACGCTTTAAGCATACTAAGTAGATCAGTACCCTTATTAAGTTAGAAAAAGGACAGCTTAAATAACGACCTTACATTAAAGCTAATGTGCCTTAGACTGGTACTCTAAAGGTTCCTTAAGGAGATAAAAAATAAACATACTAATAAAGAATCCAGGAGTTAAAGGAGAAACATTAAGAGCTAGTAGATAAAGTAGAGGACCTGTAAGTTAAAAGCCTTACTGTAATATCTAAAAACAAGGTAGTAGAGATTAAGTTATAACTTCAAAACAGAGTTTACTTTATTAATTAACTTAAACACTAACTTATTAAGGAGAATTATTTTATAAAAGAATAAACTGGTTTACTGTTACTTAAGTTTTGGAAAGAGGTTTAGGAGAAATAATAAACGTGGAAACAGGTAGAGGAAGAAAAGAAATAAAGTACCACTTCTCCTATTTTATACTTTATAACTGTAACACCTACAGTTAGTATTAATTACCTTAATTACAAGGACGTACTGTAGATTAACTAGATATATAATAACTATATTTTTAATTAGTATAGTAAGTTTAAGGCTTTTTATAACTATTTCCCTAACATATAAAGACAGGACTATTATTACAACCTGCACCCGACACAGGCCTCGAGAGGACTGGCGCGGGTTAAGACAGAACGTATAGCAGGACACCAACAGGTAAAGGGCGTTCCAAAGACGGCTTATTAAGCTAACACTCTTAAACGGGGGGTTTAATATCACTATAGGTCGTTATCACTATAATACACAGAGGTAAGTCTAAACAGTAAAACACAAATGAATAATTAAATACTAACGTAAGGAATTAAAGTCCCTTACAGTAGTTATAAACATAACTATAACTATTTATACTAACTAACTAAAAGTACCTTATACCTTACTTAATAACCTATTACTTAATAAGGAACTAAGTAACCTACTATTAAGCACTCCTTACTTAAAGGTCTTACAGACACTTAATAAGTAAGTACCCTTATTAAGGCTAAGTAACTATTAGTTAATTATAAGGGCTTTAGGTCTTTACACCCCTAGCCTAGTACGTAATACCGTACGTACTGTTTTCCTACACTGTTCCTTATACAGGGGATCTATTAAGCCACTCTAGCTTAAATAACAGCCTGTAAAGTTATTACATAATTCCCCCTTTTTAACATTCTTTTTCCATAAAGAATTCTTAATAAAAGTGTTCTTTCTTTCTTAACGTAACTATACTTACTAACCGTATGTAAAAGTGCATTTTAAAAAACAATACCTTTTGTTACTATAACCTTACGGACTTTACTTTAACTTTTAAATTATAAATATCGCCTTATAATCGTTATTTTTTAAAATCGCTTTCCTGTCTTGTTACTATATAATCAGACAGTTACTTTAAATACTTATTAATAAAGGCTTTATCTTCATATAATATATTTAGTTACAGTAACGTTTTCCTTTAATAGCTCCTTTTTAAAAAACACTGCTTTAATATTAAATATAACGTTATTACACGGAACTTAAAGCTGAAAACTTAAAAGCTCTATAAAACTGCTACCTAACTTAAATGGATTAAAGTCTAACATTATTAGACAGAAGAGTAAGCTTTTTCTATATTTAACTAAGAGGTAAAGATCCTTCGCTTCTAAAAGTAAAAGGAGGCTTACCTAATTACTCCTCTTAAAGCTAGTAAATCTTTTAACTAAGGAGGCTTTTTAATAAGAATACCTACTAGTTCTTTTTCTAAAAGGTCGCCTTAACTAACGACCTTTTCTTAACTTAATTTATAATTTCCTTTTCTTTTAATAAACGAAACAGTTCTTTAACGTAGTAATAGTATACTTTACTTATCTTCTTTTACTAACTTCTTTTTTCTTAACAGTACTTGTTCTTATATAGAGCTTACTAAAAGCTTTAGAGGCCTAGCCTCTTTATTAAGTCTAAGGTCTTTATAACTTATAACTAAAGTTTCTAATAAATATCCTTCTATACTTATTAAGGAGTTTCTTACCGCTTTTTAAGCTTTAAATCTTACAGTAATCTTACTCTTTAGTATAATAATTTAAATATTAAATCTTATCTTATTTCTAATTCTTATTATTAACTTTAATCAGTTTAGATTTTTTCAGTAGAATTCTATAATTAAGTCTAAGCACTTAAAGTTCTTAATTAGTTCTTATAAGTTACTTTTAGGACTGTAATCTAACTACTTAATAAGATATTTAAATATATTCTTTCCCTTTCGTAAATCTATAACTTCCTTAACGTTGTACTTATCTTTATTAGTGTTGATCTTAATCTTCTTTTTTAAAGGAACTCCCTTTAAGGCAGGTTTTAAAAGTAAGATATAAAAAACCTTAATCTACACCTTTACACTAATAGGTAAGTTTAATTTATAATTAAAAGTAATAACCTTTTTCTTAATTTAAAACAGTTTATACCTTTTAAAATTAAGTTTCTTACTAAGTCGTTTTAAATATAGGTTTTACGAAAAAAGGTAAACGTAATCCCCTTCCTAAAAAGTCAGTCCCTTAACTTATTCACTATTATAATAAAGTCCTTTCTTAAGCACTAATTACTTAGTTTAATGTTTATTAGTAAACTTCTTCATTCGTTTACATGTAAACTTAAATTTGGCTTATAAGTAGTTATATAGTTCTTACATTTAGTTTACACAGACTGTAGCTTAAGGAGTGTTAATAAGCAAGCCTTAACAGAACTTAAACTCCTTACCGTAATTAGTAAAGAATAGTAATATACCTGTTAACTTAACTAATATTATATTATAAATTATCTATACTGTTAGTAACAGCTTAAGTTAATTATCTTATTTAAAGTTAACGTAAGCTTAAAGATACGTTATAAGTATTTAATTAACTTACTTTATTTAACTATCTGTCTATAAATAAAAAACTATTAAAAGCTTACTCTTTACACCTATTTTTTACATTAATCCTTATTAAAACTTTAATATAATTAGCTTATCTTGATTTATAACGATATTATCTAACTAAAGGTATTATAAAATTACCTCTTTCTTAAAGATATAAGCAAGTTATTCCGCTATTATATCCTTTAAGGTTAATAGAAAGTAAACTTACTTTATTAATTTATCGATTACTATAAAGATCTGGTTATAAGTAACTCCTGTAATAAGGTCCTTAAACTTTAAAATTCTAATAACGAAGTTAAATAAGATAAAGCTTTATAATACTTATAATATAAAGAGTAATTTAAGAAGTTTATAAGGCTTATACTGCCGATTCTGCTTACAGTAACAAACGTTACAGTTATTAACCACTTCTTTAACTAACTTTTTTATTCTTAAGAAAACGTATGCTTATTAAACTTACGTAAAAGTCTTAACTTAACTTATATGTCCTTTAAATTAAGATTTATAAACTTATTAAATATATTCCTTTCGTTTATCTAAATTGTAAATATACAGTTTCTCTTAATATTAAAGCCTTACTTTTAATTTAAGCGTGCTATTTACACTTTTTAATAACTGTTCTAATTAATAATTAGTTTTATCGTAATTTAAATGTTTTAAACACTCTTTCTTACAGTCCTATATATACCTTAAGAAGTCTCTTAAAGAGCACTTATACTTACAGGTTCCTTTTATTAACCTTTTTACTTAAAAGTCCTATTATTATTAATAGATATTATATTTTATCTATAAGTTTATATAAACGTTAATAATTTATTTTAATATCTAGTTATCTAACACTTACAGTATATACTTTAATATACTATTTTTAACTTTGTTAAATATAATAATAGGAACTAAGACTAGATTAATATCTTTATAGTCTTATCTCTAATTAAAAGTATCGATTTACTTATTATCTTTTCCTTTAATATAGTGAATCTAGAAGTGGAACAGAGCTATTAACTTTACTTATCGTGCTTACCGTAAGTTAAATTCCTTCATTAGGAAGTACTAAAGGTTATTATAATCTGAAAAGACTTAAACTGGTTCTTCTATACTATTTAAATATAATACTTACTTAGTAAAACATTAAATAATTACTATTAATTCCTTATTATAAATTAAGTATCGTAAGGTTAAGCTGTAGATCCCTTTCGATAAGAAGGTAATTAAGTGGCGTTTCCTATCGTCCTGGACTTAGTTAAGTTCCTTACTGATTATAAATTCTAAGGAGTCTGTTTCGACTCGGAAGAGCTTTAAGAAATTAGGGAGCGTTAAAACTAATACTATAATAAAGGTATACTTAAAGTCTTTAAACACTTTCTACTATCTATTGGTCCACTTAAACGGCTTTCCTTTACCTGTAAGTTTGTAAAGTAGTTTTACGATTTTCGTAAAGTACTTAATAAAATACTGATAAAAGTTCGTAAAGCTAATAAAGGCTTACAATTCTTTCTAATTCTTCAGAGTAAGCTAATCCTTAATTACCTCTATCTTCTCCAGTTACATTTTAAGCTTTCCAGGGGTTACTTTAAACTTTAAATAGTTTAGTTCCTAAACGTAGAAATAGCTTTTTTCTAAGTTTACTGTTAGCTTCACCTTCTTAAAAGCTGTTAGAACCTATTATATATACTTTTAATATTCTTTTAAAGTTTCAGAATAAATTAGAACGTCGTTTAAATATATAAAGACAAACTTATTAAGGAAGGGGTAAAGAACACTGTCAATAAGGCCTTAGAAAGTTATAAGGGTATTTGTTAATCTTATTAGTATAATACAGTATTAGTAATACCTATTATAAGTCTGAAAAACTGTTTTATATTTATCCTCTTCCTTCACTTTAATATAGTTAAATCCTATAGGGAAGTTAAGGCTGGAAAACTAATTCACTTTAGTAATCTATTCTTACATTTCTATAATAAGTAATAATAAGTAGCGATTTTTAATTATATCCTTATTTAACGTTTAATAGTTAATAATTATACGTAGTTTACTATCTCCCTTTCTTAAAACAAACAGCATTAAATACCCCACTGGGGATTAGGACTTTATAATAAACCCGTTTTTTAAGTTCTTATCAATATACTCTTATAGGGCCTTAACTTACTAGGGGTTTAAGTAGTAAGGTTAAAAGTTACAGAGCTTCGCTCCTAGCTTTAACTTAATTTCGTAATCCTATAATCCGTAATCTAGTAATTATAGTATCTTTTTTCGAAATAGGGTAAACTTCCTGTATTCTATAAGTACTTTAAATAAGTTAACTTCCTTACTTATTTATAAATTAACCTTTAACTTCTTTTTACTTTCTAAATTATTATTTAAACAGTGCAGTAGACCTTCTAATCCTTTAACTGTCTTAGTAAACCTAACTTAAACTGTGCTTAGTTCTAAAGGTTTAGCGTGCTTTTAAGTGCTTTATACATCTTTAAAGCAGTTCGGTACCTTCTTAACTTTCTCTAAACTGTAATTACAGCTAAGGGACTTATTAAAAGCAAGGTAGCCACTCCTTTAATTAATCACAGGGTTATACTTTTCCAGCTAGGGTAAACTTAAGATTATATTATAATTTGTAATTAATGTAACGTTAAAGTCCATTTATTATTTATCCTTATCCACTTTAATTAAAAGTGGTAAGTAATAAGTAACTTTACTGTTATTATATTAATACAGGCCTCCTTCTCCATTTCGTATAGGAATAACCTCTTTATACTCTTCGTTAAGAAGTTTCCTTCAGTTAATTAGTAAGGAGTGCATTAAGTTAAAAGCACTTCCACTATTAATTATTACTTTTACCTTAAATGGCCTCTCTTTTTTATTTATTATATTAATATTAACAGAATAGTACTTATACTCTTTTAATATTTAAGTTATAATAATTATTTATCTTTAAGGTCTTATCCGGCTTAACCTTTAAATACCTCTCCTTCTTCTTAAGGTTTTTACTAACTAATAAACTACTAGTTTCCAGCCTTTTTAAAGGGCTTACAGCCTTTTCCCAATTCCTTTTAGAAAAACAGGTAACTTTAGTAAACCTAACAGTTAACTTTTCTTAAGTTTTCACACCTTAGCGTCCAGTTAACTTTAAACAGTATAATGTTTTTAAAGTCCTTAATAAATCGATAGTACGCTTTATAAGCTTAGATTGCAGTAATGTCTTTTTACTCTTAGATCCATTAGTAATCTTCCCGCTTTTACTATTCTCTAGCTTTCCTATTAAGATGTAACGAACACGTTATAACTAAACAGTTATTAAATACCCCTCCTTGTTAACACGTAACGGGGGTTTAGTTAACTACGGTAACTTTCCGTTTATTACTGGATTCTCTCGTTAAAGAGTAAGAAACTTAATAATAGACTAGTTCTAACTCTACTCTTACGATAGCGTAGTTCCGTTTCCGTATATTAGGAAAATAGTTATAAAGGGCTTTAAGTCTGCAATACTGGTTAAGAGCGCAGTCGTTATACACATAATTAATCTACAGTATATCTTTATAACTAGGGTAGTCGATGTTAACTGTAAGTGTTACAGTTATAAAGTATAGAATAAGAGAAGTAGCACTTTATTCTTTTTCCTCTTCCACTTACCTTTATATACGTTATTTCTCCTAAACCTCTTCTTAAAACTTAGGTAATAGTAACCTAACTTATTCTTCTATAAAGTAACCTTTATTAACAAGTTGGTATTTAAGTTAATTAGTAAAGCGAACTTTATTATAAAGTTATAACCTAATTTTTACTACTCTATCCTTAAACGTTACAGTAAAACCTTTAACTTATAAGTCTTTTACTTTGTTTACTAACTTTTAATATTTCTCCTTTAACTTTTAAACTTTTTACTAATATACTTACTTTGTGCCTTTTTAAGGGACCTTTAGGGTTCCAGTTTAAAATATACTAACTTTAATATAAAACAGCCATCTAAGCTGTCCTTCTTCTAAAGAGGTAAGGGTATTAATCTACTTAGCGTACTTAAAGTGTTTAAAAGTCTTAAGGGGTACTGTTAAAAAGAACTTCCGTTTCTTTAATTTAATTCTCTTTACTTATTCTTTTTCACTTTCTAAAGCTTATTTTACTATTTAAGTAGCCTAAAGAGTTAGTTTTTCGACTCCTTCCACTATCTTAATAATTTTTAAGTTAAAGTCCTTCCTAGACTTCCTTAGTTCTTAAGCTTACAGGGTAAGGTTTTTAAAGCTTATAACAGCTAACCGGAACATTTCTTCTTAAAGTCAGTCTTTTATAACCTACACCTCTAGTAATTCTAAGTTTCCACCTTAAAGTCAGTCTTTTACAACCTGCACCTCTATAGCTGACTTTTCTAAAACACCCTTAAGGACTAAGTACATTACATCTTAAGATTCTTCCTTTTCTTTTTCCTTATCTCCTAAGTTACACTTATCTATCTAAATACAGTCTTCTTCGTTACTTACTATCTTAACATAAATATCTCCTAAATTAAACCTAACGTACTTTCCTCCTTCTAAGACAGGTTTCTAACTAACTTACTTTAATAACAGGTATTACTATACCATATAGCCTTTCTTATTATAATTAAAATATTAGACCTGTAATAGGTCCTTAAGCTACTTCTACTACTGTTATTGTTAAGGCTTATTACAGTTAGGTCGATTTTAGCAGTTCATTATACTAATATCTATTAACCTAGGATAATAACCTATTACAGTTAATTAATTCCCCTTCTTTAATTTACTTAATTAATAAAGGGTCTGTTCTTTCTAGAAGTTCTTTTAATAATAGTAATTATAATACTAATTATTAGCCTTAATAACTATCTCGACTAACTCTTAAAGGTAATCTAGTCAGTCCTTTTAGTAAAGGTCTTTAATAACGTACTCCTTTAAACTACTCTAGAATAGCATTACTAAAGCTTCTTAACTAAGTTTAATCTTTATTACTTCCAGTTTAAAGCGTGTAAAGAACTTAAGGACTAAAGACGTCTACTTTAAAGCTATAAGGCGTTACTTAACCTACCTAAAAGCGTCTAGTTCTCTAAACTTAATCCAAAGTTAATTAATAAAAACGTTAAAGTCGTTAAAAAGAGCCTAAGTCTTAAGAGCTTCCTTTCATACTCTATTTATAAAAAGGTCGTTAATTATCTTTACATAAGGTTTATATTAGTAAACAGTTACTCTATCTAGTAAGGCTCTAGTAAACCTAACCTTTCCTTCTTCTTTAAAAAATTACTTATTGTAATAAATAATATAACTTTAGAGCTAGGCTATCTAAGACTTTAACTATATAAAATCTCCTTTAAAGCGTAAAAGTAGAGGGAGCTTTACTTGTTTCTTCTATAAGCCCTTAAAGTTGTTATTCTTTAGCTTAATAACGTTAAGTTATACTTAAAGTTTCTTAATAAAACTAATACGGCTTTTAATATCTTTAAAAAAAGCTTCGTTAAGTTCTTTAACTAGTCCTTACTAATTAAAGTTTAAGTCTTTAAAACGTGTAACTAACTTATTAATAATAAGGAGTTAAAGCTAAACTTACACCTCCTTAATCTCCTTTTCTTTTTTAAAGGTTAATATATTAATAAAAGAGAGGTAATATCTAAGAATTTAACAAATAGCGTTTAGAACTTAATATTAATATTGTATTATAACTTACACCTAATATAAGCCTTAAGAGGATTAATACAGGTTAAGATAGAACGTATAGTAAGACGTTAATAAGTAAGGGGCGTTCTAAAGACAGCTTATTAAGCTAATACTTTTAGACAGGGGGTTTAATATTACTGTAAGTTGTTATTATTATAATATATAGAGGTAAGTCTAAACAGTAAAATATAAATGAACAATTAAATATTAGCGTAAGGAACTAAAGTCCCTTACAGTAGTTATAGACATAACTATAACTATCTATACTAATTAGCTAGAAATACTTTATACCTTACTTAGTAACCTGTTACTTAGTGAGGAACTAAATAACCTACTATTAAGCACTCCTTACTCAGAGGTCTCATAGACGCTTAGTAGGTAAGCACCCCTGCTAAGGCTAAGTAACTGCTGGTTAGTTGTAAGGGTTTCGGGTCTTTGCACCCCTGGCCCAGTGCGTAGTACCGTGCGTACTGTCTTCCTGCACTGTTCCTTATGCGGGGGATCCGTCGGGCCGCTCCGGCCCAAGTGACGGCCTGCAGGGTCGTCACAACTATACTATTATAAGGGTAGAGTTAGAGGCAGCTTACTACTAAGTCTCTTACGTCCCGATAAAAAGTCTAATAATAACGGTAAATAGAAAGTTATTATAGTTAACTAGACTCTTACCACTTACTAATAAGGAGGCTTACTTAGTAATTACTTAATGATAACTTATTTTTTAAAGGAAAAGCTAAAGAGTAGTAAAAATAAGCGGATTATAGACGGATTTAAAAGTAAGAGGATATTACTATAATCTAGTCTTAAAAAGCGTATTACTAACTTATTAAAGATTTCCAGAACATTAAACTATTTAAAATTAACTGGACGTTAAGGTGTGAAAACTTAGGAAAAGTCGATTACTAAGTCTATTAAAGTTACCTGTTTTTTTAAAAAGAATTAGGAAAAGGCTACGGGCCCTTTAAAAGGGCTGGAAACTAGTAATTCACTAGTTAGTAAAAACCTTAAGGAGAAGGAGAGGCATTTAAAGGTTAGGTTAGATAAGACCTTAAGGATAGATAATTATTATAACTTAAATATTAAAGGAGTATAAGCATTATTCTGTTAGTATTAACCTAATAGATAGAAAAGGGAGGCCGTTTAAGGTAAGAGCAGTAATTAATAATGGGAGTACCTTTAACCTAATATACCCCTTATTAATTAATTAAAGGAAACTCTTTAATAAAAAGTATAAAAAGGTTATTCTTATTTAGAATAGAGAAGGAGGCCTATATTAGTATAATAACAGTAAAGTCACTTACTACTTACTACTCTTAATTAAAGTAAATAGGGATAAATAATAAGTGGACTTTAACATTATACTAGTAATAAAGTATAATATAATTCTAAGTCTACTTTAGCTGGAAAAGTATAACTTAATAATTAACTAAAAGAGTAGTTACCTCACCTTTAATAAGTCCCTTAATAGCGATTATTATTTAAAGAAAGCTAAAAAGGCACTAAACTGCTCTACAGATACATAAAGTACTTAAAAGTGTACTAAACCGTTAAAACTAAACACAGTTTAGGCTAGGTTTACTAAGACAGTTAAAAGATTAAAAAGTTTATTATATTACTTAAATAATAATTTAAAAGGTAAAAAGTAGTAAGAAGCTAATCTACAGATAAATAAAAAAGTTAACTTATTTAAAGTACTTATAAAGTATAAGAAGTTTGCCTTATTTTAAAAAAAGATACTGTAACTACTAAACTACAGACCTTAAAACTATAAAATTAAGCTAAAGCTAGGAGTAAAGCTTTACAGCTTCCAGCCTTATTACCTAAACCCTTAATAAGCTAAAACCTTAAGGGAGTATATCGATAAAAATCTGAAGAACGGATTCATTATAAAGTCCTAGTCCCTAATAAGGTACCCAGTACTATTTATCTTAAGAAAGGGAGATAGTAAATTACGTATAGTTATTAATTACTAAACGTTAAACGAGGATATAATTAAGAATCGCTACCTATTACCACTTATTATAAAAATGTAAAAACGGATTATTAAAGTAAATTAGTTCTCCAGTCTTAATTTCCCTATAAGGTTTAACCACGTTAGAGTAAAGGAAGAAAATAAATATAAGACAGCTTTTTAAACTTATAATAAGCATTACTAATATTATATTATACTAATAAGATTAATAAATACCTTTATAACTTTTTAAAGCTTTATTAACAGTGTTCTCTAGCCTTTCCTTAATAAGTTTATCTTTATATATTTAAATAATGTTTTAGTTTATTTTAAAACCTTAAAAGAATATTAAAAATATATATAACAGGTTTTAACAGCTTTTAAAAAGGTAAAGTTAATAGTAAACATGGAAATGAGCTATTTTTACGTTTAGGAGTTAAATTATTTAAGATTTAAAGTATCCCCTAGAAGACTTAAAATGTAATTAGAGAAGATAAAGGTAGTTAAGGACTAGCTTACTTTAAAGAACTAAATAGAGTTATAAATGTTTATTAGCTTTATAAACTTTTATTAATACTTTATTAGGTATTTTATAAAGATTGTAAAATTATTATATAAGCTTATAAGGATAGGTAAGCCGTTTAAGTAAACTGATAAATAATAAAAGGCGTTTAAAGATTTTAAATATACCTTTATCTTAATACTAGTTTTAACCCTCCTTAATTTCTTAAAACCCTTCTAAGATAAAACGGACTTCTTAAAGTTTATAATTAATAAAGAACTTAGTTAAGTTTAAGATAATGGAAAACGTTACTTAATTACCTTTTTATTAAAAGGGATTTATAACTTAACTTTATAATACTTAATTATAATAAGGAACTGATAGTAATTATTTAGTACTTTATTAAGTAAGCACTGTATCTAAGCAGTATAAAGGAATTAGTTTAAGTCTTTTTAAATTATAATAACCTTTAATACTTCTTAATAAAGGAATTAACCTTTAATAAGTATATTAAGTAAAGTTAATAGCCCCGTTCCACTTCTAGATCTAATATATTAGAGGAAAAGATAATAAGTAAGCTAATATACTTAGTTAAAGACAGGATTATAAGGATATTAACCTAACTTTAATCTTTATTACTATATTTAATAAAGTTAAAAATAATATATTAAAGTATATATTATAAGTGTTAGATAATTAGACGTTAAAATAAACTATTAAAGTCTATATAAACTTATAAACAGAGTATAATATTTATTAATAATAATAGGACTTTTAAGTAAGAAGGATAATAGAAGGTACCTGTAAGTATAAGTGCTCCTAAAGAGACTTCTTAAGGTATGTATAAAACTGTGGAAGGAAGTGCTTTATATACTTAAAATATAATAAAACTGGTTATCAGCTGGAATAACTGTTAAAAAGTGTAGACAGTATGCCTAAACTAGGAGTAAGGCTTTAATATTAAGAGAAACTATATATTTATAACTTAGATAGATAGAAAGAGTATATATAGTAAGTTTATAAATCTTAATTTAAAGGATATATAAGCTAGGTTAAGACTCTTACACAGGCTTAATAAGCGTACACCTTCTTAAGAATAAAGAAGCTAGTTAAGGAGGTAGTTAATAACTGTAACGTTTATTATTAAAAGTAAAACTGATATTATAGGCCTTACAGACTTTTTAAACTACTTCCTATACTATAAGTGTTATAAAGTTCCATCTTACTTAACTTTATTATTAAGATTTTAAAGTTTAAGGACCTTACTATAATAGTTACTTATAATTAAGTCCTTATAGTGATTAACAGGTTAATAAAATAGGCTTACTTTTTATTAACTTTAAAGGATATAGTAGTAAAATAACTTACTTATATCTTTAAAAAAGACGTAATTTTATAACACCTTTAGTTAAATAACATTATTATAAATTAAGATAAGTTAATTATATTAAAATTCTAATAAAGGTTAATGTAAAGAATAGGAGTGGAAAGTAAGCTTTTAACAGTTTTCTACTTATAAACAGATAACTAGATAGAATAAGTTAATTAAATACTTATAATATATCTTTAAGCTTATATTAACTTTAAATAAGATAATTAGCTTAAACTATTACTAATAGTATAGATAACTGTTAATTTTTCTAGCCACTGAGTACCCTGTACCGGGTACCCTGTAGTGTGATTGCGTACCCCGAAAACACCAGCCGAATCTTCTGAAACCCCAGAGGGTTCCAGAAGATTCCAACCCTCTCCAGGGCCCCTTGGGGTCCCTGGAGCACTCCGAACCTTCTGGAATTTAAGGGGGGTGAAACCCCCTTGAATCCAGTAGGGCTACTGCCCTACAGAATCAACTAGAACATCAGTAGCCACGTCAGCCACTACGTCAACAGAACCACGTAGAATGGTTCAGAACAGTATTATTCCATTATTATATTAGTTAGTTCCACTTCACAGAAGGCTCTGGAATTCTTCCAGAGCCTCCCACAGCCTATAACAGGCTCTCTCCTCTCCTGTATCTAATTCTAGTCAAGCAAGCAACTCTACTCAATTCAAGTCATTGTACAAGGCACTGCCTTTCGGATCCTCTTGTTTCCAGCGTTAATATTCGCTGTGATTCAGGCCTTTGTTTGCTTCCTACAGTGCCTACGGCACTGTAGCTAGCTTGGACCAGTACAGCACTTCTTCCTCTGAGCCACAGCCGCTGTACTACAGCCCTGTAGGTTCCCGAAGTTTAACAATAACTTATAATATAACGCTAATTAAGTTAATAAGTATATTACTATTTTTCACTAATTACAGTAAGGAGCTTAAGCTTTGTTAAGGCTTATTAACCGGTACCCTTTAAGCTACAATCCACGTAGACTAGATGTAAGAACTATATAACCACTTATAAGCCGAATTTAAGTTCATATGTAAATAAATAAAGAGATTTACTGATAAATATTAAATTAAATAGTTAATATTTAAAGAAGGATTCTACTATAATAGTAAATAAGTTAAAGGACTGACTTTTTAAAAGGGGGATTACGTTTACCCTTTCTTATAAAACCTGTATTTAAAACGGCTTAGTAAAAAGCTCGACTTTAAAAGGTACAGACCGTTTTAAGTTAAGAAAAAAGTCGTTACCTTTAATTATAAACTAAACTTACCTACTAGTGTAAAGGTGTAAATTAAGGGGTTTTATATCTTACTTTTAAAACCTACTTTAAAGGGAGTTCCTTTAGAAAAGAAGATTAAAGTTAACGTTAATAAGGACAAGTACGACATTAAAGAAGTTATAGATTTATAGAAGGGAAAGAATATATTTAAATATGTTATTAGGTAATTAGATTACAGCTCTAAAAGTAACTTATAAGAATTAGTTAAAAACCTTAAATGCTTAAACCTGATTACAGAGTTCCACTAAAAGAATCTAAATTAATTAAAGCTAATAATAAGAATTAGAAATAAGATAAGATCTAATATTTAAACTATTATATTAAAAAGTAAGATTATTATAAGACTTAAAGCTTAAAGAAATAATAAGAAACTCCTTAATAGGTATGGGAGAACATTTATCAGAACCTTTAACTAGGGTTATAAGGACCTTAGACTTAATAAGGAGGCTAGGCCTCTAGAGCTAGTAAGCTCTATATAAATCGTATATATAACAGTATAAAGAATTAAAACGTTATAAATTAGTGGCTTATAAGATAACTTACCCCTTATAACTAAAGGACTTACACTTTACTATAAGTTTAGGGAAAGAGTTAGAGGGTAAAAAGCGAACTAGTATACCCTAAGGTCTCCCAAACCAGTTATATAATAGTATGTAGTAGAGAAGTGTGTTTATAAGAACCAGTACTATTAAGAGAGGAAGTTAGTAAAAAAAAAAAAGAGAAGAAGCCGTTAAAGGCCTAAGACTAGACTAAAGAGGAGTTGGGCTAGGTTTTAAACTTACAACGGAAGGCCTTTATAAGACTTAAACCTATAACCTCCTACTAAAGGAAGTAAATATACCGCTATTACACTAAAAAGCCATTTCGTTTATTAAAGGAAGGAAGTTATAAACTAGGTTAAAAAGACGTTATAAGCTATAATAACCCCTTGGAGGGAAAACTAATAAGAAAAGAGTCCTAGTCCTAGGAGGCTAGCTTAGTACAGACTAGGTCTACTACTTCCACTCACTCTTAGAAGGATAAAACCTTAGCCTTATAAGAAAACACTTTTATCACCTTCACTTTAATAACGTACCGTTAGGTTTTAACATATTATAACTTTATAAGGGAGTTATAATGCTTAATAACCACTTAATCGTATAAGGTATCTAACTCCTTTTTCTTATCTATTAAACCCTTAATAAATTCGTTAAAGTAACTAAACACGTTATATAAAAAAGGTATATTAGCGGATTAATACTTATTATAGCTATCGGATTACATTACAACTTAATATAGTAAGGATTTAGTTTAATAACAGGTATAGGGAGATATCTATAAACTAAAGGCGTTAAGAGATTCTATAAGATAAATACAACAGTTATAAGGAGCCTTTTCCTGTTTTCTCTATTTCTTATATTTTTTAACACAGTTAAAAGATATAATAAAGGTAGGGAAGGAGGAAAACTAACTTAACGATTCTTTATAAGAAAAGAATATTAAAGAGGGGGAATTATATAACAACCTTATAAGCTGTCACTTAAGCCAGAGCGGCCTAACAAATCCCCTGCAGAAAGAACAGTATAAGAGGACAGTGTACACTGTCTAAACGTATTAAGCTAGGGCTGTAAAGACCTAAAGCCCTTATAACTAATAAGGAAGTGCTTAGTGGTCTATAAAGACCGATAACACTAAACATTACTTAATTAGCTACTTAGCTGTAACTATATAGTGTACTATTAAGCATAACAGACTAAGTAAGGTATAAAGTACCTCTTAGTTAATTAGTATAAACAACTATAATTATACTTATAACCTCCGTAAAGGACTCTAGTTCCTTACACTAATATTTAATTATTTATTTATATCTTACTGTTCAGACTTACCTCTATGCATTATAGTAACAGCGACTTACAGTGACATTAAACCCCTGTCTAAGAGTGCTAGCTTAATAAGCCGTCTTTAAAACGTCTCTTACCTGTTAGCGTCCTGCTAAACGTTCTGTCTTAACCCGCGCCAGTCCTCTCAAGGCCTGTGTCAGGTGCAGGTTGTAATAAACAGGCCCTCTCCTTTCCTATATCTAATTCTAGTTAAGTAAGCAACTTCATTCTACTCCAGTCATTATATAAGTCACTACCTTCTGGATCCTCTTATTTCTAACGTTAATATTTATTATAATACCTTTATTTATAATAGCACTACCCTGTAATTCAGGCCTTTATTTGCTTCTTACAGTGCTTACGGCACTGTAGCTAGCTTAGACCAGTACTGCACTTCTTCCTTTAAGCTACAGCCTTATAGGTTCCTGAAGTTTAACACACATATTATAACTAGGTAGAATTTCCAGCAACGATAGTTCACTTATAGTAACTCTATAATATTAAGTGATGCCTATAAGAAGCTTAGTGCCTGATATCTATTTAATACATTAAAATTTCTATCGGTATTTAATTTGGAAATTATCTACAGGGAATTATGTATGCGTCGGCGTATACCATAGAAGTTCTGCTGAAAGGTTTCGTTTCTATTAAACTAGTGCAGTGACGTAACAGGGAAGAAACCACAAAGAGAACCACACCTACAGAACGTCGCAGTCGGCCTGGGAGGCCGACTCCCAGACTGCTGGTCCTCAGATCGGAGGGACACAAATGCAATTGACGTAGGAAAACAGATAGGTACCTAGTATGGAACAAAACCTAGTTAGTGACGGTGCCTAGCATAAGACGGAGCCTAGCATGGAACAACAAAGGAAACGCGACCGTGGGCTAGGTCATCTTCCTCCGATCAGAGGGCCAGAATGTCACTGGGCTTCCAATGGGAGGTTTTCGTGGTGAAATCGTCGGATGATGAATTGAAAGAAGCACGGTTCAAGGAAACGCGCGGCGCGGCCCCTTTTTGACGGTGGCACGCGCCAGAGAACGCATCACTATGTACAAAAACGGCTACAGTAATATTACAGAGCCCAAAAAGAACGCCAGGGTCGGCCTGAACAGGCGCCCCGAGTCACTATATAGTGTGTCCATCCGTTACTAACTATTGTTCCTGAGATCAACTGCTGCCTGCAGGAGCGAATTGGCCTGCTCTTCTAGCTCGTCTTGCTCTTCTTCATTCCTGTTGCCTGTAAACGAGATGCGATCAAGACAGTCTATAATCTCCAGAGGCATCATCCCGCGAAGCACGGCGAACGGTCCCATGACGTGCTCCGCTGGTGGCCAGTTAGCCACACCAGCATCTCCAGAGGAGAGCGGATCGGCCCCAGCCTCGAGCAGGACCTGAATACCACTGACGTCGCGTCCCAATATGGCTATCTGAAGCGGCGTGCACGGCGACCCGCGAGAATTGGGATCCGCGCCCATCCTGAGGAGTTTCCGGAGAGGGCAATCATCGATGCAAGTGTTAGAATAGTGCCGATGCCCCCCCATGTAGTATAGTAGAGCTTTGGTGGGATCGAAAAGGTCCCGGGCGTGATCAAGAAGAAAGCTGAGTGCCTCGGACCCAATTTCCCCAGATGACACGGCAATCAGGTCGACAATGTTTCCAGATATTCTTGGAGAATGTGACACAATGTCGTTATTTGAACTCCAATTCCAAACGGAAAATCGCAGGACGGCTGATAACGACTCTGTCCATATCTCCTGTAAGGTGACCACATGCAGCAGAAGCTCAGCGGCCAAATCCAAACGGTTTACCCAGAGCAAGTTTATAAGAATGAAGAGATTCGGGTCGATGTTAGGGTCTAACTCCAAGTTCAGATCGATTAGAGACTGAATCGACTGCCAAAGAAGACCAAATCCATTCGGCCAGGAGATGGCACAGCTCATCATTGAGTTCAAAAACCGGCGAAGATGGGGTTTAGACGGGTCCATAAAGTCGATGGCAAGGTCCGGTCTGACATTTATATCCCGTACATTGTACACGGCTTGAAGGCTGCTTAACATGCAATATCGTGCAATATCGGCTTCCATTCCTTTCAGGTAGTACTGATCATCGGCCGACTCGTCAATGTTTGCTTGCAACGCGGTCTCGAACATTATTGTGGCCAGATATTCGAATGTATCGTTCGCCTCGATCGCAAAGAATGCAGAGTGTCCCAAGCGGGATCGGTCGGATTCAAGAAACTCTCGAACTGTGTAGTGTGCAAGCGTTACGTTGTCCGCGTCGTAGGATAACAAGCAGCCACAGCTGTCCTTGATGATCTCGAGGTCGGAAATAAAGGCTTCGGTGATCGCAGCTTCCGGAAAGCATTGCTTGTATGTGCTGAGAAGTATAGTGGCCGAAATATTTACTTCTGAAGCCCAGATGGTGTTGTGAAGCATAATCCACCTCAAACAGTGTCGAACCAGCTCTCGGTCCTCTTGACTGATATAGGAGTAAATTCGTTCGTATGTCTCGTCCAGTGTCTCCGGTAGATTTCTGATGGCTTCCCTGACTCTCGTCTGGTTCCTCAAGCGGCGCAGGATATCCAGTTGACACACGGCCCAACGAAACATGCCGCTGGCTCCGCTTGATAGAGCTTCTTCTATCTCGGTACGTAGTTCCTCTGGCCATCGTTGGAACACTGTGCTGGACTGGACACGAGCGGCAACGTAACGTCTGATATCCTCTGCCACGAACGAGTTGGACATAGATAACGGTGTTGAAATCCTTGTCATGACTCTTTCAATGCCAATGTATTCCCGACTAGTCGCAAGGAGCTTAATCTTCCCAAACCGCACATAATCATTTGCGATGATCTGGAGGATGACGAGAAGATTTTCACTAGGCTGGCTTTCGTCAAGGGCATCAACCACAACAAACACCTTGTCGAAGAGCTGCAAAATCGACTCCAGGTCCTGGAGGAGATCTGCTCGGCCTGGTTGTACTCCCTGGTTGAATAGTCTCTGCACATTGCCGGGGACTCTTCGGACTTGCCGAGATAACTGGCAGAGAAGCCACCGCAGAAATGGAATGGCTTCGTCCTGGTTGTGCATATGATGGCAGTAGTAATAGACGCAGGCCCATCTCTGACGTTCAGGAGCCCCACAGTCGGAGGATAGCTTTTGAATGAGATGAGCAGCTAGCACCGTTTTACCGGCACCCGGAATTCCACGGATCCAGAGGCAACGGCTGCGTGGGTGCCCGATAATCCAACTGCGCCAGTTTGGTGTTCGAAGCACCCAATCCCCGGTCCCTTCCTCATAGTCTGACACCGCTTGGTTATGAATTGGGGAAGGGTCGGTTTGCTGAAGCCATGTGAAAACCTCACGTAATTGCGTGTCTTACGTTAAAGAGGCTGTTGTCAGTGACGAGTGGGAGCATTTGTATATGCGCCAAGAGACGTACCACTCAAAGATCTGGTGACATCGGACAGGTTACGCCCAATACCCCTGAGGTCCCGGCTACCAACATCTCATCAGTTTAACCCCTCCAATAAAGAGGTAACCTCATGACGTACAGAGATTCTGCGGATACCGCTAAGCTGATTGATGTCTTGTGCTGCACGAGTTGGCCGAGGAGGGCACGGGCTTGCTGTTCTCGAAAGGGCCAAGCTAAGACAGCCAAAGACAATCTGGCCCTATTCCTCCTTCCGCCTCGTCTGTAGGTCTGAAGTTGCTCCGAAGGGAATAGATTTTCTAGCTCCAAAGTCGCTTGCCGACAGCCTTCGATGGGACCGTTCTCTCCGCCCAGGCTGCTGAGGAGGGTTGCTGAGTTGTCATCGTTCTCCACTAGGAACGTTAGATTTTCGAGAAGAACTTTGAGACTCGATGTTTCGATTAGTATGACCCGGAGGTCCCTGGGATAGTTTGCCACGCCCTCAATGTAGGCTTTGCAGATGTTAGCGACTTGACCTGCGATTTGAACCACCGCAACGATGCTGGCGCTGAGTGCAAGCGCCTCGGCCATTTTAGGGTATATATCGTGACAGTAAAGGATAAGAAAAGAGTATGTGAAGACTCTTGCGCCGGATGCACTGGGGTTGAGCGTGCTTTAGAGTTCAGATGCGCTCTCGGCCCCTCCCCTCCTTCACAGCCACATTCTACCAAGGATTGGTTGTCAACCGTTCAGCAGAGGGAGGGGTTGTTGCCTAGACAGCCGGCTTGAACAACCCTGTAAGTTGCCTTACTAATTAGCCGGCAATTCGCAGGCATAGCTGGGTACATAGGTCGCGCACTATCACAAGGCAACCTGCACTAAGAAGCCCGGCATGGAGGATGCCCTCAGTCCCTGCTAGTTGGGAATCTCTGGTGGTGTTGTGTTGATGGGTGTAAGGTTGCTGCTGAGGTGGCTTTTGTCTGTCTGGAGGATAGTGGCCTCCTCTCTTGTAAAGCTTATCATGGACTGAGTGGGAGTGTTTTCCTGGCAATGCCTTGTCGATTTTCTTTGTGTGAGTTGACCCGCTTTATCGCCATGGAACCCTCTCTCCGAGGTCTGTGGGGATCTGCCGCGGGCAGAGTAGTTCGGTGTGACGTAATTGATTTTGGTTCTTTATATTGAACACAGCTTCGCGAGGTGGGCAGTGCATGTGGCAGTGCTAGACTGCCAAGACGGCTCATACCCTCCACGCGCGGAGTTGTCCATATCCTTACCGCCTGGTGGGACGGCGCCGCATTCACTTCCAGATATCCTCCAGCAAGCCGGTGAAGCATCACCCTTAATAGGCACCGCTAAATTATTATATATATATTTTAGCTCCGTAGCTATCGAATCGCCACTCATAGAGCAACCTGAGGGTGCAGCGGGGGTTTTCGCTCAATGTAACACTCAATGAAGCACCAACAGTGTTGAGAGTTTCAGTAGCTGCCCAGAGTAAAAAGCTACAAATATTAATGCCATAACAGACACCGGAAATAACAAACCTAACCGTTAGTTACATAATTTTATACAGATCAGAGGCTACCCACATCTCAGGAGCCACACGGTGAAGATTTAGCGAAGATCACTGTGCCCGTAAGAGCTACACGGTAAGGATCTGTATTTCGGAGAAAAATACTCTGCTGGCGAGCCGAAACTCTATTGTTCTAGCTGTTATAAGGAGGATAAAAACACTCTCGTCACAGACAGTGGTCCGATCCGTATTCTATCTTTATTCCATCCTTTACTGCACTAACACTAGTATTTCTCTCTCGACTATAAAACCATACATTAGCATACTATTCTAATTATTTGTTTTTATAAGACGTCCATTAAAGTAAAAGATTCCGATATCGATGTTACTAATCTAAAGGTAACACAGATAATAAAATTAATTGGTTTCGCTTAACTAATGAAGAAGAACGTAACTTCTAAATCAGATATGATTCACCTGCTTGTATTCGGATACAATTTATCCACCTTTCTGCCCCAGAGGTATTATAATAAACGCTGCTTCTAAAAATGGAAAGCTGTAAGAAAAGGTTATTATAAATAGAGAGTTTAAAACAACACTAGGTTAGATTGAGTAAATTTACTAAGAATGGTTAAAATAGGTTAAGAAGATAGCGTTACTGTAAAGAAGAGGAGGCGTGAGAATCGGAGGAACTAAGGGCGTGTATGTAGGGTGAGATAAAGGATTGCCAAATAAAAATATATTAGAGTTATAGTTATGTCCCCTTGTCGGGGGAAGCACTAACAGTGAATACCACTGTCGGGATTGCATTTACGCAACTGTGGGACCAAGTGTTCCGAATCCGGTCGAGCTCGTATAGTAAATGGAATGGCGACCCATTGATGCCAACTGTTTCACGCTGCGGATCGAAGGCTCTATCGATGGGAAGAACCAGTGTGGTGTGAGAAGCAAACTAACTTTTGCGAATTATCTATCTTCCTCACCTCGGTGCGGCATGCATTACCAACGCCCAGCGTCTAACAAAACACCCTCCGTTGCCATTTCCCCCAGCAAGAATGTACCGTAGTAATGACTGGAAAAGCCAGGGGACTGCTACCTGTATCAACAGCTTTACACCCTCGCATACTCATCATGGAGTTGCGAAGCCAAGACAGTTAGATCATTGCAGCCCGCGCCAGTTTCATCCCAATGTGCCCCAATTCCTAAGGCCCTCCCGGTTAATGTCGAGGATGCCTCTCTCAAAGTTAATATGGGTCTGTCAGGCTTTATATGGGGACTTGAGCTGAAGGTACCACTGCTATGATGGGCTTATTGTAGAATTGTGGAGAAGTAAAAATATTTGATGGCGATGAATTATCTGAAACTGCATCGAACGACCGAGTGCTAAGTCTAGTGAGAAGTTAGATAGTTAGATTGAGAAGGCCTGATGGCTTTCTGATTGCAGGGAACGGAGTTTCTCAGGCTGACTACTGCGATGGCGAGAGACTGGAATGTTTATCACCTTAACCCAGTGGTGGAATTGATGGTTTGATGGTGCTTTATGCGCCCTGGACCTTACAACAAGCCGAAGAACCTTAACGTCTCGTCAGCCTGGAAAGGTGGAATATGCCCACCACCCTGAACACTGTATCCAACCAGCTTGGTGCCATCTCCGTAAGTAATCTTAGTCCAGGCCCGCGCAGGAATGTTCGTTTCGTTCTTGGTCCAGGCCACACTATGAACGTTGCTCCACTGATCTAACTGCTGCTTCAGTAAAGCGATGGGTGTAACTGTATCTGCCGTGCCGTGCGCGATGAACATTCTCGTGCGGTTGCCCTGATATCCGGGGTAGCTGTTTCTTGCAATGTCGCCCCATTGCTCCGCTGTGTAACGCTTCAGACCTCGCAGACAGGTTGGATCGTCGGTGAAGGGCGTTGAGTCTGAGGCGCCGGCCCAGCAGCCTGCTGGCGTCCCTGAATAACTTGCCCCGGCGTTGAACACATCCGGATACGTTGCCGCCAGCAGATTGGTCTCGCAGGCGCCAGAGGAGCCACCAAAGACGAAGACCTTGGTCGCGTCGCCGCCATACTGTTTCAATGCCCACACAACCATGTTCGCAAGCCCGTTGGTGTCGCCACCACCACCGTGCATCAGCGAGGCCTCGGAGTGATAGTCCCAGCAGCGAGACATGCGCTCCGTACTGGGAAACAACATCACGAAGCCGAGTTGGTCGGCGTAGCTACCCAAGCCCGTCATTTGGTGCCACGCTGCGCCGGTTCCTCCGCATGGATGCAGCTAATGATACTCGTCAACATCTGAACAGGTTGGGCTGTACATCTTGAAATGAATTGTTACCCCGAGAAGAATGGGTGGCTTGGCGGCAACCCTGTCTGGGATGTAGACATGTAGCTGGGCTATCTTAGAGGGGTTAGGACCCCAGTCCGAAATGCGCTGTAGCACAGCAGCATGGGCTACGGCGCACAGTCCGAAACCGGCGACAAACCCGTAGGCAATGCGGGTAAGGAGCTGCATCTTTGGCTTGATATAGTAATATAGATGCGGAAATTTGTGTTGATGAAGGACGCTTAAGGTACGCCGAGTTGGGAGGCTGCTTGGGAGCTTAAGTAGATCAATTGGGATATGCAGGACACCTTCAGAGTCTACCTAGGCTGGCATCTTCCGTGTCTGAAATTACCATCCTCAAGATATTGGATGGCTATGTAAGACCTAGGCGAGGCAAGACCTCTGTGCCATATCATATGTAATGGGCGGTTTGCACGGCGGGTAGTTTACAAGCCGTCTGCCGGTGAGGCGGAGCTAGTCCTAAAAAGGTGAGCGAGCTCTTGGCGGATGTCCATATTGAAAATTACCATCACTTGCATACTCCCGGCGGCTGGCTCCATTCATCCTAAAGAGGCCAGCGAGCTCTTGGCAGGACGCCCGTCGTTAATAATTCAGGGTGCAGTGCGGCATCCGGTCTGGTCATGCCACTGCACCATTTTCACCAGACGACAAAGGCGGCAAATATGAGTGCCAAATTTCATGTCTTGTCCATCGATGGGCCTACGATGCGTCTGAGAGAGCATCGAAGACCGAGGCAACACACCAAGGACAAGCGTGGTTGCTTTCTCTGCAAAAAGAGGCGTGTTAAGGTGTGTGTTGCTCGCTCCTAATTGGTATTCCTGCTAAAGCACGTTCCGTTTTGGCACCGACTAATAAAGATAACAGTGCGACCTGCATCAGCCGAAATGCTTCCGGTGTTTGAGGAATCGTAGAGAATGTATTTACGACGATCCCTCAGCCAGGGATGCCATTCATGATGCGAGTCCTTCCCTCTCTCTCGTTCAGCCAAGCGCCACCTCGTTGGCATCAATGGCGGGCATGGAGGGGTTGATTCCAGGGCAGGCTGGAGAGCATAGTACCTCGGTTGGCCACCTCCTACACCACTTCAGCAATAACTCGACCATCATCATGGGGCGGCCCTTTGAGCCTAAGCTTTGGGACCTAGCCTGTCGACATACATTCCTCTTGTCGACGGTGCTTGCCGCCTCGGCTTGCCATCTCCGACATCACTCTGCAAACCAAGGGCCCCACCACATCGCCGAGCTACGTCAAGTGCTATTTGCCATCCGCGCGCTCAAGTCGACTCTCGCACTACCACTTACCAAACAGCGCGCAGATGCCGTTCTCTGCGCGGCTGTCATGCTCAACGGCATCAACTTCGCCTCAGTCAAGAGCCAAACGGCGTCTGCTTCTTGGGTTTTCAGCGATAGTCCGGACAGACTGGACTGGCTCGATTGGCAGTTGCGGTTCCGAAAGCTGGAAGAAGCAACGTCTCAGTTCCTGGAGTCTAGCCTCCTATGGCCCGTGATAAATGCCGCCGGCCATGGGCCCATCACGGACCACAGCAATGACATAAACCTCGATCAAGTGCCCACGACATGGCGAATGTTGATCGGGGACGACTACAACTCGTATTATAGGCCGGTACGGATGCTTGCCGAGCTGCGTATATGCGAGCCCCTTCGTAGCAACGCACTCAAGTACTTTGGGTTCGTCAACAAGCTAAGCAACGGCTTTCGCGACCTTTTGTTTCAGAGGGATCAGCGAGCCATGTGGGTATTTGGTTACTGGCTCGGTTTGATAGGTCGGTTGAATATCTGGTGGTGCTCGCGCCGGGTAGAGCAGGACTGGACTGCTGTCGTCCTGTTTCTGCAGGGAGAGGGGCTTCAACAACACCCTGGTGACGAAGGTCGGATGTGGCAGGAGTTGATCGCCGATTTGAGCACGGCGTCAGAATGGCCCCTGCCGCCGCTGGCTACAAGCCATTCTTTGACCATGGGTAATTGAAGGTCGGATAGGATCCCGACAGTCTGACGAAATTGGTGCAAAGTAGTACACGCCCACAAACAGGGGGAAAATGGACCCGCTCGGGATCGAATCAAGATCTTCAAGGGTGTCTTCGGATGATGCCAGTGGTGATTGGCTGGTCGAGGTCCCAACATCACTGGCGCGCCTCACATCAGCGTTTGAGGGTCTGCCTCGACACCTTACGACGGGGATCCAAATTCCGGAGTTTGAATTGGGCTGATTGGATTGCTATCACGTTTCAGTGCGTGGGGGAAAAAAAATCACAGTATTCTGCACATCAACGCCCATTCTCGCCGGGGCCCTGCTAGATCACATTGCACCCAACGCCGCTCCCCTTGGCCTTCGCAGTATGCTTCAGGGCCGCAAAAGTGACACCCTCGGGATCCCTTTCGTCGCCTTCTACATGAAGATCAGTGATGAGCCGGTAGCCAACATTGCGGAACAAGTCGGCGCCTATGCTTGTGGCTAGGACTCCTTGGTCGACACCATCGATATCTGCCAGGTCAACACCCCACTTTGCGATAGTTGAACCGTAGCCACGTCTCCAGTAAGCCGGATGGACCACAATGCGCTCCATTTCAGACATGCCGTCAAAATATCTGTGCTGCTCGGGCTGTCAGGGGTCACGGCATTTCGGGGCGGAGAGGGACGAGTATCGCCTCTTGCACGCACTTTTTCCTGCCTCAACAGCTACATCCTCGAATGCCTTGGAGCGCTTTCGGTCAATATCCTTGTAGTCATACTCTGGCACGTTCGGGTATGGGCCTGTTAGGCCGCAACATTAGAACGGCGAAGCTGATCGAAAGCTTCACTATGGTGCAGTGACGAGCATACCTATTTCATTTTGGTATTTCCCGATCAGAGGGGAGCTAGGCTGCAACCTCCAAACCCCAAGCCCAACGGCTAGAGGTGTGCCCGCTTTCGGCGGCGTCCAACCGTTGTTCGCGGGTATAATCGCATCGGTTTTTGAAGACTCATCAGGGTCGTAGCTATCAACAGCAACGAGAACGATAAATTCGGGCTTTTTATTGAGCTCGGAAACTTCCTGCCTGAACCAAGTGATTGTCCTTTAGAGATGCTGATGGTGGGCGGTCCGTTCCCAGATGAACCGCTCCGAATACCGAAAGCCCGCCGTGCAGACCACACCCAGCCGCAGAACTTCGTCAGTGGACGCTAGCCGGAGGCTTCCAAAGGAAGGTGGTCCAGCCATCTTTTCAGTACTGCAGATTGTCGGTGGCACTTCAGGCAAGCAAGCGCTTCAAATGAGTCTTTCGAGGCGAGCATTCAGGTACTCTAAGGTATGGTTGCCTTGCCTGGCTCTGGCTGCTGCTTCTTGATTCGTTGTTGGTCCACGCAATTAAGGCGATGATGAGGTGCTCGATTCCTCCTGCCTAGCTCACAGTTCCGGGGCAGCTGTCAGGCGATGCATTCTTCGACACCCCAAGCATCGCTCCCGGGAACGCTCCCGTCGATTATGGATCCAACTTGAACTGGGACAATGCAGCTGCGTGGGATCTTGCTTGCACCAGTGCGGAGCCCCCCGAGTCATGGCTCATCTTCTCAACTGTAGAAGCTGGGAGAGATTTCGTCGGGGCCACCGATCTCAATGCAACATTCGGTCCCGGTCACCATCAACATGCCCGGGACCCTCTGCATGACTGTCACATCCCTGTCCTCCCCAAGATCGAAGCCCCTCGAGGCACTCGACAGAATCGGAAGAGACAATATCCACAGGCACGGTATTGTTGGCGAAGCACTTCGTGGCTTGCCTTACACTAGTGTTTGCTGCAGGAAAGGTCATCGATACGGCGAATGCATGTCTCGAAAGCCGCTCCTCCTTGGACTACAAGATTAGCCCTGCTTTCTCCCCGTCGATTTGGAGAGGTTCCATCCGTGAAATGGGCGATGTCATTGACTACAACCAAGGCGCGCTTGATAGGTACGGGGAGACGATCCAGTACACTAGTATCACTGTGCTTGGGATTATTGGGGTTTTGGTTGTGGTGATTATGGTCTGCGCCTTGGGTATTTGTTGTAACTTTCCGGATAAGTGGGGAAGCGTGCTGACTTACAGTAGGTGTTGGTTGGCTTAGCTCTTCTCGTGGTAGGGCTTGCTCTTCTGCCGCTTTTCCTGGCCTGACGGTTCGAATACCAGATACCGTACACTTCGGCGTTGGGCGGCCTACGGCTTGTCAATGATAACGCTTGTCCAGAGAGCTGAACTGCCGTTGATAGTACACCTTATGGATGATTAGGACCGGCCTTCTAGGAACCCGGTAATTGCGAACCGATCGACCATAATTCTGTCAAATAAGATGAACAGATAAGACCTGTCAACCCAAACTGATGTTGCATTGGCGACCCCTTGAACGTGGTTCGGCTGGAATAAAAGTGAAACCCGCCACTTTTTCCGGGATTTCTTGGTGCATCCAACTACCTACACAGCGCCGCGTACCCTGAGGATTGTTGTTACTAGATTACGCTGAGAGAGAAAAAGGGGGGTTATCTGCATATATTCGGTTAGGAGTACAGTTATGGCCGTTGAATGCCTTCCTCAGGACTGTGTCGTATTTATTGCAGTGGCAAAAACTCTGCAGTGCAGCTTCCAGAGTGTGACTTATTTCAGATTGACACGTAACTTTCTCACTGAAATAACCAAAAATGTACAATATTTTGGTAGTGAGATAACGAAGCTGTCGTGATTGGCCCATAAATTGTGGCTGCTGCGGCGGGTTCGGACATCCAGGTCCAACAGGCCGTTTTTCTATTACCTTGGCAGTGCTGTAGGATTTCTCACGTAAGTGGTAGTGTCGAACTGCAGCGGCAGTTCTTGGCGCTCAGGCGCGCAGGCGCCTTACCGCTCCAGGCTTGGCTGGAGCGCAGGGACCTTGGATCATGTGCTCTCCCCATACACAGGGAGCTTCCATTTGTATATAACTGGGGAGTGCGAAGCACTCCCCTTTTCTACCAAATCAAGTCACTTTGCAACTGCACTTCCGCTGCTCCTGAGCCCCTCGTGCCTCAGTCAAACGTTCCACAGGTAGCTACGCTGCTACCCCAATATCTGCTTTGGGCTAAGTGTCCTGTCATTAACTATGTTTTACCGGTGTGCGACAGCTGGCGCACTCTGTCACCTGCCCGTGGTTGCGATCCCACAATCCGCTGTGTGCCTAGAGCTCCCACCGCACTACTAGGACTAAATATGATTTCCTAAATTCTAATGCGAACTTGAGTTTAAGCTGAGGGCTCTTTACTCACCCGCTTAGTTGCAGTATCTGCTGAATTATACGTCTTGAATTCCAGTTCTATACTGCATCCTGGCGATTTATTGACATATCTTGATGAGTCTTAGCCCCCTGGCTTCCAGGCTTCTGACGGCGACTCCTTTTCCATTTCTTTCTCTATTAGTAATCTTAAGTTAAGTGCTAAACCGTGATAACCCGTGCCGTAATATCTAGTTATTAACGATAAGTTGTTTTTTTAGAAAAAAAAGGATAATTTTACTTAGGCGTAACGGAATAAGCGAGAGTGTTAAATGGCAGGTTTTTTCTCTGTCTTTTGAGTAAAGGAAAGCCCTGTTAGTTGTTTGAGGAGGTTGTAGTTGTAGTGGTGGCGGTGATACGAGGGCCCAAAACTAGGTCCTCGCAACTCCACGGCCATTTTGGACCATGCCAACTATAGCTGAGGCAGTCCAGAATAGTGACCCCCTCGCTCAGTCTGGCTCAGCCTAAGGCGGCAACTGCTCAGTTCCGAAGAAGGAAAGGGAAATTCGTGATGTCGATTTTAGGGTAGTGTAATGGCTGTTTCAGCTACAAAGAGTTGTGAAATAACAGAGTAACATGGCGGGCGTTAGCGATTGGTTTTTCATTTGAGAACCCGCATATATAACAACAGTTGATAGTTATGGTTCTGGCCACTTGTGTAAGGTACCTTAACGCTCCCAACAGATGTCCATCAATCACAAGTCTCGTCAACGATCGCAGCCCATGCCGCGGCCTGTGCCCTGAGTGCATTCTGGATAAAAGCTAAGTTAGTCGGGCACATCCAAAAGTGACGAGAAAGAGTTCTATGATACCTCATCGGCTACCGGAAAAGAACTCCCGACAAGCAGGAACAGTACGTTCATCAACTGCCTGGTTGCTTCCGCACAGGTGGCGGCGATTCCGGTTTGTGGCACAGGGGCCGGAGCCGGGAGCGCTAATACAGCTGTGAAAGCCATAGCGAGGGTCGACAAGTCGAGAAGACGCATCTTGATTTAAATTTCCTCGAAGGATTCGAAACGTATTATACTGATGTTAAAGAAGTGGCTGAGATCGAATTGTGTTATGTAGATGATGAGAGACCGGACGAAGAACAGAGGGCAGAGTGGCCATTTTATACTAGAATCGGGAGCGTGATGGTCTTGAATTTCTTCTTGTTTGACTTATTTCACAGACATATGCTGCGGCGCAGCATGGTGTTTTCGAGGAAATGCCTACAAGGCATTTCGAGGAAATGATCCTACAAGGCATTTCGAAGGAATGGTCCTGCAAGTCAACGTCGGAAGTCGGAACAGGACTACCGAGTTTGCCAAAGATATCCTTGACGTGACAGGAGGCTACGGCGTAGACATTGTCCTCAACTCTCTCACCGGAGAGCTTCTCAAAGCGTCCTGGAACATTGTTGCCTTTGTCGGAACCCTTGCGGAAATTGGCAAGCGTGACATCAGCGACAAGAATCGGCTTCCGATGGGTCCCTTTAATCGTGGGGCCTCGTTCCGCGCCCTGGACCTGACGCAATTCACGAGATGGGGGTCTACTATCGAGAGGCTGTTCCGCCAGCTTTTCCACTTGCTCGACCAAGGCCATCTCAGGCCCGTATTCCCCTTGAAAGCCTTTGCCTTTGACGAGATCAAGGAAGTCTTCACCCAACTCAGCTCTGGTACACACATGGGCAAGCTGGTAGTGTCAGCGGGAGCCCACAAGGAAGAGGGGGGATCGCATACCGTTCAAGTTTGGCCTGCCCCGAGGAAGGTAGTGTATCGCAATGATGTCTGCTATCTGATCATCGGAGGTCTCAAGGGCATTCGTGGGAGCCTCGCCATTGACCTCGCTAAGCGCGGAGTGAGGCGGCTGGCCACACTGTCACGGAGCGGTTACGACGATTACAAGTCCCAGGCTGATATCCGCCTGATCAGGGGCTTGGCCCACACATCGATCTCTTGCGCGGAGATGTCTCCAACCTTGATGATGTGTGGCGGGTTTTTGGGAGACCATAGTCCCTATTGGGGGAATTATTCATGCCGCTATGTTAGCCGTTGTGAGTGACTCTCCCCTCCTCTTGACCCCATTCAATCGTAGCTTTTTTTCTTCCAGTGTGCTAACCCAGCCCAGGACCGGCCCTTTTCTATCATGAAAATCGACGAGTACCACACCGCACTAGCCTGCAAGGTGCAGGGTACCTGGAATCTCCACACTGTCGCTCTCGAACATAACCTGCCCTCGACTTCTTCACTCTCCTCTCCAGCATCTCCAGTGTCCTCGGCAGCCGCGCCCAAGCAAACTATGTCGCCGGAAATGCTTTCCAGGACGCCTTCGCGTCTTATCGCCACAAGCTCGGTCTGACTGCGCACACCGTTAACCTCGGGGTTGCGAGGACGTGGGCTTCATGGTCAACCATGACGGCGTCTTTCAAGACCTGAAAAGCAAGGATGAGGGGACACTAGCCTTCATAAACGCCGAGATGGTCTACCAGATGGTGCAGCATTCCATCCTTCAACAGAACGCCAACCCCCTCAACTCCGACAGCCGCGCCCGGATGGTTACGGGCCTCAAAATTCCTCAGGCATCCAATTCCTAGCTGCAAGTTAACCCGCGCTTTGGGCATCTTTTCTCTAGACATGAGGGTTCCACCTCCAGCGTCGTCGGTAACACGGAAAGAAGCGGGGGGAGAGGCGGCGACAAGTCGCAAAAGGAGGTGCGAGCGCTTAAGCTCCTGCTCAACTCCTCTAGCAGTGACCCGGCCGCGGTATTTGATGCCGCGATCAAGGCCGTGAGCGCTTGGTTCTTCAAGGCCCTTCGGCTGCCCGAGCCCATGGAGGCAGAGCGGCCTTTGGCTGCATATGGTATTGACTCGCTGGTTACGGTCGAGTTTAGGAACTGGGTGCGGACTGAGCTGGGCGCTGTCTTGAGCACATTGGATGTGACGACGGCAGCGTCGTTGAATAGTCTTTGCGAGGTTATTGCAACCGCCCTAGGGGCTGGGCGTGCAGGCGGTTAAGAATTGTTTTTGCCATGCCGTCCATGATAGCGTAGCATATCTATCAATCAATTGAAGTTTGTCAGTGTGTTGAGTGAACTTGTCGTTTTTGCACGGCGAAAAAGCGATGTCCACGGGTTGCTAGCGTTGAGGTCAATTACATCCTCCATTTCTCTATCAGTCGTTGCCCCTGACATTTGTCCCAACCAAAATAAAAGGAGCCACCATTGAGATCCACTGGCATCTCGGTTCCACATCACGCTTCTCGAGGGTCCATCCAATCCACAAAAAAAGCAAAAATAGGTCGTGCCCGGGTTCGAACCGGGGTTATCAGGAGATGGGATAACCATCTAGGATCTTCAAAACCTGAAGTGATAACCACTACACTACACAACCTTGTAACGAATTGCGATAGACAGGTATCTTCCAGACTGGCATACGCAGGAAGGACAACATCCACAATGATGCGTCACAAGCGCGATCCCACACGACTTTCAGATAACAACATTCGCTGAATCATCACAAAGGACAAATCGATGTTATTATGAAAGTATAATATTTTGACAATATATATGGTGTGTTATTTCTCTTACAGTCGTCTATCTAATCATTCGTTCATCTCCGCCCTCTTGCCCTCGACTCATTGCTTGTATGGCGCGGTGGTTTGATATACATCTCTTTGCACCTGCACACCCCCGCCCGAGAAACTCCGTGCTCTGGCCATCGTAGCGACACCCGGTCTCGTAGGGCCAATTGACGTCCTCACGCCTACCACGCCGGGTTTCTTCGGCGCAAGCGCCAGTTCGCTCGTCTGGCTCGCGACACTGCGCGCATCCTCATCTCCCCTGAAAGGCGACAGGTTCTCGCTCAGCTCCATGTTGCTGCCATATTTCTTAGTGCTCCTGCCGCTGTGCGAAGATGCAAGGTCGACCTCGCTCCCGTCGGTGCCGGACAGGGGCAGACCGCGCTTGTGGCCCATTTCTGTGTCGGCGTGGGAGGGCAGGGTGTGCTTGCCGCCGGCGTCGCTCTTTCCATAGTCCTGGATCGAGCGACCGAGAGCGGTGCCGAGATTGGGGAAGTACTGGCCAATTAAGGGCCGGAGGGTGGGCAGGCAGCAGCAGGTGATGGCGGAGGTGAGCTCGCCGACGGACCACATGCTGGCGGCGGCGTTCTCCCAGGGGAAGTCCTCGAACATCTTCAGGTAGCGGATGCGAATGCCTGAGACAACAACGGTGCTAGCGGGGATGGGAGTTAGTCTGTGGTTTGGTTGTGTTCGATGGGAGTTTGACCTACAAGAAGCCGAGACCGAAGATACCGACGAGGAGCATCCTCTGCTGCTTTGCGAGGTTCAGTTTCCAGAGGGCGGGGAGCGGCAAGACGAACACGGCAACATCGGTGATGATGTTACCGCCGGCGTTGATGTACCATTGCGGGAGGTTAGGGATGCACTTGGCGTCGATGGTCTTGTCCCAGAACCCGCTGACGGGGGTGCAAGTGAAAATGCCCACGAATGTCTGGGAGGTCGCCCAGCCTCCGACGACAACGATGGCAACGATGTAGACTATCCGCATGTGCTGGACCGCCAAGACGCGGTAATACTGGAAGAGAAATGCGAGCTTGATGAAAAGTAGAGCGGCGCAATAGAAGACGATGGATAGGTAGAAGTCCTGGGATTGCATGAGCACCTCTGGGACATTCGAAAGAAGCATCCTGGGCGCAGCTTACCTTGAGATACAGCGGAAGAACTGTAAAATCCATAACATAGACGTGCTTCCCTAAGCCGTAGCTGGTCATCTGGGCAATGGCAATGGCTGAACCATACGTTGCGATCTTGCGGTTCTTGTCAGAATAGCTCACTCATAGTAGCCGGTGTGTGGTGCTTACCAAACCCGAGATGATGGCATAGTCATCGGCACCCATCGAGTCGATGATCTTCCAGCGGGTCCAAATCCTCAGGCCGACCATGAGAGTGGACCAGACCAGACAGAAAGTCATGACGCCGACGACGGAGCCGCTGATATCGTCAAACGCATTCGGCAGCAGCTGCGGGGCCGCATAGGAAGACGACATGACGGATATGGCGGGTCTGAAAGCCCGGGGCGTCGAAGACAACTCTTAGCTGTCGAACTCGATGGTAACCAGGAAGTCGGAGGGTGAGGATCGCGCAGTGGTCGTCTTCGTAGGGGCCGAGGCCTCTGGTCTTAATAACCGCCGATGCTGGTGGTTCCGATCGCTACTTGGCTTGTGGGGAGGGGCTCCGACACGGCGGTTGCCCACGTTGACCAGAGCGGCATGCCAGCATGGCCGACATAGACCCCGGTAGCATCGTGCTGTCCTGGACTCCTGGGTACCTAGAGTATGCTAGCGTCCGTGCAGAGCCATTAGAGAAGACTAGAATGCGACGATAGCTAGCCGCGCCCTATCACCGCCGTTCCCGGACAGCCCAGGGCCCGCCTCAACACATGCTCGGCGCAGGTGCGGTGGGGCCTCAAAGGGGTCGCTCCTCTTCTCCTAGGTGTATGCCCGCTTAAGATTCGCGAAAATTCGCGAAAATTCATGTTATGCGTCGTGACTCGCGCCCGCTGCCCAGCTATAGCCAGACCTGCAACAAGGGGATGTCCCGAGGTATGCTCGGCGGTGGTGATTTTGACGCTCGTGGCGAGCTGTTGCGTGGCATCGCCATTCACAAATACTAGTCGTCGTAAGCTGCATTGTGTGTAGGACCGCCGTCGGGGTTTCAGTTGGTTGCGCTCTATATGCGAAGCCACCGCGAGCGTTTCAGTGGAGCTGGTACTGATGCGGAGCCTCGAGGGGCTTGGGAGCTTGGACGTCGATAGCTCTATCCTTGGGCTGCTGCCATGCTGTTCAAGCACAAGCCACCTGAGGAGGGAGGATGTCATAGGGCGATCTCCCGCCTACCTTGTTCGATCATGCAGAAACGATGCGGCGGCTCTCGGCTCTCTGCAGCCATGTGGCTCAGCCGCCGATGTGCCGATCGCGCGACAAACGCCAGAACAAATGGCGGGGCGGCTGAGCGACCCGAAACCTGGAAGAGGCATCCGTCACATTCGGGTTTGGAGCCGAAATCTGCAGGTCCGTGCGTCGTGTCCGTGCACGAACACTTTTTCCACTTGCTATTTTAGCGAGGAAGGCGCCAAGATGATCGCAACGACCACTTCTGCCCGGGTTGATGTTTTCCGTTGAGGTCCATCTGCATCACGCCACTCGTCTCTAGCTACGCCCGGACTGCGCGATACGGAAAGGATAGTGCCTGGCCAAGAGACGGCGCCAAATTCTCAATGATCAGATACCGTATTCTTTCCACTTCACGCCCGCTGGTTTGCAAAGCGTCCCCAGGCCAAGACCCAGGGGCTCACTGGGTGATTGACTGAGCAATTCTTATCGATCCTCCCAACGTTTTCCACATGGCTCGACAGCGTTATTTGTTCTTGGCCGTGTGCCCGCGCTACTGATTCCCTGCGCCGAGCCCACCCGTTGCGGCAGCGGATCCGCATGGTGCCCGCATTTCGGCAGGCCGCCAACGAGGCAGTTCGGTCACAAACACGGCGGCCCTTCTGAGCAGCGGATGAGCGGCCGGCGAGTGCGCGCTGCTGTGAAGCCGGCAGACGGCGCGCTGGAGCAACCGGTCTGCGCGCGCAGCGCAGGCGTACCCCGGACCACAGGCGACGCTCTGGCTATGGGCTCCATAGGCTATTCTCGCTGCTTGGCGCCTGATACGCTGCAATTAGCAGACCGGTGCCACTTCGCCGCCCTTGATGGAGACTGGCAAATTGGCTGAAAATTGGCGTTGCGCCGAGGCAAGGTCGTTGTGTCGAGATTAAAACAAAGCCCGTTGCCAGCCATCATGCAGCGCGCCAGGCCTCGATCTTTACCGTTCGACGCCACATTACACTCTGGTTTTTCTTTTGCCCGTTTTCGTCGCAATGGCTCGGTTCAAGTGGACCGCTTCGCACCTCGCTGCAGGCTTGCTCTTGACTGGCGCCGCGCTCGCGACGCCAACACCTCAGGCCCCTAACGTTAGTGCTGCTGCCAGTGCCAGCATCAGTGCCATCATCAGCTCCGTTCCTAGCACGACGCCCGAGGTCGACTTTGCGGCGCGTTTCGTCCAAGAGCTGATCGCCAACGCCACCTCGGCCGAGGAGAGCCTCCTCGCAACCAAGAAGCGCTCGCTCGTGGGCGCCTTCTGCAAGCAGGACCAGTCCCTGGTCGTCAACCTCGGATATGCCAAGTACCAGGGCTACACCAACTCGACGTCCGGTCTGAACTACTGGAAGGGGTCAGAACGCCTGCTGTTGATTGTTGATGACTCTCTTGCTTACCTCCTCCCAGCATCCAATATGCCGCAGCCCCCACCGGGAACCTGCGATGGAAGCCCCCCCAGTTCCCCGCCGTGGAGCGCGGCCTGCCCATCCGCCAGGCCGCCGCCCTCGGGCCCACGTGCCCGCAGGCCTATCCCGCCGTCCCTGGTGTCCCCAACCTTCCGGGAAATGAGGACTGCCTGTACCTAAATGTCTACGCCCCGGCCGGCGCCAGAAACCTCCCCGTGCTCGTGTGGATCCACGGCGGCGGCTATGGCTTTGGTGATGGCACCCAGGACATGGCTGAGATCATCAACGCCAACGACAAGGGCTTCATCGTTGTGTCAATTCAGTACCGCCTTGGTGCCTTTGGCTTCCTCGCATCAAAGGAGGTTCGCAACGAGGGCGTCGTCAATGCCGGCATTCTCGATCAGGCCTTTGCCCTATCTTGGATCAAGCTCTTCATCTGCCAGTTTGGCGGTGACCCATTCTCCGTCACCATCTCAGGTGAATCGGCGGGCGCCAGCTCCGTCATGTACCATGGACTAGCCGTCGGCGGCACACTCGGTAGCCTTCTCTTCGATAAGTCCATCGCCGCGTCCCCATACCTACCGTTCCAGTACAAGTACGATGCCGCCGTCCCAACGGGCAAGTACTACGCTTTCTCAAAGGCCGCTGGCTGCCCCAGATCCGGCAATGTTCTGTCCTGTCTGATCAGCAAGGACTCGGCTACCCTGCAGCAGGCCAACTTTGACGTGACGCAGCAGTCGACCTATGGCTACTGGTAAGCCCCGCCCATAAACCTGACTTCGAGCTGTATACTAATACCCGGTAGGGCGTTCTACCCCGTCACCGACAACGCCTACATCACGTCTCTTCCTAGCAAGCAGCTCACTGCAGGGCTGGTGAATGGCAAGAAGATGCTTGTTGGAGCCAACGCCAACGAAGGCCCGCTTTTCGTCCCTCCTGTCATCAGCACCGAAGCCAACGTCAGCTGGTGGTTGGCCCAGCAGTTCCCGTTCCTTTCCCCCACCCAACTTGAAGCCATCCTGGCTGCCAACCCCAACCCCTCCCCCACAGATCCCGATGGTCCTCGTTTCGAGACCACGGGTACTGGCAGCCCCAACGCTATCAGCATGTCTGGGGGCGCCAACGGTCAGCAGCAGCGCTCCAACAACATCCATGCCGAGGCGACCTTCATCTGCCCGGCGTACTGGATGGCCGGCGCGTATACTGGCGCCTTCAAGTCTGCATATTTCTACCAGTACTCTGTCCCCTTCGCGTCCCACGGCGCCGACGTGGCTGCCTACTTTGGCCCGACTACCCCTAGCCTCGGCGACGATATCGCCCTCGCCTTCCGTCGCATCTGGGGCAACTTTGTCATCACTGGCAACCCGAGCATCAGCGATGCTATTGCCAATGGCGCGAGTGCCTCCAACCCTACTGCCGCGAATCCGGCGTCTGCATGGCCCGTGTGGAATGAGAGGTCGCCGAAGCTGGTCAACCTGAACCAGACCGGCGGATCACCGGTGGAGTTTATGACGCAGTGGATGGTGCCGGTGACGCAGCTAGTCGGCCCGGGACTGCAGAACGCCATCTCCGTTGCACCCGCCGATACGTGGGAGGGCGGCCGCGGATCGCGGTGCGACTTTTATCTGGGGCTCGCACCTAGCATCCCTGCTTAATAGCCGGGCGTCGTTCCTTTCACAGTGGCTTGCGATGTATCTGTTGCAGTTGTGCAACGTATTACCTCATGACAAATTGTCTTTCTAGGGGATCCAGCAATTGTATATATCCTTACTTCCTCGTCTTGTTACACAGTTGCATGGCCCCTTCGGGTTGTGGCTTCGAACCGCGCCAAGCGTCGGAGTTAAGCGGTTGTTAATCGGCAGCGCAGATGGCGACATGCCGGAGCCGGATCCCGAATTCACTCACAATCCCCTTGCACAACCGTCCACTTCCCCGCATGCCGGTGTACCTGCGTCGATGTCATTGCACGCAATCGGACGGCATACATCTCCCTCCCCCGCTCTCGGACGCAAGAGGGCCAAAGAAACTGTCGCAATTGCGAATACTTCTGTTGCAATACACAGGGAGAAAGACATCCCGGAGAAGTGTCACGGCTTACATCATTCACTTGCGGTATAAAGCACCCCTTGTGTACGCCCTCACAACGAGTTTAAAATCTCTATTCTCATCTCAGTCTGCTCCACCACCCCAACTCCCATCTCTCACATCCCCATCTGACCTACTCCTACCACCCAACATGGCGACCATCACCGTCTCCGACCACGTCACCTCCACCTTCCTCAAGGGCCTCAACACCCTCTCCCACGTCCTCGACGTCGCCGAAGCCCACGCCGCCACCACCGGCGCAGACCCCACGGCAGACTACCTCCCTGCGCGTCTCATCGACGACATGCGCCCGCTGTCCTTCCAGATTCTGAACCTCACCCGTAACACCAAGGCAGTGCTGGACCGGCTGTCTGGCGCGGAGACGCCCGCGTGGGAGGACAACGAGAAGACGTGGGCGGAGTTTAGGGCAAGGATTGACAAGGCGAAGGCGTATATTGAGGGGGTGGATAAGAAGGCTATTGACGAGCGGGTTGGGAAGGGGGTGGAGATTGATCAGTATGTTTTTTCTGTCTTATTCCTTCCTATCTACCTGCTACGGTGATGCGTGGCTGGATAGAAAGATGAATGCTTACAAAAAATAGCCCTCTTGGCCCAGCCATAAAGGTGCGCATCACAGCGAAGGACTCGGCGCTAAACCATGGCATTCCGAACTTTTACTTCCATCTTGCGACGGCTTATGGGATTCTGAGGAGCAAGGGCGTCCCGGTCGGAAAGAGGGACTGGATTGAGGAGTTCTTCAAGCCTGCGACGTTCCCCAGCGCGTAGAGTGGTTGTTCTGGAAATTTCGGGGCTTGTTGTGGCTCATCCCTTCCGTCCTGTGAAAGTCAGGGCGGTTGAATCTTGAATTTATTCCTAGGGCTAGATAACTGTGCCATTCAACTCTTTCGAAAATCGGAGTGAATGTGACTGCTCTGCCACGTACTGAGACCTAGCCCAGATTTTTTCCGTTTCTCAACTCCAAGTCCTCAAGGAATACGCCTGATATCTGGTAGGTATATTCAATTATGAGAAGCACCCATCAACGGCTACTTCAATCCCTATCTCTCGCCATATGCACGTATTTTTAGCTCATGTATATCTCGGGACCTGTGGACTTGCGTCCAACTCGACACCAAAACCCGGACTGAAACCTCTATATTTTGGTTCCTGTGCCGGCGACAACGCTCCGTTGTACGGAAGCTCTGCATCGTCCGTCCCTGTGTGAGGAAGCTCTCCATACCCCGACAAGTCTTGCTCCGCTATGGGCCCGGCCCTTCCGTATCCGGCCCCCGCATGTCCGGATAACTCCGAGTATGGTGACTCGTTGCTCACCTCGGCAGGCTCTTGCGACCCAGGTCGCATGTTAGGTTGCGTACCGGAAGATCCGGGCAGGACGTTTCGGTACATCGAGTCGTTTGCGCTGTCATCTGCAGCTTGTCGTTTTCGTCGAATCAAAAACCACGCGATGCCGGCTATGGCTATTATGGCGACGACGCCGCCTGCTACACCGCCCGCAATCGCTGCTATTGGGGTGCTGGCGGACTCTGGCTTCACGGGCTTCTCTCTAGCTAAGACCTGTTAATATTTTTACAAATCACTCGGCGGCCGGAAAACTCACCAGTGTCAACCTTATCCCTGCCTCCTTCGAGCAAGCTCTGCTTCAGAAACATCCTCTTCACCGTTTCCGAGTCCCACGCAACCTGATCCAGCACCTCCTTAGAATACCATGAGCGGATCACGTCTGGTCTCTCGTAGTCGCCCAGGGTGGCGTTGTAAGAGTCAACCCACTTCATGGCCGTCATGTCGAACACAAGCAGGCCCTGGGGTGCCAAGTCCTTATCCTTGATGAGTGTCTCCATGTTTACATTGCCTAGTCCGCCAATGCTCAGAACCTGTCGCTTCCCCACCGACAAGCAGCTGTGGTATGCCCGTGGGCCAGCCGGCGGCTCGGGGAGGGAAGACTCAGTATGTACGTATCGCGACATTTTGGCCAGCCGGTTGCAAATTTGTTGTCACCGCCAAATACAAAGCTGTTTCTTCTGTCAGCGCAAAACCGGTGTAATCTGCCAGGGGAGGAATCACTTTTCATAGCCCCCGTCCGTGTTCCGCCAGCCGGCCGTGCAAAACTCGAAACGTGGCGAGGGTGGGATATCGCCGGTGGCGGTCTGCGAGTAGGTCTTAGAGGTGACAGGATCGAAGAACGTCAGATTCTTGAAGTTGAAAGTCGGATTGCTCTGGATGCCGGTGTTGCCCTCGGGATCAGGCGCGAAGCCGCCCATTACGAAGACCAATCCTCCGGGGCCAAACGTCGGGACATAGTGCGCCGAGGCCTGGAGGAGCGTGCCGAACGGGGCGGGCCTGTCGCTGCCAATGCCGTTGATCCACTCGTGCGTATCGAAGTTGAAGGACAGCATTCCTGGGATAAGTTGGGTTCTCTTGCGGTTCGCCTGCGTCCAAGCAGATGCCTGACCACCAATCGCGTACCCTGTGTTGTTCGCTGTGAAAAGGCGCTGTATTCGGCCGGGAGGAACTCGTTGAACCGCGATGGATTCAACGGTGCATCAACGGACTAGTTCCCACCTCCGTTACCGTCGACGCTAAAATTCTAGAGCTAGTTCTCCGTTGGCATGTTTAGAGCGAATATGTGCTTTATCCTGAAGCTAAAAGAAGGGCGAGCCGCCCCACTAGGACATGCAGGAATATGCGTCTCGATGGGGCGGCATCAGGGCCACTTTGTCAGTGGGCTCTGGGCAAAGATTACAAACATGGTGGCTTGGAGAATGTCTGGAGGCCGGCATCGTCAGAGAATACCGGTCTGGTACCTGTCGACATTCGGAGCGATTACAATGATCACCGCATAGATCAAAATGAGTCCGGCCTCCTCGCCGATCCCCCGTGGTTTTCCGAGGATCATTTGTATGACCGACCAGTCCCTCGTCCCTTGTTGGATAATGTGGACTGCATCTCGCCTCAGCAGCTTGTATTAGTTCCCGCCACCGAAACTTGGTCATCGCCGGCGACGACAGCGTCTCGCGATTCTGCGCCAGACACACTCCTTTTTGACTCCTCACAACCAATATCAGAGCTATCTCTCTCGCCAACAACCATAGATTACTCCCCACGCCCCCTTTCTATTGATGAATCGCATTCTCCACAACAATCACCGCCGGCAAATGCTCCTTGCGGCCGTTGTTCTTTCTCCGCGGTAGACGAGAATGTCCTTGCGTAGGTGCTCTTGAATTTCCCATTTAGAATATGCCCTCTGCGTTGAAACGACGTAGAAAACTGACTTCCGGGATCCCCCTTTCAGCACGCACATCGCGGCCGTCCACCACGCTTCCGGCTATCGGCCGCTCATCTGCGGCTGGGCCGAGCTTTCATGCGACAAGAAGACATTCAAGGACAAGAGAACGCTGGAGAGGCACGTCAAGAACTTTCACTTTGGTGCCCTCTATTTCTACCGCTGCGGTCATGGAGAACGCAAAGACAAGCACCGCACCCATCTTCGAGAGTGTACGCGTCAAGGGGCAAAGCCATATATTTGCACATGCGGGAATCGAATCGGTAGCTCGGACGGAGTCAACGCCCTCCACAATCACGAGGAGCACATCCAGGGGTGTGGAAAGCGCAGGAGAGGAAGGCCGCCGAAGAAATCAAGATGATGGTGGTGGTGGTGGCAATAACTAAGCTGCTGTGGGCCTCACGGCACCTGTATTTTAGTTTAGTGTGCGTGCAGAGAATTTCCTTCCTCGATTTACCTCTCCTAGCCTCTGCGACTATGTTCTTGGTCCCGTAGGTGTCTCTCGAGCCTCTTCAGCTTGAGTAGGTACCTTGTAGATTTCCTCTATAATTGCCTCCGAGTCGTTAAGAAAGAACCTTGCAGAGCGGCGGCGTCCCGCAACCAAGTCGCCAAGGGCCTCACTCATCGACGATATTCCTGGACCAACTTGAAAGTCCCCAAGGGACAGGCACATATGAGGATGAACTGCCTGCGGCATTTGCAGTTGGCTTCAAGTTCCAGGTTTTTAACGTCGCAGACTGCAAACCGCAGACCCGAAGGTTGTTGATGAGCAGTTTCTGGGTGGCTGGGTGGTTGCCACGTGATGGTTGGACGAATGAAGAACATGTGTCAACCGGGGGGAGGACAACAGGGGTTTCTGTATTCGTACGACGGACCAGGGCTTCTCCCTATTGTGGCATGGGGGCCCCACTCAATTCCCGCGGATGCTCCCGGGCCATTTTTGTGATTGGCCAAACCGCGAAGGGTTTGAACAGCGTTAGATCTGTATGCATCCAGTCACCGTACGAACGGCCCGGAGTCTCTTGTCTTGTGCGGGAGCATCCCAGCTTCTCTTACGGGCGTTTCAAGAACTACGACAGAGAACATCTCGGCTCGTATTGAATTGAAGCATCACGATATTGACGAAGCGGACCTCCCGGAATGAGTCGCCGGGCACTGGCAGTCTTTTGTGATTGCGTCCCAGCATGCTGTGGAAATAGCGTGCAACGTCCCATATTCAGCAGCAGCGAAGTCCGAGCTTGTTGACAAAGGCCGCATTCCGCTGTCAAATATTCCGGAGGGCGCTGCGCCAAAAATAAGCCGATTGCACGGAGCAAGGGCTCCGGGTGCAGTCAGAAGCGGCCTGCAAATGCCCGGGGGCGTGGAAAGAGGCGCTTTTAGGGGCTGACTGAGCTGATCCGAGATGGGTCTAGCCCCCGTGGAATTTTTCGAGACCCGCTTCCATGCTGGCGCTATCGTTTTGGGGATGCGCTGAAGTGAACCCATCTAACCTGAATGGTGTCGATAGCGGAAGGCGGTCATTTGGTCAGGGGAGCATGGAGGGACTTAAAACCCAACGAAGACCGGCTCAAGTCAGAGCGATTCCTCATCCTGCCGCTGCATCCTTCCTCCCACTTTTTGTCGTTCTTTCGAAGGTTTGGGCCTGAATTCCCAGTGTCACTCGCTCAGCAGCAATTATGAAGTTCTCGGTTATTGGCGCCGCCGGCGTTTTCACTGCCGTGGTGGGGGCAAAGGAGTGCCGTTCCAACACGTGCTTCCGTGCCATTGTCTCAGACACGCCGGATATCGGAGAGGCCTTCTGCTCTTCTTACTTGGGCCGCGAGCCGCTCGAGACTGTCATCGAGACAGTCACGGCTGTGCTTGATTTCGTTGAGTCGAGAACGTACACCATCAGCGAGCTATCGACAACCACCGAGGAGATCACTGCCGCAACCGTCACCATCCCTACCAGCACCCTCACCGCCTACGGGAAGCGCGGCCAATCCTCCGTCCAGTCCTTAGTCCAGTCTTCAGGAGGTGTCCAGTCTTCCGGCGGTGCCCAGCCGTCCAACCCTGCTTCGGCCAGCATCGTCTCCGTGTGCAAGGACAACTCAGTCCTCATCAGCAGCATCTGCAATCACATCCTGCCCACGCCCATTGCACCCACCTCCACCCTCATCATCGAAGAAGCATACACCAAGACCGAGTCTGTCGAGTACATTGTGCGCCTCTCCATCTCCTTCTCCCATGGATTCCTCGTCTGTCCCAAAGCTGACCATTCCCTGCTAGGTTACCTCGATCGGCACAGTCACCACGACCGTCACGGCCACCGCGTATGCAGTTGCAACCCAATATGTTCAGCCCATCGCCAACGGCGACTTCCAAGGCCCGTTTGCGCCGACATGGAGCAGTACCATTAGCCAGACCGGAGGCAACGTGGAGTGGATCCCAGGCGGCAACGTGTGCGTCGACACAGGGAGCAACTGCCACTCGAGCACCATCATTCGCGTCACCCCACCCATCACGGGCGGAAGGTACGCCGGCATCGTCCAGACCTTCAAAGCGACTCCTTCTACAACCTACAAGCTCAGCATCCTCCTGAACAGTCGGTACGGCGGCTCTGCCGCTGGCGGCCCTGGCATCCAGGTTTTGTACAATGGTGTCAATCTCGGCATCTTCGACTGCAACGCAAATGGCATCGCGTTGTATTTCCAGACCATCTCGGTGTGGGAGTTTACGACGGACGAATCGGGAACCGGCACACTCGAGCTCCGCGTTTTGAATCGGTCGGGTTCGGCCGGGGCGTACTTCTACATCGATGATATCAAGGCGACGATCAAGCAGTAATTAGCGGTCGCCACGGGATCGTCGACGGGGGCGTGGTGACGTCTCGGGGGGAACTGACCTTCGTGTCTAGGAGCGATGCAGGACACTCGTTGAGTCAGCCAGAGGCCGTGGAGCTTGTCTTGATTGCTGAGCTTTTTGTACTAGGTAGTAAGATAGCACAACCTCAATAGTCTGCAAGCCATATGTCTCCTGAAAGAATGGCTGCTCCTTGGCGAATTCCAGTATTCTTTGTCGGTCAGCACAATCAGGTCCTTCCGCTGCCGGGACATTTTACCATTAGGGTGCTTTTGATCTCAACTACCACAAAGTTCTGCGAAACTCAAGTGGAGAGCCCCGGAAAACGCATCGTGGGTGTTGCCCTCCACTGCTAACTGTTCGTTTTCGTAGAACATCGCTCTGAAAATCGGTTGGTCGGTCGTTGTCCGGGGACGCCGAAGGAGGACGTGCTATGTGCTACGATGTATTATCGCCGAGACTACCCGTCTCACGCCGGCAGGTCCATCGTAGTTTGTTAACGATTGACAGCAAGTGGGCAAGCATTCGTGGGGCAGGTCGTTCTACGAGCAACGCAAACGCGGCGGTTCAAAGTGCTGGTTATGTACCGTGTGGTTGGGTTCCTGTGTTTGAATGTAAGCGGGAGGGGATGCGGGATGATATCTGCAGGTTGCGTGCCGAGGTACTGAGTTCAAGCTGCTGGATCGGGGGCAAATAGGTGGTACAATTTCCAGAAACGCAACCTGGAGTTGAAGGTCGGCGTTGCTGTCATGTCACGCAGGCGGGTTCCTAAAGCTTGAGCATAAAGGCGAAAGAAACAAGTCAAAACGTGTTGCTACAGGTACCTAGGTAGATATTCTAGACAGTGATGGAACTATTGTACCTCGTCAATGAAGAATCCACCATCATGGTGGGGGAGAACGCATTCGAATTCTCGGTCGCCGCCGACATGTACACTACAACATTGTGTTGTTGGGCCTTGACCAAAAAACCCGCTTATTTCCCAGGCTCGATTCTGCAAGCAATACCGTGCTTCAGTACGCTTGAATTTCAGTTTGTGAAAATAGTGATTGCGAACGAAGGGCGAGAGAAACTGGACGTCTTGTCTCCGTAGCGCCAGGTAGGGGGCGCTCAGCTAGGATGCATGGAATTGCAGCCGAGGACTTTGACTTGTCATCTCGGTGTTGATTTTGAGAGGGGGGCCTCAAAAATCGGGGTAGCAGCTCGAAGTCACGAAAAGAGGGCTGTGTAAACGTAAAGGGAAAGTTTGAGTGAGATGGTCTCCTGCCAGCTCTCCGGAGCAGGCACTCGCGACTTCCGTTACATCTTCTTGGATCGAATCCCCAATGGCGCAGCCTGTCTCGGGCTTGGAGTGTAAAAAAGGCATCTGATAGGGGGGCACCCCCCAAATTTTAGGGGGGCATCCAAGCACAGGCCATTTTACTGGGGGGGCACCCCCCCACAAATTGCGTGGCTTCCACCATTACTGC
>Ga0247770_1000103_pt1 | contig 73417 bp, 60 predicted proteins | sample UWRJL136409B6_FD_179943 | JGI IMG/M metagenome (GOLD analysis project Ga0247770, IMG submission 179943) | Plant litter microbial communities from Arlington Agricultural Research Station in Wisconsin, United States - UWRJ-L136-409B-6 | ecosystem: Environmental > Terrestrial > Plant litter >...
GGATGGTGGGAGTGGAAGCCCGAGAAGCGCATGCTGGAGGGCCTCTTCACCGCCGGCGAGCTGATGATCGCCCGCCGCGAGCGCTTCCAGCGCGTCTACGACCTCCGCGAGCGCGTCCACCCGTCGTGGTCCGATTCCGATCTCCCGCCCGCCGACGAGGTCCGCCGCACGCTCGTCCTCAAGTCCGTCCGCGCGCTCGGCGTCGCCAGGGCCAGGTGGGTGACGGACTACTTCCGCATGCCGAAGCGGGAGACGCCCGCCGTCGTCCGCGCGCTGGCGGAGGAGGGCGCGCTGATCCCCGTCGAGGTGGAGGGATGGAAGGAGCCGGCGTACGTCCATCCCGACCATCTCCCGCTCGCCGCCGCCGCCGCCGCGGGCGAGCTGAAGCCGTCGCACACCACCCTGCTCTCGCCCTTCGACCCCCTCGTGTGGGACCGGCAGCGCGGGAGCGAGCTCTTCGGCTTCGACTATCGCCTGGAGTGCTACACGCCGGAGCCGAAGCGCGTCTACGGCTACTTCACCCTCCCCATCCTCCGCCGCGGCCGGCTGATCGGCCGGCTGGATCCCAAGGCGCACCGCAAGGAGGGCGTCTTCGAGGTCAGGGCGCTGTACCTGGAGCCCGGCGTCCGCGTCACCGGCGCGCTGATCGACGACGTGGCCCGCGCGCTCCGCGAGTGCGCCGCCTGGCACGGCACCCCCGAGGTGGTGGTCCGCCGCTCCGACCCGCCCGCCCTCGCCGCGCGCCTCCAGGCCGCCGCCGCGCAACCCGCATCCCCCGAGGAGTGACGATGGCGATCCACCGCGTCCAGCCCGGCTCCGGCCAGGAATCCGTCTGGGACTACCCGCGCCCGCCGCGGCTGGAGCCGGTGGACCGCCGTCTCCGCGTCGTCTTCAACGGCGTCACCGTCGCCGATACCCGCCGCGGGTGGCGGGTGCTGGAGACCAGCCACCCGCCCGTCTACTACTTCCCGCCGGGTGACGTGGTCCGCGAGCACCTGCGCGACGCGGCCGGCTCCAGCTTCTGCGAGTGGAAGGGGAGCGCGCGCTACCACGACGTCGTGGTGGGCGACCGAACCGCCCCGCGTGCCGCGTGGTACTATCCCGATCCCACGCCGGCCTTCGCGGCCCTGCGCGGCGCCGTCGCCTTCTACTGCGCGCCGATGGACAGCTGCTGGGTGGGCGAGGAGCGCGCCGAGCCGCAGCCCGGCGGCTTCTACGGCGGCTGGGTGACGAGCGACGTCGTGGGCCCCTTCAAGGGCGCGCCGGGCACCTCCGGCTGGTAGTCCCGGAGCGGAATCCGGAGTACCCGCGCAACTTCCCTCGCGAGCCGACGTACGTTCACGCGCCCGCCATCCGGGCGGGCCGTGCACGTGGAGAGAAGGATGAACCACCCTTACGTATTCGCGCCGCTCCTCTTCCTTGCGTTCTTCGCGGCGATGTGGATCGGAGTGAACCGGCTTCTGGCCCAGATCAGCGGGTGGCGGTGGCTGGCGCGGCACTTCCGCGGGAGGCCCACGGAGGTGGCGGAGCGAGTCTCGATGGGGAGCGCCCGGATGGGATCCGCGTTCTTCCCCACGTCCTACAACGGGATCCTGAACGTCTCCGCCTCCGCCGAGGGCGTGGGCCTCAGCCTCTTCCCGCTGTTCGCCATCGGGACGCCGCCGCTGCTGATTCCCTGGGACGCCATGGGCGAATGCCGCACCTGGACGCTGCTGGGCTTTCCGCGCTTCCAGTTCAGCGTGGGCCGGGTGCAGGTGACGCTGGTGGGCCGCGCCGCGCGGATGATGCGCACCCAGTTCATGCGGCTGAACCCCGGGGGCGCCCTCCTCGCCTCCGCGCCGTGGGAGAGATGAGGAGAGCGCGATGAAAGGCGAAGAACGATGCTGAGCTCGCGCGAGGAAAAGGACTATATCCTGCGCATGATCCAGCAGATCAGGCGGATGGTCGCGGCCCTGATGGGCAAGAAGCTGTACGGCGACCTGGGGAGCGCGCTCCAGGTGGCGCGCACCGCGCAGGGGATGCTGCTGGGCCCGCTGGCCGACATCGCCCCACGCCTGGACTCCGTGACCGCCGCCCACATGGTGGCCGACCCCGACATCCTGGAGCTCTGGGCCGAGGTGGTGGCCGAGGAGTCCGACGTGCACCGCCGCCTGGGCGACGAAACCGCCGCCCGCGCCGCCGAGAAGCGCGCCCTGGAGCTGGCGCTGGAGGCCCACCTGCGCACCACCGTCGACCGCCCCGAGCTGCTGGCCCTCATCGCCCGCCTCCGCCCCACCGTCGACGAGCCCGCGCTCGACCCGCGCCACCGCGACGCGCTCGCCGAGATCCGGACGGTCGCGCCTCCGGCGGCTGACGAGGCGTAGCTCACGTTCCGACGCGCTTCGCCAGCGGCGGCGCCCCCTCCCCGGCCCTCCCCCGCAAGCGGTGGGACGGAGAACAGCACGCGGGCGAAAGCTTTTCGTGCGAGAATCTGTTGTCTTGTCTCCTCCCCCCAGGGTTTTTGGGGGGAAGTCGGGAGGGGGGGCCGCGTAAGCATGCGACACGGCCCATCGAACCTCACGAAAACCTGCCGGATCGTCTCGCCGCATGCGACGCATCCTATCGAACCTCACGAAATCCCCGTCGGCTCGTCTCGCGCCCGGAGCCCGTCACGCGCGACAACCATCCCGCGCATCCCGCCGCATCGTTATCTTCCGCGGGTCCCGAACGACACCGACGCCCGAACGCGGATTCCCGATGCGCCGTTCGCTCCCCGCCCTGATCCTCCTGAGCCTCGCCGCGATGCTCCATCCATCCCCCGCGTCCGCCCAGGCCGCCCGATCCTCCGCCGACGCGCCGCTCCAGGCGATCGTGGTGACCACGGACGACTGGGACGCCACGGACGCGCGCATCCAGCGCTACGAGCGGGCGACCGCGAGTGGCGCGTGGCGCGCGGTCGGCGAGCCGATCACGGCGGTGGTGGGGCGGACGGGGCTGGCGTGGGGGCGCGGCGCGCACGGGGCGGCGTTGGGAGACGGGCCGGTCAAGCGCGAGGGCGACGGGAAGGCGCCGGCCGGCATCTTCACGCTGGGGACGGCGTTCGGATACGCGCCGGCGGCCGAGATGCCGTGGATCCGCCTCCCGTACGTGGCGTCGGACGCCAGCCTGAAGTGCGTGGACGATCCGAAGTCGCGCCACTACAACCGGCTGGTGGACGCGGACTCCATCGCCCGGCCGGACTGGAGCAGCCACGAGGAGATGCGCCGCACCGACGAGCTGTACCGCCTCGGCATCTGGGTCGACCACAACGTCAGCCCCCCCGAGCCGGGCGGCGGATCGTGCATCTTCATGCACCTCTGGCGTTCGCCCGGCGTGCCCACCATCGGGTGCACGGCGATGGCGCGGCCGGATCTGGAGGCGGTGCTGCGCTGGCTCGATCCGCGCGCCCGCCCCGTGCTGGTGCAGGCGCCCCGCGCCGCGTACGACCGCGTCCGCGCCCCGCTCGCCCTCCCGCCCGCGTGACGCGGAGCGGGCGCGAAAGTGACTGCCGCGCGACGAGTTGCATCTTCCGGCCGCCATCGTGCGTAGATCCGGCTTCCCTTCGACGGAGGCAGCCATGAGCGATTCCCAGCCCACCCCGCGCCCGGCCCCGGAGCCGCCCCGGACCGGGCCCGTCCCCGTGACCGCCGAGCGCGCCGCCCCGCCCGCCACCGACGCGCAGCTCGCCGTCGCCCGCGCCGCCGGCCGCCTTCCCGCCCCCGACCGCCGCGCGCTGGCCGAATGGCTGGACGCGCTCCTCGCCGTCCGCAGGCGCGAGGGCTCCGCGCTCCGCAAGGCGCTGGAGGCGCTGCGCGTGGACGACGCCGCCCGGTCGCTGGCGCCGCTGGCCGGAGCCACGGGGCGGATGGTCTACGACCTGGCCTGGCGCGACCGCACCTGGACGGAGCGGCTGGGTGTCGGCGCGGCCGCGCTCCTGGCCGCCGCCGCGCCGGCCGCGGGCGCCGCCGCCGTGGGCGGGGCCATCGGCGTGCCGCTCTGGGTGGTGCTGGGGACGGGAGATTCGTTCGCCGTCGCGCTGCGCGACGAGCTTCGCCGCTCGCTGGAGCCGGACGGCGGCGCCAGCCCGGCCGACGGCCCCGTCGTCGACGCCGACTACCAGATCGTCCCCGCGGGCGACGACATGCCCGAGTTCGAGATGGTGCCGGTGGACGGCGAGCGCGAGCCGCTCTTCCGCGTCTTCCGCCGCGCCTACCGCCAGGCGCGCGCCCGCCAGCAGTCCGGCGGCGCGGGATAGCCATCGCCGTCCGGCCGATGGAAACGAGCGCGGGGCCGCTCCCGGTGTGGGAGCGGCCTCGCGTGCTTCCGCATCCGCCGGGGCGTCAGAGGGCGATGGCGGGCGTGCCCTCCACCACCACGTGCGTCCCCGCGATCCCGTCGCCCGCGCGCGGTTGGTGGGTGATCACCAGGTAACACTCGTAGAGCGCCACCAGCCCGCCGGCCGTCGCGACCGCGAAAGCTCTTGCGGCGGCTCGCCATGGCGCCGCATCATCCTGCCGCGGCCCCGCCTCGTCCTCCCCCCAGCCCCGCCGAACTCCATGGATCTGGATCGTCCGAAGCTCATCGGCCTCGCGGTGCTCGCGGGCCTCGTCCTCTTTCTCCTGGGCTTCCTCCCGCAGTGGTCGCGCGCCCGGAGCGCGACGCGCGAGCTGGCCGAGACGCGCCAGGAGCTGCGGATCGCGCGGCTGGGCTCGCGGCTGGGCGCCGCGCTCACCGAGTCGCTGCGCGGCAACTACGAGCGCTCGCGCCAGCTGACGGCCGAGTTCTACACCGGGCTGCAGGACGCCACGGCGCGGGTGGAGGACCCCGCCCGCCGCCGCGCCCTGGAGGGGATCCAGGCGCAGCGCGACGAGATGATCACCCTGCTCTCCCGCGCCCAGCCCGAGAGCACCCAGCGCCTGATGCTCCTCTACACCACCTACCACGCCGCCGCCGACCCCGGCGACCGTGCCCTGGTCACCCCGTCGCCGCCCGCGCTCCCCGCGCCAACACCCGCGCCGCCCTCCTCCGCCGCGCCCGCTCCGCCCCCGCCGCCCGCGAAGGCGCGTCCGGACACCGCCGGGAAGCGGTGATGGGTCGGAAGGGAGATCGTCATCAGGGGGACGGGGATCGGGATCTGTCGGCAGGGTCCGCAGTGTGCCCGTGACGGCGTAAAACGTGTGGCGTGCGAGATGCGGTGGCGCTATGCTGGCGGACGATGCACTTCCGCTCGCGTACCCACCTCATCCCACAGGAGGAACGTCCCATGGCCAAGCTCGCGCTCAAGATCGAGGACCTGGCGGTCGAGACCTTCCACACCGATCCGGAGGCGCCCGCGCGGGGCACGGTGATCGGCGCCGCGGACACCATCGTCGACATGGGGTGCGTCACCTACCAGACGGCGTGTCCGGACCCCACCTGCCGGGCGAACACGCAGTGCTGCAGCGGCTACTACAGCTGCAACTACACGTGCAACAACACCTGCGGCTGCACCGGCGGCCTCCGCACCCGCTGCACCTGCCCCTCCGGCGACTACACCGACTGCTGCCAGACCAACGAGCCCTGCTGATCCGCCGGCGAGGCGGACGAAACGAGAGCGCCGCCTCCCGACGCGGGGGCGGCGCTCTCGTCTCCGATCGGACCTCGTCGCTGGATTCGCGGAGGCTCGGCCGCTCGGCGGGAACGACGTCTACGCCGCCTCCGCCTGCTTCTTCAGCGCCTCGCGGGTGGCGCGGTAGCCTTCCTCCAGAAAGAACTGCGTGCGGTCGAAGTCCCATCCGCCCATGTGGCCGATGCGGGGGCGGACGTAGAGCATGGGCGGGCCGGTCCACTCCTCCTCCACGGCGCGGCGGCGCTGCTGCTCCAGGTTCAGCGTCAGCACGCGGTCGTGGATGGCGATCATCCCCCGCTCGAAGTAGCCCTCCGCCGGCGGGACGATCTCCGACCCCACGTCGATGGCGATGATGCGCTCCGCCCCCCACTCGGCCGCCGCGCGGATGGGGAGGACGTCCAGCACCCCGCCGTCCACCAGCACGTCCCCGCCGATGCGCGCCGGCGGGAAGTAGATGGGGATGGCGCAGCTGGCGTAGACCGCGTCCACGGGGTCCGTCTCCTCGCGCGCCCCCGTCCCGAACCACACCTCCTTCCCCGACACCAGCGAGATGGCGTTCACCCGCACCGGGAGGCGCGCCTCGGCGAAGGCCTTGAGCGGGAGGTTGGCGCGGATCCAGGCGCGGTAGTGGTCGCCGTCGAAGACCGCCTCCTCGCGCACCCCGCCCATCCACACCGCGCGCCGGTTGATGGAGACGATGTCGTCCTTGGTGAGCGCCCGCGCCACCTTGGCCAGCTCGCGCCACCCCGATCCCCCCGCGATGGAGCAGCCGATCAGCGCCCCGATGCTGCACCCCATCACGGCGTCCACGCGCACCCCCGCCTCGTCCAGCGCCTTCCAGGCGCCAACGTGGGCCACCCCCTTCATCCCGCCCCCGCCCAGCACCAGCACGGTGCCGAGCGAATCCTGGCTCGAACGGACGCGGTCCATCTCCCTCCCCGGGCTCGGAGTCGACACGCTCTCCCCACTTCCGTAAACGCACGTCGCGGGCCGGTTTGCATGCACCGCGCGCCGCATGCGCCTTGCGCGCCCGCGCGGGCGCGCCGCGCTTGACGTACGCCCCTCCGCGCCATAGGTTGCGGGTTGATAAGAAGAATCATTCTTGACAAGCCGCCCGCAGCGGACACCCCGAAGCGGAGCGGCTCGACCGACCTACACACGACCGCCGGGCGACCGGCGACGCCCACGGAGAAGAGAGATGGCCGAACCGCTGCTCAAGATCACCAACCTCCACGCGGAGATCGCCGAGGACGGCACGGAGATCCTGAAGGGAGTGGACCTGGAGCTCCAGGCGGGGGAGATCCACGCCATCATGGGGCCCAACGGCTCGGGGAAGAGCACGCTGTCCAAGGTGATCTCGGGGCACCCGGCGTACGAGGTGACCGACGGCGACATCGTCTTCCAGGGCGAGAGCGTCCTGGACATGCAGCCCGACGAGCGCGCCCGCGCCGGCGTCTTCCTGGCCTTCCAGTACCCGGTGGAGATCCCCGGCGTCTCGGTCGCCAACTTCATGCGCACGGCGCTGAACGCCAAGCGCGGCGAAGAGGTCGACATCTTCGACTTCCAGGACGAGCTGGAGACGCGGATGGGGATGCTGGAGATGGATCCCGCGTTCGCGCTCCGCTCCGTCAACGAGGGGTTCTCGGGGGGCGAGAAGAAGCGCAACGAGATCCTGCAGCTGGCCATGCTGGAGCCGGTGCTGGCCGTGATGGACGAGACCGACTCCGGGCTGGACATCGACGCCCTGAAGATCGTAACCGCCGGCATCAACAAGATCAAGGCGGAGCGCCCCGAGATGGCCGTCCTGCTGATCACGCACTACCAGCGGATGCTCAACTACATCAAGCCCGACCGCGTTCACGTGATGTTCGACGGGCGCATCATCCGCTCCGGCGGCCCCGAGCTGGCGCTGGAGCTGGAGGAGCGCGGGTACGACTGGGTCCACGACGAAGTCGCGGTGTAAGAGAGAACGGAAGGTTACAGGGGACAGGGTACAGGGGACAGCCGGCGAGCTGCTCCTGGACCCGGCTCTCCGAGCGGTTCCGCCGGCTGTAACCTGTCCCCTGTAACCTGTACCCTTTGTTTCAGGAGGCTCCATGCCTTACAACGCAGACGTCGCCGAGCTGGGCCTCGACCAGTACAAGTACGGGTTCAGCGACGACGTGGACTACGTGTTCAAGAGCCGCAGGGGCCTGGACGAGAGCGTGGTCCGCGAGATCTCGCAGCAGAAGAACGAGCCGCAGTGGATGCTGGACGTGCGGCTCAAGGCGCTCAAGCACGCGCAGAAGCGCCCCTGGCCCACCTGGGGCGGCGACCTGAGCGGGCTGGACTTCGACGAGATCTTCTTCTACATCCGCCCCAACGAGAAGACGGGGCGCACGTGGGACGAGGTCCCCGAGACCATCAAGAACACCTTCGAGCGGCTGGGCATCCCCGACCAGGAGCGCCGCATCCTGGCCGGCGTGGGCGCCCAGTACGAGAGCGAGGTGGTCTACCACTCGCTCAAGGAGGAGTGGGAGAAGGCCGGCGTCATCTTCAAGGGGATGGACGACGGCCTGCGCGAGCACGAGGACCTGGTCCGCGAGCACTTCGGCACCGTGGTCCCCTTCCGCGACAACTTCTTCGCGGCGGTCAACACGGCGGTGTGGTCGGGCGGATCGTTCGTCTACATCCCCAAGGGCGTCAAGCTGGACATGCCGCTCCAGGCGTACTTCCGCATCAACGCGGAGAGCATGGGGCAGTTCGAGCGCACGCTGATCATCGTGGAAGAGGGCGCGCAGGTGCAGTACATCGAGGGGTGCACCGCGCCGACGTACGCCCGCGACTCGTTCCACTCGGGCGTCATCGAGATCATCGTCAAGGACGGCGCGCGCTGCCGCTACACCACCATCCAGAACTGGTCGCACAACGTCTACAACCTGGTCACCCAGCGGGCGACGGTGGGGCGTGACGGCACCATGGAGTGGGTGGACGGCAACCTGGGCTCCAAGCTCACCATGAAGTACCCGAGCTGCTACCTGAACGGCGAGGGCGCGCGCGGCGAGATCCTCTCCATCGCCTACGCCGGCCCCGGGCAGCACCAGGACGCGGGCGGCAAGGTGGTGCACAACGCGCCGCACACCAGCAGCCGCATCGTCAGCAAGTCCATCTCGCGCGGCTCCGGGCGCAGCTCGTACCGCGGGCTGCTGCAGGTGAACCCCGGCGCCAAGTACGCCAAGAGCAACGTGGAGTGCGACGCCCTCCTCCTGGACGAGGAGGCCCGCACCGACACGTACCCGTACATCGAGATCCAGGACGAGCACGCGCAGATCGGCCACGAGGCCACGGTCAGCAAGATCGGCGACGAGCAGCTCTTCTACCTGATGAGCCGCGGCCTGAGCGAGGACGCGGCGGCCACCATGGTGGTGCGCGGCTTCATCGAGCCCATCGCCAAGGAGCTGCCGCTGGAGTACGCCGTGGAGCTGAACCGCCTGATCGAGCTGGAGATGGAAGGCTCGGTGGGATAAAAGAAGGTTCCAGGGGACAGGGTACAGCCAGCGGCTTCGCACCGTCTCGAAGGCTGTCCCCTGTAACCTGTCCCCTGTCCCCTTCTGTTTGCCGTTTGTGCGACGAACCTGAATCAGGAACCGACGACAGTGTCCGATACGAGCACGATCACCGCCGCCCCCACCGGCGTCTTCACCCGCGACCAGGTGGAGATCCTTTCCGCCCGCAAGGGCGAGGCGGACTGGGTTCGCGAGGCGCGCCTGGCGGCGTACGAGGAGTTCGCCGCGCAGCCGATGCCGCAGCGGAGCGCGGAGGACTGGCGCTACACCTACGCGCGCCTCAACAAGGCGCTCGACCTGGAGGCGCTGGCCTTCGCCGAGGAGCGCGGGCCGCTGGGCGGCATCGACGCGCTCCCCGCGGGGCTGCGCGCGCTGGTGGACGACGGCGGCGAGGCGGCCGCCCGCATGGGGCAGGTGGACGGCTCGCTGGTCTGGCGCGAGCTCCCCGAGGAGCTGGCGGCGCAGGGGGTGATCTTCACCACGCTGGAGAACGCCGTCCGCGAGCACCCGGAGCTGGTGCGCGGCCGCCTGGGCGCCGCGCTGGCCCCCGAGGCGGGGAAGTTCGCCGCCATGAACGCCGCCTTCTGGACCGCCGGCGTCTTCGTCTACGTCCCGAAGGACGTCAAGGTGGCGCTCCCGCTGCGCACCTGGCGCTGGATGGGCGACGCGGGGACGGCCGTCTTCGCCCGCACCCTGGTCGTCGCCGAGGCGGGCGCCGAGGTCTCGGTGGTGGACGAGCTGGGCTCCACCGACTTCGGGCGCGCGGCGCTGCACGTGGGCGCCGCCGAGATCTTCGCCGAGGACAGCGCCAGGGTCATCTACGTGGCCTCGCAGCGCTTCGGTCAGGGCGTGCTGCACCTGCAGACGGACCGCCTCTCGGCGGGGCGCGACGCCAGGATCACCACGCTGTACTCCACGCTGGGGAGCGACCTGACCCGCGCCGACGTGCGCTGCTCGCTCCGCGAGCCGGGGAGCCACGTGGACATGCTGGGCATCTACATCGGCCAGGGGACGCAGCACTTCGACCACGAGACGCTGCAGGACCACGTGGCGCCGCACGCCTCCAGCAACCTCCTCTTCAAGGGCGCGCTGGACGACGAGGCCCGCTCGGTCTTCCGCGGGCTGATCCGCGTGCACCCCAGGGCGCAGCGGACCGACGCGTACCAGACCAACCGCAACCTGGTGCTCAGCGCCCAGGCGCGCGCCGACTCGCTCCCCAACCTGGAGATCCAGGCGGACGACGTGCGCTGCTCGCACGCGGCCACGGTGGGGCAGCTGGACGAGGAAGAGGTGTTCTACCTCCTCTCGCGCGGCATCCCCAAGGGCGAGGCGGTGCGGCTGGTGGTGTTCGGCTTCTTCAGCGAGGTGCTGGACCAGCTTCCGCTGGACGGCGTCCGCAAGGAGCTCTTGGGCGCCGTGGAGCGCAAGCTGGCGCGCCGCTTCTAGGAGTGGCGCTCGTGCGGGTGGCCGCGCTCTCCGAGATCCCGGAGGGCGGGGCGCTGGGGGTGGAGGCCGGCGGGCGGAGGATCGCGGTGGCGGCGGTCGACGGCGAGGTCTACGCCTTCGACGACGTCTGCACCCACCGCGACTTCCCCCTCTCGCTGGGGGAGGTCGATCCGGTGGCGTGCACCATCACCTGCGAGTGGCACGGCGCCGCCTTCGACCTGCGCACCGGCGCCCCCACCTGCGGCCCGACCGTCCGCCCCGTCGCCGTCCACGCGGCGGAGATCCGGGACGGCGCGGTGTGGGTGGACGTGGGATGAACGGCCGCCGCCTGCGCGGATGATCCTCGGGCGCGAAGCCGTCTCCACAGCGGCCTCGCGCCCGTTTCGTTTCGGTCGATCGGCAGATGGGGATCGTCCGGCGATGATTCCGATCGTCGCCGGCGAACAACCAAGATCGTGGCAGATTCATCCGCCCAGCCGGGCGATTCCCAAGGCGTGAAGCGATGAGCGTGTCGACCCTTCCCACCGCATCTCCCCTCGACGTGGAGCGCATCCGCGCCGAGTTCCCGATCCTGGACCAGGAGGTCCACGGGCATCGGCTGGTCTACCTGGACAACGCGGCCTCCACGCAGAAGCCGCTGCGGGTGATCGAGGCCATCGACCGCTACTACCGGCGCGACAACGCCAACGTGCACCGCGGCATCCACGAGCTCTCGCACCGCGCCACCGACGCGTACGAGGAGGGGCGCGGCAAGGTGGCGCGCCTGTTCGGCATCGCGGACGAGGGCGAGCTGGTGTGGACGCGCGGGACCACCGAGGCGCTGAACCTGATCGCCTACACCTGGGGCCAGCAGAACATCCGCGCGGGGGACGAGATCCTCCTCTCGGTGATGGACCACCACTCCAACCTGGTCCCCTGGCAGCTCCTGGCGCAGCGCACGGGGGCGAAGCTCCGCTTCCTGGACATCGACGACCAGGGCCGGCTGGACCTCTCCGCGCTGGACGACCTGCTGACGGAGCGCACCAAGCTGGTCTCCATCGCCCACGTCTCCAACGCGCTGGGGACGGTGCACCCGGTGCGCGAGATCGCCGCGCGCGCGAAGGCGGTGGGCGCGGTGATGGTGGTGGACGGCGCGCAGTCGGCGCCGCACATGCCCGTGGACGTGCCGTCGCTGGGGGCCGACTTCTACGCCTTCAGCGGCCACAAGATGTGCGGCCCCACGGGGATCGGCGGGCTGTGGGGGCGGCGCGAGCTGCTGGAGGCCATGCCCCCCTTCCACGGCGGCGGCGACATGATCGAGTGGGTGGAGCTGGAGAGCTCCACCTACGCCCCGTTGCCCATGAAGTTCGAGGCGGGCACTCCCAACATCGCCGGCGTCGTCGGCCTGGGCGCCGCCGCGGACTACCTGGGGGAGATCGGCCGCGACGCCATCCAGGCGCACGAGCGGCACCTGATGACGTACGCCATGGAGCGGCTGGCGGAGATCCCGGACCTGGCGATCCTGGGCCCGTGCGACGTCGCCGAGCGCTCCGCCGTGGTGAGCTTCACGCTGGCGGACGTGCATCCGCACGACCTGGCCACCATCCTGGACCAGGAGGGCGTCGCCATCCGCGCCGGCCACCACTGCTGCCAGCCGCTGATGCGCCGCATGTGCCTCCCCGCCACCGCCCGCGCCTCGTTCTACCTCTACACGGGCACCGACGACGTGGACCGGCTGGCCGACGCGCTCGTCCGCGCCCGCACGCTCTTCGGGCTGTGACGGACACGCGCGAGGCGATGGGCCACCGCTTCCTCCGCCATGCCGTCGGCGCGCGGCTGGCGGCGGTGGCGCGGATGCACTGGACGCACGGCGGCCGCGTGGAGGACGCGACGGGGCCGCTGGAGCTGCGCTTCGACGGCGGTCCCACGCTGGTGCTCTCCACCGGCGCCCACGGCGAGTGGCTGCGGGTGGATCCCCGGCCCTGGATCGACTCCCTCGCCGGCGGCGCGTCCGACGAGGACCGCGCCTTCGCGGCCGAGCACGGGAAGATGAGCCGGATCGACGTCTCCGCGCTCCCGGGCTACGCCGACGCGGTCGGACGGCCGCTGGATGGGGTGCGGTGGATGGCGAGCGGGTCGGGGAGCGTGGGCGGCGCGGAGCTGGCGTTCGGCCCCGCGCGGCTGACGATGGTGAGCTGGGGAGACGACGACCACGTGTTCACCGGCGGCGCCGACGCCGTCCCGGCGGAGTGGAATTTCCGGGTGCTCCCCGCCGACGAACCTCTGACCGGGACGGACGCGCCATGAGCCAGCCGCTGGACGCCATCTACCAGGAAGTCATCCTCAAGCACTACCGCAACCCCGCGCGCCGCGGCGACATGGACGCGCCCGACGCCGTGGTCACCATGCGCAACCCCACCTGCGGCGACGACATCGTCCTGCAGCTGAAGGTGTCGGGCGAGACCATCGAGGACGCGCTCTTCAAGGGCCAGGGGTGCGCCATCTCGCAGGCGTCCGCCTCCATGATGGCGCAGATGATCGTGGGAAAGACGTGGGCCGAGGCCGAGCCGCTCCTGGCCCGCTTCCGCGAGATGATCCGCGGCGACGCCGAAGCCGCCCGCGACAAGACGCTGGGCGACCTGCGCGCCCTCTCCGGCGTCTCCCGCCTCCCCCGCCGCGTCAAGTGCGCCATGCTCCCCTGGGACGCGCTGGAGGAGGCCCGCAAGCAGGTGGACACCGCCGGCGAATAGTCCAGACACCGTCTGGACTATTGGACAAGGGCCGCATCCGGTGAAGGATACGGCCCTTTCTCATTGTGAAAACTGGCTTTCCTTGGATCGGATCCGCCGTGGATCCGCTCATGTGGCCCCGTGGCCGCTCTCCTCCGCGATCACCATCTCCCCCGCGGTTTCGGGAGATGGCGATCTCGCTTCCATCCGCCTGCGGGCGACGGCGATGGCGGCGTGCAGCTTCTTCTCCAGCACCTCCCGCGGCGGCAGCTCGGTGACGTACTCGGCCACGCGGATGCCGCTCCTCTCCAGCTGGAGCAGTTCCACGTGCTCTTCCGATTTCCCGGCGCACAGGATCAATCCCAGCGGCGACTCCTCGCCGGGCCGCTGCTCGTGCTTCTCCAGCCAGCGGAGGTAGAGCTCCATCTGCCCTTTGTCGCCCGCCTGGAACCGGCCCAGCTTGAGGTCGATGGCGATCAGCCGGCGAAGCCGGCGGTTGAAGAAGAGGAGGTCGAGCCGGTAGTCGACCCCGTCCACCGCCATCCGCTTCTGGCGCGCGACGAAGGCGAAGTCGCTCCCCAGTTCGGCGATGAAGTGCTCCATCTCCCGCAGGATCGCCTTCTCCATGTCGCGCTCATCGTAGGTGTCCTTCAGCCCCAGGAAGTCGAGGACGTAATGGTCGCGGAAGACCAGGTCCGCGCTCATCCGGTCCTCCGTCCGCAGCGCCTCCAACTCCTGCACTGCCAGCGCCTCGGGCTTGCGGGAGATGGCGGTGCGCTCGAAGAGGAGCCCGCCGATCTTCTGCCGCAGCGTACGCACGCTCCACCGCTCGGTGATGCACATCCGGGCGTAGAACTCGCGCGCGATCGGGTCCGGGACGAAGATCAGCTGTGTCAGATGGGACCAGCCCAATTGTCCAGACAGTGTCTGGACAATCTCCAGCTCGGGAAACGTCTCGGCGAAACGGAGCATGTTGAAGAGGTTGGTCCGCGAGAACCCGCCTCCGTACTCGCCCGCGAGCCTTCCCGCCAGACGCTTGACCAGCTGCTTCCCGTACTCGGCGCGCTCCTCGCCCACCACTTCCCTGCGGATCCGGTCGCCCACGCTCCAGTAGGTCAGCACCATCGCCGAGTTGACCACGCGCGCCGTGTGCTCGCGTGAGGCTTCGATCAGCGAGCGGATCTCGGCCAGCAGCCCGTCGTCCGGCGTCGGCGGAGCCGGAGGGTGGGCGGGATCACGGTGGGCAAGAACGTTCTTCCGCTTTCGTGAAGTGCCGGCCATGGTCGTGATCCTGGGGCTGGAAGCTGGGTGCATAAGGGGGCCCTGCCATTGTCGCCCAAGATCACGCGCTTCCGACGATCAGGACAAGATGTGAACACGACCGCTCTGGACGCGCCAGCGACACGATCGGCTCTCCACACCTCCCTGTAATTGCTTGACTTGCGAAGCTTCTTCTGGTGAGCGCGCGATAGTCCAGTCAGCGACTGGACTATTTTCCATCACACACGCAGGGCCACTTCCGGCGATGGACGCGGCTTTTCGATGATCCTGCGCTCTCACCTGCTGGAGCTCGAGCCCGCGGGGTCTTTCATCCACCAGCCGCAATAGTCCAGTCACTGACCGGACTATCTCCGATCATGCGCGGAGGGTCGCGTCCGGCCATGGAAGCAGCCCTTTGATCATCCTGCGCTCCCACCGCCCGGAACTTGAGCCCGCGAGGACTTTCATCCACCAGACGCAATTGTCCAGTCACTGACTGGACAATGTGAGAAGTGCCGCATCCGGTGACGGAGGCGGCACTTGGATCATCCCGCGCGGATGCGGGCCTGGGTCACCCCGCGCGGCGGGTGCGGCGTCGGAGGAAGTCTCGCATGATGTACTGGCCCAGTGTCATGGTGCTGGTGAAGTACGCCTTGCCGCGCGCGATCTGCGACACCTGGTTGACGAACGCGATCAGCGCCGGGTCGCGCGCCAGCATGAAGGTGTTGATCAGGATCCCGCTCTTGCGGCACGCCCCCACCTCGCGAAAGGTCTCGCGCAGCACCGTGGCGTCCAGCCCCATGCTGTTCTTGTAGATGCGCCCGTCCGGGAGCGTCATCGCCGAGGGCTTGCCGTCGGTGATCATCACGATCTGGCGCATGTCCTTGTTCTGCGCCAGCAGGAGGCGGCGGGCCAGCTTGAGCCCCGCGGCCGTGTTGGTGTGGAACGGCCCCACCTGCGCGTGCGCCAGCCGCGACGTGGGGATCTCCTCCGCCTCGTCGCCGAAGGTCACCACCTTCAGCGTGTCGCCGGGGAACTGCGTGCGGATCAGGTGGGTGAGCGCCAGCGCCACCTTCTTGGCCGGCGTGAAGCGGTCCTCCCCGTACAGGATCATGGAGTGGCTGGTGTCCAGCATCAGCACCGTGGCGCAGCTGGAGCGGTATTCGGCCTGGTGCACGTGCAGGTCGCCGTAGTCCAGCGCGATGGTCCCGTCGTCCGAGAGCCCCTCGCGGCCCAGCGCGCTCTTGAGGGTGGCGGGGATGTCCAGGTTCATCATGTCGCCGAACTGGTAGGGGCGGCTGGCGGCCTCCACCTCCACCCCCGTCGCCAGGTGCGGCGTCTCGTGCGAGCCGAACGACGACTTCCCCATCGCCCCCAGCAGGTGGCGGAGGGTGCGGTAGCCCAGGAAGTCGATCCCCTTTCCCGTCAGCGAGAACTCCACCTGCCGCGCCGCGTCGCGCGCCTCGTCGATCTTGCCCTGCCCCTGCGCCTCGGTGTAGCCGGCCGGCATCTGCGGGGGCTGGGTGACGTTCAGGTAGCCCTCCTCCACCAGCCGCTCCATCAGGCGGTCCAGCAGCTCGGCGATCTGCTGGCGCACCTCCTCGTTGGGCTCGCCGTCGCCGCGCAGCTCGGCCACCATCTCCGGCGTCAGCTGCCCGCTCTCCAGCAGCGCCTTGAGGAGCGCGTCGCGGAGCGAGTCCAGCGAGCGGTCCTCGTCGTCGCCGCCGAACTCGCCCCAGTAGGGGTGGTTGAACTGGCCGCCCGCGAAGCCGCTCTGCAGCAGGAAGTCGGAGAGCTGGTCCAGCAGCGCCTGCAGGTTCAGCGCGTCGGCCAGGTTGCCGGTGAACTTGGTGTACTGGGTGAAGCGCATGCCGAGATCCCTTTCGGACACGTGGAAGGGCGGCGGCACTCTCCTCGCGGCGGTGGCGGCGGGGAGGTCCGCTTCCTAAGATACCGCCGCCTGGGGCCGTGGGAGAAGTGAGGGAACGCTGACCGAAGACGATCTGAGCCGCGGCGGCCGGCCCGGGCCCGTTCCGGACCCCGGTCCGCTCATCGAGAGTACGCCGCCCGCGCCCCTCCCGGATGCGCCGGGGCCTCGCCCGCCGTCCCCCGAGTCGCGCGGGGCGTTCGCCTCGCTCCGGCACCACGACTTCCGCGTCTTCTACCTGGGCCAGCTCCTTTCCCTGGGCGGAAGCTGGATGCAGTCCACCGCGCAGGGGTGGCTGGTGCTGGACCTCACCGACTCCGCGCTCCTCCTGGGCGTGGTCACCGCCGTCTCGTCCCTCCCCACCCTCCTCTTCTCCCTCTACGCCGGCGCCGTCGCCGACCTGTCGGACAAGCGGCGCATCATCCTGTGGGCGGACGCGGCCATGGGGGCGCTGGCGCTCCTGCTGGCGGTGCTCACCAGCACGGGGCTGATCACCTTTCCGGCGCTGCTGGTCATCGTCTTCCTGGTGGGGACGGCGGGCGCCTTCGAGGTTCCCACGCGGCAGGCGTTCCTGGTGGACCTCGTGGGCCCGGCCGACCTCCCGAACGCCATCGCCCTCAACTCCTCGGCCTTCAACGCCACGCGCATCGTGGGGCCGGCGGTGGCGGGGTGGGTGATCGGGATCGCGGGGGTGGCGGCGTGCTTCTACGCCAACGCGGCGTCGTACCTGGCGGTGATCGCGGGGCTCATGCTGATGCACCGCCCGCCCTTCCGCCCGCCGGAGCGGACGGCGTCCACGCTGGACAACATCCGCGAGGGGCTGGCGTACATCCGCTCCGACCGCGTGGTGCGCACGCTGGTGTGGCTGGTGGCGGCCATGAGCATCACCGTCTTTCCCTTCATCATGCTCCTTCCCGTCTTCGCGCGCGACGTGCTGCACGTGGGGGCGCCGGGGCTGGGGTGGCTCCTCTCCTCCACGGGCGCCGGCGCGCTGGCGGCGGGGATCGCGCTGGCGGCGCGGGGGAGCCGGGTGCGGCGCGGGCGGCTGGTGATCGTCGCCTCGCTGGCGTTCTCGGTCCTGCTGATCGCGTTCGCGCAGTCGCGCTCGTTTCCGCTGTCGCTGGCGCTGCTGGCGGTCACGGGCTTCACCATGATCCTGAACAACGCCACGGTGAACGGGCTCCTCCAGTCGCTGGTGCCGGACCGGCTGCGCGGGCGGGTGATGTCCGTGTACGTCTTCATGTTCATCGGGATGGCGCCGCTCGGATCGCTGCAGGCCGGCGCGGTGAGCCGCTGGCTGAGCGCGTCCGCCTGCATCACCATCGGCGGCGTGGTGATGATCGCCGTCCTGCTCTGGATCGCGTGGCGGGTTCCGGAGCTGGCGGAGGTGCGGTAGGGGTGGGGGATCGTCCGTGTGAAATGACCCTGGTGATGGCGTCCGGCCCCGGTCCCCCGGTTGAAACCGGGGGCTACAAAGGCACAAAGTCCGCCTTCGCGGACCGCGGTTTCGGCATCTTTCCGCGTGGCGATCATCGTCGTGGGACAGGATCCAGCATGGAAGGGGATGATGAAGAAGACGGTGTTCGACGCGGAGGCGCGGGCGTCGCTGGTGGCGCGGATGGAAGCGGTGCCGGTGGATCGCGGGCCGCTGTGGGGGAAGATGGATGCGCCGCGGATGCTCTGCCACGTGAGCGACGCGGTGCGGGTGGCGCTGGGCGACATCACGGCGGCGTCCAAGGGGAAGTCCCCGTTCGCCAATCCGCTGGTGCGCTTCCTGGCGATCTACGTGCTGCCGTGGCCCAGGGGGAAGATGGAGACGGCGGTGGAGATGCTCACCAGCTCGCCGACGGAGCGGGATGCGGATCTCGCGGCGTTCCGGACGCTGCTCGACCGGATCGGGGCGCGGGGGGCGGGCGGGGCGTGGCCGGCCCACCCGCTCTTCGGGCGGATGCCGGGGAAGACCTGGGGCGATCTGACGTACCGGCACGTGGACTACCATCTCCGCCAGTTCGGGGCGTGATCGGCGGAAGCGGCTCGTTCACCTTGTTCAAGTTGCGCCGATCCGTATCTTCCATCCTTCCGATCGATCGCATCTTCTCCGAAGGACCGAGTGCAGTCCATCTCCCTCACGCCCCATGCGCTGGCGACGCTCCGCGGGCGCCTGCTGGCGTGGTACGCCGCCCATCGCCGCGACCTCCCCTGGCGCTCGGCTGCGGGCGAGACGGCCGATCCGTACCGCGTGTGGCTGTCGGAGGTGATGCTCCAGCAGACCCGCGTGGAGACGGTGCGCCCGTACTACGCCCGCTGGCTGGAGCGCTTCCCCACCCTCCAGGCGCTCGCCGAGGCGCCGCTGGACGACGTGCTGAAGGCGTGGGAGGGATTGGGATACTACTCCCGCGCCCGCAACTTCCACCGCGCCGTCCGCGAGGTGGCCGCGTCCTACGGCGGCGCCGTCCCCGACGACCCGGTGGACTTCCGCGCGCTTCCCGGCGTGGGGCGATACACGGCGGGCGCGGTGATGTCGATCGCCTTCGGGCGCGAGGAGCCGCTGGTGGACGGCAACGTGCGGCGGGTGTTCGCGCGCTGGCTGGACGATCCGGCGCCGGGGGACGCGGAGCTGTGGCGGCTGGCCGAGGCGCTGGTCCCCGGCATCTCACCCGGCGAGCTGAACCAGGCGCTGATGGAGCTGGGCGCCACCGTCTGCACGCCGCGCAGGCCGCGTTGCGAGGTGTGTCCGGCCGCGCCGTTCTGCGCCGCGCGCGCGGCGGGGACGCAGGAGGAGCGTCCCGCGCGCAAGAAGCAGAAGCCGCTGCCGCACGAGGACACGGCCGTGGCGGTGGTGGAGCACGACGGGCGCGTGCTGCTGGTCCGCCGCCCGCTGGACGCGCGGCTGGGCGGGATGTGGGCCTTTCCCTTCGTGGTCCGCCGCCGCGGCGAGGAGGTGGGCGCCGCCGCCGAGCGCGCGGCCCGCGAGGGGCTGGCCATCGAGGTGCGCGCGGGCGAGGCGGTGGGCACGGTGGAGCACGTCTTCACGCACGTCCGCGCCAGCTACCACGCCGTCCGCTGCGCCGTGCTGACGGGCGACCCGCGCCCCCTGCGCTACGACGACTTCGCCTGGGCGACGCCGGAGGAGGTGAGCCGCTACGCACTCCCGGTGGCGCAGCAGCGGATCGCGGCGCTGGCGTTCAGGGGGTGAACGGAAGGGGACAGGTTACAGGGGACAGGGGACAGCCGGCGGATCATCGCGATCCGCCGGCTGTTCTGTTCGGATCGATCTCGGTCAGCCGAGGAGCGAATCGAGGAACTCGCGGGTGCCGGGCGGGCCGGTGAGCTCCAGCAGGATGGGGCCGGCGGCGGGCTCCACCGTGAGGCGGAAGCGGAGGAAGGCGCAGCAGGCGCGCTCCTGCTCGATGACGCGCGCCAGCTCCGGCACGATCCCCGGCTCCGCCGCGAAGCGCAATTCCAGCCCGTCCTCCCTCCCCCGCCGCTCCGCCGCGCGCCCCAGCACCGCGCCCAGCTCCCCCGCCCGCCCCGCCATCTCCCCGGCGGACAGCGTGCACGCAATCGGCAGCTCGATCATCATCCCTCCTCGTCTCCAGATCGGAGCAGCGGAAGATTACGATCCATTCCGCCTGCTGTCCCCTGTCCCCTTCGGTTCCGCCGCTACTCGTACACGAACTCCACGTCCTTCCGCACCTCGGGCAGCAGGCTGCGGGCGACGGGGCAGGTGAGCGCGATCTCCTCAAGCCGGGCGCGCTGCTCGGGGGTGAGGGCGGCGGGGAGGCGGATGGTGACGGGGACGGCGTCCACGCGGCGCGGATCGGAGCGCATGTGCTTCTCCAGCACGAAGGTGGCGCTCTCGAAGGGGATGTTCTCGCGGCGCGCCACGATGGCCATGGTGGTCACCATGCACGAGCCCAGCGACGCGGCCAGCAGGTCGGTGGGCGAAAAGGAGCTGCCGTCGCCCATGTTGTCGCGCGGGGCCGCGGTGCGCAGCGTGGCCCCCGAGGGACCGTGCCGCAGCTCCATCTTCAGCTCGCCCGCGTAGGTGCCCGAGATCTCGACCGCCATCCGTCTCTCCCCCATCCGGTGTCCAGGTGCCGCCGGCGCGCGCCGGCCTTCGCTCGTCAATCTACCGCGCGCCCCCGGTGTGTGGAAACAGACGCGAATCGTCCTCTCCGTGGGTCAGGCGGGGGAGGGGGCGGAGATCGTCCGCGCGCGCAACTTCAATCATCGCATATCGATAAGATTTGATGCCGTTCGGGCACCGGCGTTGCGCCGGGGGTGGGCCGGCAGTCGGGCTCCCGATCCGGGGGAGCCGGAAGACCACCACCCATCACCATCCAGAGGCCGGTATGCGCTCCCGCACCTTCTTCTTCGCCGCCGCGCTCCTCCTTTCCGCGGCCCCCGTCCTGGCGCAGGACGGCGACTACGACAACGACGACGTGTACGCTCCCGTCGACCGCCCCACGGGGGGCTACGTCGGCGGGGAGCTGATGTTTGCCCGCCCGCAGGGCGAGTTCCGCGACTTCGTGGACCGCGGGTGGGGTGGCGGGATCCACTACCTCCACCGCCTGAGCCGCGACGGCGCGCTGGCCGTGCGCCTGGACGGCAGCTACCTCAACTACGGCCACGAGAGCTTCCGCGTCCCGCTCAGCTCCACCATCGGCGGGCGCGTGAACGTGGACGTGAACACCACCAACAACATCGCCTTCCTGGGCGTGGGGCCGCAGGTCGGCCTTCCCAGCGGGGCGCTGCGGCCGTACGTGAACGGCTTCGTGGGCGTCTCGTACATCTGGACGCAGACGTCGGTGGAGGGATCCAACAACGACAGCGACCCCTTCGCCAGCAGCACCAACTACGACGACGCCACCTTCGCCTACGGCGGCGGGGCGGGGCTGTACATCCCGGTGCGGCGCGGGCACTCGCCCATCTCCATCGACGCGGGGCTCACCTACCGGCGCAACGGCCAGGCCGACTACCTGCGCGAGGGCGGGATCACCGACAACCCGGACGGGAGCATCACGCTGGACCCCATCCGCAGCGACACGGACCTGCTCACCTTCCACATCGGCGTCTCCGTCGGCATCTCGCGCTGAGGCGGACGGCGGCGTATCATCGGCGGGCCGCGCTCCACACGGGGCGCGGCCCGCCGGCGTTCAGGGTGGATGTAAGGATGCGCGGGGCTCGCGCGTTCTACCCTGAACGAGCCGCTGGCGGCGGGCTCCCGCGCCCCGTGTTCCCCGCGGCGGCAGCGGATTTGCGGCGCCCCACTCCAAACCCCTTCCCCCGGGAGACCCGTCCATGAAGACCATTCTTGCCGCCCTGTCGGTGCTCGTGCTGGGCGGGTGCTCGAGCGTGAGCGACTCCACCTGGTTCTTCCAGGGCGAAGTGGCCAACCGGGGCGAGGTCGATGCCCAGGCCGTGATCCGTCCGATCGAGATCAAGGTGATCGCGAACGGCGTGGTGGCCATCACCGGCAGCGTGACCACGCAGTGCTGGGTCGACGGGGTGACGCTGGACGGCGACCGCAGGGGGAAGACGCTGATCCTGAACGTGGGGCGCGTGGGGCAGGAGCCCTGCCAGGACGTGCGCCAGCGGCTCCACGACTACACGGGGATCTTCTCGGGGCTGCGCGAGGGGAGCTTCAAGTTCCGCGTGGTCAACGAGATGGGCGCGCAGGAGGTCGTGGAGCTCGAGACCACGCTGGAGCTGGAGAACTGAAGCGTCGCTTCGCGCCTGGTCCGAGCATCCGGACCGGGACGCGGACGGAAACGATGAAGGTGGCCGGGGGAGATGCCCTCGGCCACCTTCTTCTTTTGTGCGCGGCGGTCGGGATCCCGATCCCTGAGATCTGCCCGGGCCGCAGGCTGGTGCGGACCCGGCGGTGTCGTCGCTGCCGCGCCCGGGCCTCGCTGCCGCGTCGGCAAGGTTCTCACGGCCCTGCCGGCACTCGCGAGGGGGTTGGTTCTGCGAGGCCGGGCCTCAGAATGACAACTTGAGGGGGGATACGAATCATCCGGATGACAGCGTGAAGGGATGCGAATCATCCCGAGGACGGCCTGAAGGGGATACGAATCATCCCGAGGACAGCTCGAGGGCTACGGGAATCATCTGGATGACGGCTCGGAGCGACACGGATCATCCTGCATCCCCATCACCCCTCCCGCCGGATCGTCTGGGTGCCGACCCACCGGGCGCCGGGATCCAGGCGGACGGGGGTGGCGGCGTTGGCGGATTCGACGCAGAGCATGCGGAGGTACTCGTCGTCCGCCAGGTCGGGGAGCTTCGCCGCCAGGTCGCTCCACGGGTTCCAGACGACGGCGTCCGCGAAGCCGGTGCGCTCGATCCGGACGGTCCGTCCGCCTGCCTCGTCGCGGATGCGGAGCGTGGGGGGCGCGTCCATGTAGACGCGGTCGGTCTCGCCGGCGATCTCCAGCGCGTCCTCCGCCTGCGTGGACTCCGCGCCGTCCGCCACCTTGTCGCGGTAGCGGGTGCCGGCGAGGCCCTGGACGGTGGCGCGGCGGACGTCCTCCACGCGGAAGTAGCTGTGCAGCGCGCAGGTGAATTCCATCGGCGCGTCGCCGGCGTTCTCGACGGCGAGCTCCATCCGCAGCGCGTCGCTCAGGCGGACGGTGAGGTCGGCGCGGAAGGCGTGGCTCCAGATCGCCCGCGTGGCCTCGCTGTCGGCCAGGCGGAGGGTGACGACGGCTTCCTCCTCCGTGGCGGACTGGCCCTCCACGGTCCAGGCGGCGGTGCGCGCGAAGCCGTGCTTGGGGAGCGGCCCCTGGTCGGCGAACTGGGGGAAGATGACGGGCACGCCGCCGCGGATGGCGGCCTCCGCGTCGAAGCGCGACTCGCCGCTGACGAAGAGGAGCTCGTCGCCCGAGGCGTCGCGCCACGAGGCCAGGTGCGCGCCGTGGAGGTAGAGCTCGGCGCGGCCGCCGCGCGGGTGCGTCAGGACGATGCGGTGGAGGCCGCCCTCGCCGGGCTCGACCGCGATGGATGCGGGGGTGGCGCCCTTCATCGGCAGCTCCATGGAAGTCAGCGGGTGAGCCGGTAGATCAGGAGCGCGGCGCGCTTGATCTGCTGGCCGAAGGTGGAGAGGTCGATGGTCTCGCGCTCGGTGTGCGATCCGGAGCCGTGCACCCCCAGCCCGCCCAGCGAGGCCACGTGCGGTGCCACGAACGACACGTCGGCGGCGCCGCGGCGGCCGGGGTCGAACGCCTCCATGGGCGCCAGGCCCAGCGAGCGGTTGACGGTGTTCAGCGTCTCCAGGAGCGCCTGGTTTCCCGGCGTGGGCGGCATGGAGGGATATCCCTCGCCGAAGGTGATCTCGGCGCGGGCCTGGGGCAGGGAGCGCGCCACGATCCGGCGCATCCGCTCGCGGGTGCGCTCCAGCTGCTCGTCGGTGATGGTGCGGATGTCGCCCGCGACCACGGCCGTCTCGGCGATGACGTTGGTCTTCCCCATCGCCGTCCCGCGCCCCTCCTCCTCGTCGAACGCCACCTGCGTCCCGCCGACCACCACGCCGGGGTTGAAGGTGAGGTACTGCTCGCCGCGCAGCTCCTCGTGGAAGGCGGTGAGGATGCGCGCGGCCTCGAAGATGGCGCCGCTCCCGGAGCCCTCGCCGAAGATCCCGGACGAGTGCCCCGGCCGCGCCTTCACCCGCAGCGTCCACCCGGTGGAGCTGCGCCGCGCCGTGACGGCGAAGTCGCGCCCGCCCTGCTCGCGCGAGGCGCCCTCGAACTCCAGCGCGGCGTCCGCCCGCTTCCCGGCCTCGATCAGGTCGCGGCGCGAGACGGAGAGCGGGCGGCCGGCGTCCTCCTCGTCGCCCGTCATGGCCACGATCACGTTGCGGTCGCGCAGGGCGCCGGCGGCCTCCAGCGCGCGGAGCGCGTACAGGATCACCACATCGCCGCCCTTCATGTCGTTGGCGCCGGGGCCGTTGGCGCTGTCGCCGCTGCGCACCCACCGCTGGAACGGGCTGTCCTCCTCGAACACCGTGTCCAGGTGGCCGATCAGGAGCACGCGCTTCCCCTTCGGCCCGCTCCGCTCGGCGAAGAGGTGGCCGGCGCGGTCCAGCGAGTCCGGCATCTCGATCCACCGCGTCTCGAAGCCGATGGAGTCGAGCTGCGCGCGGAGGACGTCGCCCACGCGGCGCACGCCGGCCGCGTTCATTGTGCCGCTGTTGATGTTGACGATGCGCTCCAGCAGGGCGATGGCGTCGTCCGTGTGCGCGTCCACGTACGCCACGATCCGCCGCTCCTCGGCCGAGAGCCGCTGGGCCGCGGAGGGCGACGCCACGAGCGCCGACAGCGCCGCCGCGGCCAGGGGAAGCGCGAGGCGATGGGGGATGCGGGGCATCGGCGGTCTCAGGCTGGGGAGATGCGGACCGGTGGATCGGGATCAGGACCGCAATCTTGGGGGCGGCGGTCCCGCGCGCAAACGGATCGCGCGCCGGGCGGCCGGAAAACGATGCGGGCCGCCGGACGCTGTCGCCCGGCGGCCCGGTCGCGGCGGCCGATCCCTCGATGTCGCGTTACGCGCTTACCACGTCACCGGGCAGCTGCAGTTGGTGTGGCACCGGGTGAAGTCGATGTACGAGGGCGCCGCTCCCTGGCCCTGCACCGTGCCCCGGGCTTCCAGCTCCGGCTTCACCGTCTCGAACGTCTCCACGGCCAGCGCGTCGAGGTTCATCGCGAGCTTCTTCATGCTTCCTCTCCCGGGTAGAACAGCGGTGGGCGGTCGCTCTTCCCTGGAGGAGGAGCGACGATGCGGGTTGTTCGGGAGCATAGCCGCAGGTTGTTCGGTGGTCAATCAGAATGTCCGATAAAGACAATGCGTGTGGTGGTCGGATGGTGAAGGGCAAAGAGGGTTGACGGCTTTGATATGATTGTATCAACAAACGATGACCTGACAGGGGAGAGCGAAGATGACGTACGACGCGGTAATCGTGGGAGGCGGGCCGGCGGGGCTGAGCGCGGCGCTGCTGCTGGGGCGCTCGCGCCGGAAGGTGCTCGTGATCGACGCGGGGGAGCCGCGGAACGCGCCGGCGGAGCACGCGCATTCGTTCTTCACGCGCGACGGGACGCCGCCGCGCGAGCTGCTGCGCATCGGACGAGAGCAGGCGGCGGGGTACGGCGTCGAGCTGCGCGAAGGGCGGGTCATCGACATTTCCCGGCGGGACGGCGGGTTCGAGGTGGAGATGGAGGACGGCGGGCGCGCGGCGGGGCGGCGGCTGGTGCTGGCGTCGGGGGTGGTGGACGAGCTTCCGGAGATCGAGGGGCTTCGCGAGCGGTGGGGGCGGTCCGTCTTCCACTGCCCGTACTGCCACGGCTACGAGGTGCGCGACCGCCCGCTCGCCTTCCTGGCGGACGGCGCGACGGCGATGGAGGCGGCGGGGCTGATCCTGGGATGGACGCGCGACGTCGTCCTCTGCACCAACGGCCCCTCCGGGCTGGGGGATGGGGACCGCGAGAAGCTGGCGCGCCACGGCGTGGTGCTGCGCGAGGAGCCGATCGTGCGGCTGGAGGGGGCGGGGGGCTCGCTGGAGCGGATCGTCTTCGCGTCCGGCGAGCCGCTGGCGCGAGAGGCGCTCTTCATCCGCCCCGGCCAGCGTCCCTCGCCGTTCGCGGACGGGCTGGGGTGCGAGCGAATGGAGGATGGATCGCTGCGCCTGGACACGTTCGGCCTGACGACCGTCCCCGGCGTCTACGCGGCGGGCGACGTGACGCGCCGCATCCAGCAGGTGGTCAGCGCCGCGTCCGAGGGCGCCATCGCCGGCGTGGGCGTCAACCGCTCGCTGCTGGAGGAGGAGTTCGACTGATCGGGATCGGGATTCGGATCGGGATCGTGCGGGGGAATGCGTTGGTGCGTTTCCGCGGCGGCGGCGCCCCCTCCTGATCGCTGGGGCGATCTGTCCTCCCCCGTTCCGGGAGAGGTTGGCGGTGCGAAGACTTTCGTGCGCGCCGAAGGTCGCCAGACGGTAGAAAAGGCTCCCTCTCCCGCTTGCGGGGGAGGGCGGGGGGAGGGGGCCGCCGCGGCATGCGACACGGCCAGTCGAGACACGCGGGACCGCCGAAAAATCAGGGATCGCGAGTCGTTTCGATCGGCGCGGGCGGGGGATCGTCGGAGGGCGGGGAGTCGGCGAGGGGGCGGCGGGCGGGCTCCTCGGACTCCTTGGGGAACAGGATGGAGAGGACGACGGAGCCGGCGATCACCAGCGCGATGACGGCCAGCGAGACGCCGGTGGGGACGTGGACGAGGTCCTCCGCGAGCATCTTGGCGCCCACGAAGACCAGCACCACGCCCAGCCCCACCTTGAGCAGGTGGAATCGCTGCACCACGTCCGCCAGGAGGAAGTAGAGCGAGCGCAGCCCCAGGATGGCGAAGACGTTGGAGGTGTAGACCAGGAACGGGTCGCGCGTGACGGCGAAGACGGCGGGGATGGAATCGAGCGCGAAGATGACGTCCGTGGTCTCCACCGTGATCAGGACGACGAAGAGCGGGGTGAGCACGCGGCGCATCCGCCCGTCGTCGCCCGGCTGCTTGATGATGAACCTGCTGCCGTGGTACTCGCCGGTGACCGGCGCCCAGCGGCGCACCAGCCGCAGCACGGGCGCCGTCTCGGGATCCATCTCGCGCTCCGTCTGCCGCATCATCCGGATGCCGGTGTAGACCAGGAACGCGCCGAAGATGTAGAGCACCCAGTGGAAGCGCTCCAGCAGCACCGATCCCACCCCGATCATCAGCCCGCGGAACACCAGCGCCCCCAGGATCCCCCAGAAGAGCACGCGGTGCTGGTAGCGCGCCGGCACCCCGAAGTAGCCGAAGATCAGGACGATGACGAAGATGTTGTCGATGGAGAGCGCCTTCTCCACCAGCCACCCCGCCAGGAACTCCAGCGCCGCCTGCCGCCCCATGAAGTGGCCGACGCCCACGGAGAAGAGCAGGGAGAGCGACACCCACACCCCCGTCCAGACGGCCGCCTCGCGCGGCCGCACCACGTGCGCCTTGCGGTTGAAGACGCCCAGGTCCAGCGCCAGCATCACCAGCACGAACGCCGTGAAAGCGGCGTAGACCCACCAGGGGTGCATCGGCGGTCAGCTTCTCGGGTTCGAGTGGTCCAGCGGGAAAGTGCCCAGGACCCGGTGCCCAGTGCCCAGTGCCCGGTGCCCGGTGCCCGGGAACGGCGTCGCGCTTCTCAGCACGTTTCGCGCGCGCGACGGTCGCAGCCGGCCATCACCCGCGCTGCCTCCTCATCGCCCGGCTTTCGATCCTGGGCACTGGGCACCGGGCCCTGGGCACTGTCCGTTCACACCTCGACGTCGTCCGCGTAGCAGTAGCTCCAGTCCTCGCCGGGCTCCATCGACTGGACGATGGGGTGCCTGGTCTCGTGGAAATGCTTGGTGGCGTGCTTGTTGGGCGACGAGTCGCAGCACCCCGCGTGGCCGCAGGTGCGGCACATCCGCAGGTGCACCCACCAGCTTCCCGTCTTCAGGCAGTCCTCGCACCCCTGGGCGCTGGGGGTGACGTCGTGGATCATGTCGGTGTGCGTGCACGTCCTGGACACGGGCGCTCCTCGGTTGGGCGGATGAGTCGGGTCGGATGGGCGGAAGATACGGACCGCGTCAAGCGGGCTGCGGGACGGCGGCCTCGTCCGCGGCGGCGAGGGTGGCCTCCTTGGGCGGGCCGTCGACGCGCAGGGTGATCGAAAAGCGGGTGTCGCCGGGGCGGCTGTCCAGGCGGAGCGTGCCGCCGTGGCGCCGGTGGATGATGCGCCGGGCGATGTCCAGCCCCAGCCCGCTCCCCTCCCCCACCCCCTTGGTGGTGAAGAACGGCTCCCAGATGCGGTCCTGGATCTCCCGCGGGACGCCGGGGCCGTCGTCGGCGATCTCCACCTCCACGTGGTCGTCGTCCACGCGGCGGGTGCGGATCCACAGGCTGCCCTTCCCGCCCATGGCGTCCACCGCGTTGTCGATCAGGTTGGTCCACACCTGGTTCAGCTCGCCCGCGTAGGAGCACACCCGGGGGAGCGCGGGGTCGTACTCGCGGGTGACGTGCACGCCGTGCTTGAGCTTGTGCTCCAGGAGCGCCAGGGTGCTGTTCAGCCCCTCGTGCAGGTCGGCCTCCTTGAGCTCCGGCGCCTGGTCCATGTGCGAGTACTGCTTGATGGACTTCACCAGGTGGGAGATGCGGTCCGAGCCGGCGGTGATCTCGCGGATCAGCGTGGTCGCGGAGAGGGTGGCGGAGAGCCAGCGCACCGTCTCCTCCATCCGCTCGGCCCCCATCTCCGCCTCCACCTCCGCCAGCCGCGCCGGCGAGACGCCGCCCACCACCAGCGTGGGCGCCAGCTTCCACCCGCCGCCGATCCCCCGATCCTCCAGCCAGTCGGCCACGGCGTCCTCGCGGTCGCTGCGGTCCAGGGGGGAGAGGGGGATGGGAGAGACGCAGAAGCCGCGCGCCTCGGCGTGGAGGCGGTCGAGCACCCGCTGCTGGCCGGCGGAGAGGGCGTGCGCGTTGAGGCGGATGGCGGCGCCCTGCGCCTCGGCCACGGTCTCCTCCAGCTCGGAGGCGGCGCGGCGGACGGCGGCGGCGGGGTTGTTGAGCTCGTGCGCCAGCCCGGCGGCCATGCGGCCGAGCGCCGCCAGCTTCTCCTGCTGCTGCATCTGCGCGTGCACCTCCTGCACGCGGCCGGTGAGGGCGGGCATGATGATGTCCGCCACCGCCCGGTTCCCCACGATCAGCTCGCGGAGCCGCCCGGCGTCGATCTTCAGCGCGCGGACCGGAGTGGTGGCGCGGCCGGAGGCGAAGGGGGCGGAGCCGGCGAGGATCGACAACTCGGCCGCGAACTCGCCCGGCTTGTGGACGGTGAGGAGCATCTCGTCCTCGCCCACGCGCTTGGTGATCCGCACCTGCCCTTCCAGGATCACCCAGAAATGGTAGGGAAGCTTCCCCTGCTCGAAGAGCGCCTCCCCCGGCGCGAAGTCGACCTCCTCCCCGTAGCCGGAGAGGAGCTCGATCTGCTCGGGGGTGAAGCGCGGAAAGAGCCTGCGCTCTTCGGGGTCGTGCAGCATGTGGCGATCCGTCCGATTCAGGTCCGCTGGATTCGCATCCAGGCAGAAGACCGTAAGCGCTCTCGACTACATATAGAACAACTGACCGCGGGTCCGGCCGGGTCCTCGAGGGCCCTGCGCGGCGGGCGAATGAATTCGCGGCAACAACGGCGCAAAGTCCGCCTTCGCGGACTCCGAGCGCAGCCATCCGTGCGTCAGGCCAGGATTCGCGCGGGAGCCCGCTTCCGCCGACGGGTTGAAACCCGCCGCTACAACGGCACCAAGTCCGCCTTCGCGGACTGCGAGGCCAGCATCCGCGCGTGAATCCCGGCTTTCGCGGACCGCCTCCGGATCTCCGCCCGCGCGATCGCTCGCCCCGAGCCGCGATGCCGACGCAGCAGTCCGCGAAGGCGGACTTCGTGTGGTTGTTGCAGCGAACTTATTCGCCCGCCTCACCTCGCCGCGCGATCCCCACCCTTCCCGGCACTCGATCCCGCGCTACTCCCCCGGCAGCGGCGGCTCCAGCGGCAGCCTCACCTCGAACCTCGTGCGGCCGGGGCGCGTCTCGAACTCGATCGTGCCGCCGTGCTCGATGACGATGCGGTAGGCGCCGGTGAGGCCGAGCCCCGGTCCCTCTCCCACGTCCTTGGTGGTGAAGAAGGGGTCGAAGATGCGGCCCTGGATCCCCTCGGGGATGCCGGGGCCGTCGTCCTCGACGCGCACGCAGACGCCGTCACCGTACGCCTTGGTGCTCACGTGGACGTGGCCGCCGTCGCGGAGGACGTCGGCGCAGTTCTCCAGGAGCGCGGTCCACACCTGGTTCAGCTCGACGCCCCAGGCGCGGATGCGCGGGAGCGTCTCGTCGTACTCGCGCTCCACCACCACGGCCGCCAGGCGCGGCCGCAGGACGGCGATGGTGCTCTCCAGCCCCTCGTTGACGTCGACTTCGAGGAGCGGCGCCTGCCCCAGCAGCGTGTAGCCCTTCACCGCGCTCACCACGTCGGCCACGCGGGCTGCGGCGTCCGCGGCGGTGCGCACCTGGGCGGCGGTGCGGGCGCGCACCTCCAGCCAGCGCAGCGCCCCCTCCAGGTCCTCGGGGCGGACGCGCTCCGCGATGCGGTCCAGCCGGTCGGTGCAGAGCCCCGCGTCGCTCAGCGAGGGCGCCAGCGACCACGCCTCGCTCACGCCGCGCGCCTCCAGCCACTCCGCGCAGGCGTCCTCGTCCGAGAGACGCTGCGCCCCGCCGCGCGACGCCGCGTCGGCGATGGCCTCGTCGTAGATCTCGGCCAGCGCCCTCAGCTCCTCGTCCGCCATCACCCGCCCGATGGCGATCGACCGCCCCTTGATCTCGTGGATGCTCTCCGTCAGCTCGCCGGTGGCGCGGCGGGCGGCGGAGGCGGGGTTGTTGAGCTCGTGCGCCAGCCCGGCCGCGAAGGTGCCCAGCGACACCATCCGCGCCCGCCCCTGCGACACGCTCTCCAGCGCCGCCAGCCGCCGCGCCATCTGCCGCAGCACGATCCCGCACAGCTCCGGGCAGCTGGTCACCAGCTCCCAAAAGGCGTCCTTGGGGAGCTCGAAGACGCGGCAGTCGGACATCGCCCGCCCGGAGGCCCAGTACGTCTCGTCCCCCATCAGCACCGGGATCTCGCCGAAGAGGGTGTGCGGGCCGTACGACACCAGCACCTCCTCGTGCCCGCCCACCTGCCGCGTGACCCGCACCTCGCCCTCCAGGAGGATGAAGACGAAGTCGGCCGGGTCGCCCTGGCGCGGGGACACGTCGCCCTGCGCGCGGCGGACCACGCGCCCGGCGGAGGCCAGGGAGCGCATCTCGTCCTCGGGCATCTCGCTCAGCATCTCCACCCGGCGCAGCTCGGCCGCCAGCCCCGCCACGTCGGTCTCGGTCTCGGTGCCGATCGTCATCTCTCCTCCATCGTGGAAAGGCCCGCCGGCGGGGCCGCCGCGTCGTCCGCGGCCGCCGCCAGCGCCCCGGCCGAGGGCTCGGGGGCGGCGGGGGGGCGGATGGGGAGGCGCACCTGGAAGCAGGTGTCGCCGGGGCGCGTCATCAGGTGGATGTCGCCGCCGTGCTGGCGGACCACGATCCGCCGGGCGATGTCCAGCCCCAGCCCCGTCCCCTCGCCCACGTCCTTGGTGGTGAAGAACGGCTCCCAGATGCGGCTCTGCAGCTCGGCCGGGACGCCGGGGCCGTCGTCGTGCACCTCCACCACCACCTCGTCGTCCGTGTGCCAGGTGCGCAGCAGCACGCGCGACGACGCGGCGTCCAGCGCGTTGTCCAGCAGGTTGGTCCACACCTGGTTCAGCTCGCCGGGGTTGGCCCAGAGGCGCGGGAGGGTGGGGTCCAGGTCGCGCTCGATGCGCACGTTGCGGTCGCGCACCTTGTGGCCCAGCATCACCAGCGTGCTCTCCAGCCCCTCGTGCAGGTCGATCTCCGCGCGCGACGACGGCTCGCCCACGTGCGAGTAGCTCTTGATGGAAGCCACCAGCTCGGAGATGCGCCGCGACGCATCCTCCAGCTCCCGCAGCAGCCCGTCCGCCGCCAGCCCCGATCCCAGCCACGCCACCGCGTCGGGGATGGACTTCGCCGGAAGCGCCTCGGAGAGCGTCTCCAGATCGTCCACGCTCACGTCCGAGGCCACGAAGGTCTCCGCCAGCACCCACGCCTCGGCCACCCCGCGCTCCTCCAGCCACTCGCCGATCTCCTCCTCGCGGTCGCTGGTGGCCAGCGGGTCGGCGCGCTGGCGCTCGCGGGGGCGCGTCTTGCGCTCGTGGAGGGCGGCCAGGGTGGCGAACTCGGCGGGGTTCAGGTTGCACCCGGCCAGGTTCACCGTGAGCGCGGGGACGGCGCGCAGCCGGTCGCGGAGGTGGGCGGCGCCGCGCCGCATGGCCGCCGCCGGGTTGTTCATCTCGTGCGCCAGCCCGGCGGAGAGCTTTCCCAGCGCCATCAGCTTCTCACGCTGCTGCTCCGCCCGCGTGGCCTCGCGCACCCGGTCGGAGAGGACGCCCACGAGCCGCTGCTCCACCACGGGAAAGCGGCCGAGGAGGTCGGGGAAGCGCGCGCGGTCGAACACCGCCACCCGCGCGGGGGTCATCGCCCGCATCGTCCCCGGATAGGTGGTCATCCGCGAGAAGGGGAGGAGCCCCGTCAGGTCTCCCGCGCCGGAGACGAAGATCCGCGAGTCGGGCACCTTCTCCTGGCGGAACTGCAGCTCGCCGGAGAGGATCAGGAACATCGCCTCCGCCGTGTCCCCCTCGCTCACCAGCGCCTGCCCGGGGCCCAGCTCCAGCTCGCCGGCGATGGACGCCACCCACTCCAGCTCGTCGTCGGCCAGGTCGGCGAAGATGGAGGCGACGCGCAGCTCCTGGGGGCGGATCACAGCTCGGCCAGGTAGCGGTGGATGAACTGCACGGCGATGGACCCCTCGCCCACGCTGGACGCCACCCGCTTGACCGAGGCCGCGCGGACGTCGCCGGCCACGAAGAGCCCGGGCACCGTCGTCTCCAGGAGGAAGGGATCGCGCTCCAGCGTCCACCCGGCGAAGCGCCCCTTGTCGTCGCGCGGGAGGTCGGGGCCGGTGGGGATGAAGCCGTAGCGGTCGCGCGCCACCACGCCCTCCAGCCAGTCGGTGTGCGGCGCCGCGCCGATGAAGACGAAGAGCCCCGCCGCGTCCACCTGCTCGCACTCGCCGCTCTGCCGGTCGCGCAGCGTCAGCCGCTCCAGGTGGTCGCTCCCGATGGCCTCCACCACCTCCGTGAAGGAGCGCACGGTGACGTTGGGGGTCTCGCTGATCTGCGTGATCAGGTACTGCGACATGGTGGCCGCCAGCCCCTCGCCGCGCACCAGGATGTAGACGTTCGCCGCGTACTGCGACATGTACATGGCCGCCTGCCCCGCCGAGTTGCCGCCGCCGACGATGTAGACGTCCTGCCCCTGGTAGGCGATGGCCTCGGTGGCGGCGGCGCCGTAGTAGACGCCGCGCCCGGAGAGGTCGTCGCACCCGGGGACGTCCAGCTTGCGGTACGCCACGCCGGTGGCGATCAGGAGGGCGTGGCAGGCGATCTCGCTCCCGTCGCCCAGGATGATCTGCCGGTACGGCCCGTCGATGCGGACGGAGCTGACGCTCTGGGGGGTGAGGATCTCGGCGCCGAACTTTCGGGCCTGCGCCACCGCGCGCCGCGCCAGGTCGGCGCCGGAGAGGCCGGCGGGGAAGCCCAGGTAGTTCTCGATGCGCGAGCTCTGCCCCGCCTGCCCGCCGGGCGCCTCGCGCTCGATGAGGACGGTGCGCAGCCCCTCGCTGGCGCCGTACACGGCCGCGGCCAGCCCCGCCGGGCCGCCGCCCACGATGGCCAGCTCGTAGAACGGCATCTCGGCGCGGGTGCGCAGGCCGACGGCCTGGGCCAGCGCGGGAAGCTCGGGCTGCTGCATCACGGCGCCGTCCTCCAGGATCACCGTGGGCAGCTCCACCTCGGGAGCCAGGCCGGCCTCCTCCAGCGTCCTGGCGGGGTCGGGCTGCGCCTCCAGGTCGATCCACCGGTACGGCACCTGGTTGCGCGCCAGGAAGTCGCGGATGGCGTGCGCCTCCGGGCTCCAGCGGTGGCCCACCACGCGGACGCCCTGGAACGCCGGGCGGAAGCCGGCCTGCCAGTCGGCCAGCAGGTCGTCCAGCACGGGGTAGAGGGTCTGCTCGGGCGGATCCCACGGCTTGAGCAGGTAGTAGTCGATGTGCGCCTGGTTGATGGCGCGGATGGCGGCCTCGGTGTCCGCGTACGCCGTCAGCAGGGCGCGCTTGGCGTCGGGGAAGAGCGGCGCCGCCTCCTGGAGGAAGTCGACGCCGGACATGCGGGGCATGCGCTGGTCGACCAGGAAGAGGGCGATGGGCTCGGTCTTCCGCTTCAGCTCGCGGACGGCGTCGAGCGCCACCTGGGCGCTGTCCGCGCGCACGATGCGGTAGCGCTCTCCGTAGCGCTTGCGCAGGTCGCGCGAGACGGCCTGGAGCACCTCCGGGTCGTCGTCCACCGCCAGGATCACCGGCTTGGCCATTCGTACGGCTCCCTGCGTCATTGAAAGTCCATGTGGTGCTCACGCAAGCTAACTGGAGACATGTGTTCCTCCAGAGAGCTTCGGCATCGGTTGCGGGGATGCGTGTCGCGGCCGCGCCCGTTCTCCGACAACCGTTCACGCTCACGCCGGGTGGTGTGCCTGTATTGTACAACCTTGCGCAATGGGTGGGGTGGAGACGCGGCGCGGGCGGGATGATCCGTTACAGAGGGGTGGGCGGATCGCAGCCGCGGCGTCGGACGCGTAAACACGCCCGCCAGAACAACGGGAAGCCTCGCCAAGCCCCTGGGCAGGCCGGATTTTCGCGCGGCGAGGCTTCGCGCGACGTTTGGTGGAATCGTATCCCCAATCTCCCCGCCGACCGATCGAATTGCCTTCGCGGGCTCCGCACGAAGCCTCGCCGCACCGGATCCGATTCGCGCTCCGAACGCTGGCGAGGCTTTCCGTGGTTCTAGCGGGCGTGTTCACGCATCCGCGCGGGGCCGGCGCGGCTCACCGGTGGTCGCATGCTCGACTCGACGGGCGTGTTCGCGCACCCGCGCGGGATCGCGGCGACGGTCAGCCCGCCCCCGCGCCCTCCCGCGGCGCGGTCGTGGGGGCGAAGCGGTCCAGGCGCAGGAGGAGGGTCTGGAGGCCCTCGGCGAAGGTGGGGTGCACCATCTGGCCGTCCACCAGGGCGCGGACGGAGGCGCCGGCGCGCATCAGGGCGGCGGGGACGTGGATCAGCTCGCCGGCCTGGGCGCCCACGAACGCCGCGCCGAGGATGCGCTCGGTGGCGGGATCGATCAGCATCTTCATCACCCCCGCGCGCTCGTCCGTCTCGATGGCGCGCGCCACGTGGCCGAACGGCATCGTCGCCAGCTCGTAGCGGATCCCCGCCTCCCTCGCCTCGCGCTCGGAGATCCCGACGCGCGCCACCTGCGGGTCCGTGAAGGCGGTGTAGGGGACGATGCGCCCGTCGCGCCCACCCTCCCGCGCCCCCGTCAGCACGCCGAAGAGGATGCGGCCGTCGTCCCACGAGGTGTGCGTGAACTGCGGCCCGCCCGTGCAGTCGCCGATGGCGTACACGCCCTCGGCGGAGGTGCGGTACGCGTCGTCGACGGGGATGAAGCCGTGCCCGTCCAGGTCGATCCCCGCCGCGCCGCACCCCAGGCCGTCCGTGTTCGGCGCGCGGCCGGCGGCGACCAGGAGGTGCGATCCCTCCAGCGTCCGTCCGTCGTCCAGCGTCAGCCGCACGCCATCCTCCGTCTTCGCCGCCTCCACGGCCCGCGAGCCGAGATGGATCTCGATCCCCTCCCCGCGGAACGCCTCCTCCAGCGCCTCCGACACGTCGTCGTCCTCGCGCCCCATCAGGTGCCTTCCCGGATCGACCAGGGCGACCTCCGCGCCGAAGCGGCGGAACGCCTGCCCCAGCTCGCACCCGATGTAGCCGCCGCCGAGGACGAGCAGGCGGCGCGGAAGCTCCGCCAGCGCCAGCGCCGTCGCGTTGGTGAGATACGGAACGGAATCCAACCCGCGGACCGGCGGGACGGCCGGACGCAGGCCGACGTCGACGACGATCGCCCCCGCGTCGTACGTCTCCCCGTCCACCTCCACCCGCCCTCCGCCGGCCAGCCTCGCGTGGCCGCGCACCACCTCCACGCCGGACTCGCGCAGCCGCTTCTCCACGCCGTGGCGCCACTGCCCGACGACCTCGTCCTTGCGGCGCATGACGGCGGCGAAGTCCACCCGCACCTCGCCGGCGTGGATGCCCAGCCGCCCGGCCGTGCGCGCGACGTGCGCCGCCTGCGCGCTGGCGATCAGCGTCTTGGTGGGGGTGCAGCCGGTGTTCACGCAGGTGCCGCCCAGCTCGCCGCGCTCCACCAGCACCACCCGCCGCCCCGCGCCCGCCAGCCACGCCGCCAGCGGCACTCCGCCCTGTCCCGCCCCGATCACCACCACGTCCGCGCGCATCGGCATCTTCCCGGGTTCATGTCGTCATCTCGCCCATCAATCCGCCCCGAACCCGCCCGGTTCCTCCCGATCGTGAATGCAGCCGCGCGGGAGATACGGATCGACCATCCCGATCGGTGTGGTCCGCGAGATCGCGTGCGATCCCGTGATCCGGTGATCGGTGATCCGCGCGATTCGTTCGATCCGCGTGATTCGCACGATCGGCGCGACCGGGCATCCGTGCATGCGGGCGGGTGAACACGCCCGCCAGGACCCCGGGAAGCCTCGCCAAGTTTTCGTCTCGATCAGATTATCGTGTGGCGAGGCTTCGTGCGACGCTTGGTGGAATCGTATCCCTCGATCTTCTCCACGAACCGATCGGAAACACCTCGCGAGCTCCGCGCGGAGCCTCGCCGCTCCCAAACCGAATCACGCTCCGAACGCTGGCGAGGCTTTCCGTGGTACGCGCGGGTGTGTTCACGCACCCGCGCGGCACGCGGCATCGCCATCGAACCCCCCGCCGCGCCGTCGTCGTGATCCTGATCGACAAACGAAACGCGGCCCCGCGGACGAATCCGCGGGGCCGCTTCCGACGACTGGGCACTGGGCACCGGGCCCCGGGCCCCGCCGTTACTTCGCCTCCAGCCCCCGCTCGATCATGAAGCGGAGGTGCGCGTCGTGCGCGGCCGTGGAGGCGTCGCCGCCGGCGCGGGCGCGGGTGACTCGCTCGATCTCGCGGAGGGAGCGGAGCGCGGCGGCGCGCGAGGGGGCGTCGTAGCCGGCGGCCGGCTCGGTGGCCGCGCGGAGAAGGCGGCGCGTGTACTCCACCTGCAGGTTCTGCCGGAAGGTGTTCACGCTCCCCCGCGCGTCGTCGGCGAAGACGGCGGCGGTGAGGTCGTCCAGCACGGCCACCACCGGGTAGTCGTTGCCGTACAGCCGCGAGTCGCTCACTCGGCGGAGCACCACCGGGTGCATCACGTGCTCCAGCACCGCGCGCTGCACGTTCAGCACGCGGTCGTGGATCTTGGGGTCCTCGGTGCCCACGCCGTGGTCGAAGCCGCGCCGCTGCATCTGCAGGTGCGCGTACAGGTCGGCCGGCGCGGAGAAGGCGGAGGGCGCGAAGACGTGCTCGCGAAGCACCCGCATGGCCCGGCGCTGCTCGGCCCCCGGCACCGCGCGGAAGGGCCGCGTGGCGCCCGGCTGCCCCGCCATGGCCCGGTCCACGTACACCCCGCCCACGTAGCGCGACACCACCGCCGCCCCGTTGGCCTGCTCGGCCGACGCCGTCAGGTAGGCGTTGCGCAGCTCCTGGTACGAGGCTCCCGGGGTGGAGTAGCGGCGCAGCAGCGACTTCATCACCTCGTCCACCATCTCCATCCGCTCCTCGGCGTAGCCCACGGCGTCGCTGGAGAGGTCGTACAGCATCACCCGCGGGTCGATGGCCTTCCCCGGGGCGCGCATGTCGTCGGCGTCGTTGCCGTATGCCAGCCCGGGCTCGGTGGAGCGCGCCAGGAGCGCCGAGCGCTTCCCCGCGTCCCGCATCTCGTCCGAGTAGCCGAAGGTGATGGCCCACTGGTCGTACGGGCCCGGGCGGGTGGTGTACATCTGCGCGCGCGGCGCCGCGCGCGTAAGGTTCACCGCCGGGTAGTCCATCACCGAGCCGTACAGCCCCGTGCGGGCCGTGTGGGCGGCGTCGCGCACCTCGTCGCGGGAGAGCATCTGCGTGGCGCGCATGTTGTGCGTCAGCCCCAGCGTGTGCCCCACCTCGTGCAGCACCAGGTAGTGCAGCGCCTCGCGGATCGTCTGGCTCACCTCCACCTCGTCCGCCCCGAAGGCGCGCAGCGCGCTGGCGGCGAAGAGGGTGGAGGCGTGCAGGTGCTCGCCCAGCGAGCAGCGCTCCGGGTCGGCCGCGGCGGCCGCGTCGTCGCCGGTCAGCGGCGGGAGGAGCGCCTCGCCGAAGAGGCGGTCGTGGCCCAGGCGGTTGGTGACGAAGACGTACTCCAGCATGATGTCCGCGCCGATGATCTCCCCCGTGCGCGGGTTCACGAAGCGCGGCCCGTACCCGCCGAAGGGCGGCACCGGCGACGAGGTCCAGCGGAGGACGTGGTAGCGGATGTCGCCCGCGTCCCAGTCGGCGTCGTCGGGCTGCTCGCGCACCACCACGGCGTTGCGGAAGCCGGCGGCCTCGAAGGCGGTGTTCCACGCCAGCGTGGCCTCGCGGATGGTGGGCCGCAGCTCGCGCGGGGTGGTGTTCTCGATCCAGAAGACGATGGGCTCCACCGGCTCCGACACGGCCGCCGAGGGGTCCTTCTTCACCAGCCGCCAGCGGTTGATGGGGTCGCGGTACGGAGTGGCGCTGGTGGAGGTGAGGTCGGTGACCTGGGTGGCGAAGAAGCCCACGCGCGGGTCGTCGTAGCGCGTCTCGTACCCCTCGCCCGGCATCTCCAGCAGGGTGTGGCGGACGCGCACGGTCACGTTGCGCGCGTCGCCCACGCCGGGATCGCCCCCGGCCACCGGCGCCGGGTTCTCGTATACGTAGTCGACCTCGACGTCCGTGTTCCTGGGGTAGTTGTGCACCGCCGAGACGCGCGTCTTGCCGCGCGACAGCTGCCCCAGCGCGAAGGCGGGCTGCGGCGGCGGCGGGCCGGGCTGCGGCGAGGGCTTCACCTGGATCAGCGCCTCGGTCAGGAACAGGTCGTCCGCCTTCACCAGGTACTCGCCCTTCGCCTCGTCGCGCGCCACGATCTCCTGCACGGCCAGGACGGAGGGCGAGGTGTTGGCGCGGGCGGCGCGGGAGAGCGCGTTCCGCGGGTCGAAGTGGAACGAGGTGTTCTCCTGCACGAACTCCAGCCGGTTGAAGTGCCGGCGCACGGCGAACACCTGGCTCCCGCGGTACATCCCGCGCCAGTAGCCGGTCGCCACCGGCGCGTCCAGGGTGTGGCTGAAGTAGATGTACTCCTTTCCCAGCTGCGACTCGTTGACCACCAGGTGCAGCGCCCCGGTGGTGGTGTCGCGGTAGAGCGGGAAGAGGCCGTCGACGCGGCGGCTGCCGGCGGTGGCCTCGGCGATGGACTTCGTGCGCGCGGCGGGGCCGGCCTGCTGCGGCATGGCGGCTGCGGCGGGGCGGGGGCCCGCGGCGGGCGCGGCGGCGGCGGATGGGCCGGACGGCGCCGGCTTGGCGACGGCGGGCGCGCGGGTGCACGCGGAGAGGAGCGCGGCCGGCGCGAGCGCGGCCGCGAGCCAGCGGTGGGAGCGAGCCATGAAATTTTCTCCAGAGCGGGGACTGCGTCATGCGGAAGGATGCAGCGTCCCCAAGCTCGCACGCCGCCGCCGGAAACAGGAGCGTGATGGGACGAGTGGTGCGCTCCGCGCCGCGGAATCCATCATCCCCGGGACGGCCCGCGCCACCATCGCCTCCGAACGCGCACTCCGATCCCCGTCCGCCGCGACGTCCTGCTGCCTTCTTCCCTCCCGCCGAACGGCACGCGGAGACGCGGAGTGTGCGGAGAAGCGCGGGATTCCAGGGATGATCCGCGTATCGGGCGATACGCGCGGCGTATCGACCCTCGAGCAAATCCGTCGTCCGTGAATCGGTCGCGCGGAATTTCCATCAGCCGATCGGACGGTGGATCGGAGATGCGGATCGCGTGATCGATGACGGGATCGGGAGATGTGGATCGCCTGATCGGGTGATGGGGATCGGGAGGTGCCGATCGCGGGATCCCGATCCGCATCCCACGCTGTTGACGCCCGCCCGCGGCCGTGCTAGATCGCGGCATTCCACGACACTCCGCTCCCCGCGATCCACCGCCGATGATCCCCATCTCCCGATCTCCCCGCCGGGCGCTCCGCCACGCGCTCGTGCTCGCCGCCCTCGCCGCGCCGTCGCTCGCCGTCGCGCAGGGGCGGCCGATGACCGTGCCGGACCTGGCGCTCGCCCGCGGCGTGGGCGACCCCCGCATCTCGCCGGACGGCCGCTCCGTGGCCTACGTGGTGTCGATCACCGAGCTCGCCACGGACGGGGGGCGGGCGGAGATCGTCGTCTCGGACCTCGCCGGCGGGGGGCGGCGGACGGTGGCGGCCGGGCAGCATCCGCGCTGGTCGCCGGACGGGCGGACGATCGCCTTCCTGGGCGGGAGCGGGGATCGGCGGGGGATCTGGATCGTCGATGCGGCGGGCGGCGAGCCGCGGTTCCTGGCGCGCGTCCAGTCGTCCGACCACTTCCTGGGGCACCGCGCGGTGAAGGGGTTCGCGTGGTCGCCGGACGGGGCGCGCATCGCCTTCACCAGCGCGGACGCGGCGGGGCCGGCGCCGGAGTCGGACGTGCGCGCCTTCGACCGCATCCTCTACAAGACGCGCACGGGCTTCACCGACGGCCGCGTCACGCACCTCTACGTGGCCGACGTGGTGACCGGCGCCGTGCGGCAGCTGACGCGCGGGCGCTTCGACGAGCACTCGCTGGCGTGGTCGCCGGACTCGCGGCGGCTGGCGTTCATCAGCAACCGCAGCGCGGACCCGGACGCCAACTACTGGGACGACGTGTGGACCATCGACGTCGACACGGGACACGAGACGCAGGTGACGCGCACCGTGGGGACGGAGTTCACCCCCGCGTTCTCGCCGGACGGGCGCTCCATCGCCTACCTGGGCAACGTGCGGGCGATGAACACCAAGGACAGCTCGCCCGAGGACACGCACGTCTACGTCGTCCCCGCCGAGGGCGGCGCGGCGCGCAATCTCACCGCGTCGGTCGACCGGCGGGTGTCGGAGCACGGATGGGCGGCGGGCGGGCGGGAGATCGTCTTCGCGGCGGCGGACCGTGGGGCGAACACGGTCTACGCGGTGGACGTGGCGTCGGCGCGGGCGCGGCCGCTGGTGGCGGGCGACTTCCAGGCGCGCTCGGTGACGATGGACCGCGCCGGCGGGCGGATGGTGTTCACGCGGCAGGACATGACGCACCCGGCGGAGGTGTGGACGGCGGCCGCGGACGGGAGCGGCGCGCGCCCGGTGAGCCGCGAGAACGACGACTTCGTGCAGACGATCGCGCTGCGCGGCGCGGATTCGCTCTGGGCCACGTCGCCGGACGGGACGCCGGTGCAGGGGTGGCTGATGAAGCCCGTGGGATGGCGGGAGGGACAGAAGTATCCGCTGGTGCTGTACATCCACGGCGGGCCGCACGGGATGTACGGCCACGCCTTCCAGGGGGCGTTCCAGCTGCTGGCGGCGCGCGGCTACGGCGTGCTCTTCCTGAACCCGCGCGGAAGCAGCGGCTACGGCCAGCGCTTCTCCGACGGCACGGTGATGAACTGGGGCGGCGGCGACTACGCGGACCTGATGGCGGGGGTGGACGCGGCGCTGGCGCGCAACGCCTGGATCGACCGCGAGCGGATGGGCGTGGCGGGGGGGAGCTACGGCGGGTACATGACCAACTGGATCGTCACGCAGACGCCGCGCTTCAAGGGCGCCGTGGCCATCGCCAGCGTCAGCAACCTGATCTCGTTCTACGGCACCTCGCTCTACACCGACCTGGTGGAGACGGAGTTCAACGGGGCGCCGTGGGACAACTACGCGCTCCTCTGGCAGTGGTCGCCGCTGGCGCACGTGGAGGGCGCGCGCACCCCCACCCTGTTCCTGCACGGCGAGAGCGACCACGACGTCCCCATCACGCAGGCCGAGGAGATGTTCGTGGCGCTGCGGAAGCAGGGCGTCCCCGCGCAGCTGGTCCGCTACCCCAACGAGGGCCACGGCGTCAGCGGCCCCCGGCACACGCAGGACTTCTACGCCCGCATCCTCGACTGGTTCGACCGCCACGTGAAGGGCGGGGGATCGGCCGCGCCGGCTTCGGCGGAGGCGCGGTAGGCCGGGATCCGGATCGATGGGAAGATCGATTGCCTCGGCATCGAAGCGCGCCGCGATCAGGTATCCCGATCGCGGTTGCCGTAAAGCAGTCATCCAGAGGCCCGGCCGAGCGGCGGCCGAAGATCACGCGATCGCACGCAGGGCCGTGGGATCTAGTAGTCCGCCACCGTGGATCTGATGGACCGCAATCGCCTATCCTCCGACAGAATACCGGAGCCTGGGCTTGGCGATCCATCAAAATCACAGAGGCCGACTACTAGCCCGGGCACGTGCGAGGCCCGCTCGGCAGCCGCACGACCACCGAGGCCGCGACCGCCGCGCCCTCGGCCGGCGCTGGATCATGCCGAAGCGATCGGCGGCCCCGGCCGTCTCGTCGCTGCCGCGCCCGGGCCTCGCGTTTCGCGGAGTAGATCCCACGGCCCTGCCGTCTTCGGCGCAAAGGATGGATCTCCTCGGCCGGGCCTCTGGATGACTGCTCAACTGCAACGGATGGTCGGATCTGGATCGAACGAAGGAGCCCTCTCCCGGCTGGTGCGGGAGAGGGCTCCTTATCCATCGCGATCGCTCCGCGGGCTTACTTGCCGAAGATGCCGACACCGTAGCGGCAGGGATCCTCGGAGCAGACGGCCATCGCCACGGTGACGCGATAGGTGCCGGAGCGCGCGGGCTGCACGGACACCACCGGGACGTCGTCGTCGAGGACGTCCTCGGCCACCTTGGCGCCGGCAGCGTCCATCAGCACCAGGTCCAGGTCGGAGCAGTCCGTGTCGCAGGCGCCCATGATGGCGTAGGCGGTGCCCGCCTCCAGCTGCAGCTCCACGGTGGCGTTGGCGCCGTTCCCCAGCGCGCCCGTGTAGATGCGCTGCTTCAGCGTGAAGCCCTGCTCCTGCAGCTTGGTGCCGGCGGCGTCGAACTGCGCGCGCACCTGGCGGTCCCACTCGTCCTGCGGAGCGGCGGCGGTGGTGCCCAGGACGGCCGCGCCGAGCACCGCGGCGAAAACCAGTCGCTTCATCGGGATCCGTTCTTCTGTGGGTGGGACGGCGAGGCGGGGGATCGCGGCGGCCGAGCGGAGCAAAGAGATGCGCCACGACCGTGACAAGCTGCTGCGCGCCCGGCCGCCTGTCAACGTTCCTCTTCGCGAAAATCCATGACTCGCAAAGGATTATCCCCATCCGCGAGGACGCCCTCCCCTCACTCCGCGTTGCGCTCCGCCTCGCTCTTTCCCGGGCGGAACGTCGCGTCGCGGTTCAGCCCCAGCCGCTCCTGCTCCCACGGCGACGAGCCCTTCGGAGGCGCGCCGGCGCTCATCCGGATCTCGCGCCACTTGAGCTTGAGGTCGTCCAGGTGGTGCGAGGGCGCCTGGTAGCCGAAGGCGCGGAACTGGCCCGGCGGCACCTTCCCCTTCTCCCGGACGTGGGCGGCGAACCGGTCCGTCCAGCCGTCGAAGGCGCGCATCACGTCCTCCTGGCGCACCATGTCCTCCGCCTGGTTGTCGCTGTACTTCCTGCCGTTCCCGAACTCCTCGTACGTCCACAGCCGGTCCGGCACCTCGATGCCGCCGTAGCGGCACTGCCAGACGAGCGGCGCGTAGGCGTCGCGCCCGTTCTCGAACGGCTCCGCGTCGGGATCGAACCACTCCTTGTGGCGCAGGACCTTCGGCCGCCCGCTCTCGTCCAGCTCGTCGCCGCCGCCGTCTCCGTAGCAGAAGAAGCCCGCGGTGCGCCCCTCCAGGTGGTTGAGCGAGAGATCGACCCACTCCGGCGCGTGCTCCAGCCGCATCGCCTTCTCGGGGTCCTTGTGGGCGATCAGCTCCTCGCGCGGGTTGCCGCCGTTCATGCACACCAGCCGGTCGAACATCGCCTTCAGGTTGGACGACGGCGCGTACCAGTTCACCGGCCCGATGACGGCCCACGCGTCCGCCAGGTCCAGGCGCGCGTAGAGGTCCAGGTCCCACATCAGGTCCGGCTCGGCCGAGTCGCCCTTCTCGTAGCAGTTGCACGGCCACACGCACAGCGCCATGGACGTGCTGACGCAGGCGTTGCACGGCTGGATGCGCGCCCGCCCGTACACGTTCCCCAGGTCTTCCAGGTCGATCTCCCACTCCGCCGGAAGCCGGTCCGCCATCCGCAGCATCAGCGTGCGGCTCTTGGAGTCCACCCCGGGACAGTTGTACTGCCGCCGCTGCGATCCGGAGATCAGCAGCACCCGGAACGGCCGCTCGTCGGGCGGGAGATGCCCGTTGTCGTCGTTCGGCTTCATCGGACCCCGAAGTGCGAAAGTGCGAAGTGTGAAAGTGCGGCATCACACCGATGGGATGATGCGCCTTCGACAGCCTCCTCGACGCAAGCAGCGCTCCCGCCGATGCGCGATCTCCCGTGTACGGCGTGATCGGCGGATCAGGATCCATCGATGAAAATGCCGAGGAGAATCAACGCTGATTCTCCTCGGCACCGATCCACGATCACGACTCAAGCACTAAGCACTAAGCACTAAGCACTAAGCACTAAGCACTAAGCACTAAGCACTAAGCACTAAGCACTAATCAAGCACTTCCGTTCACCTCAGCGGCACCAGCCCCGCCTCGATCTCCTCCCGCCGCCCCCGGAGCCATGCCGGCAGCCGCAGCACCGACCCCAGCTCCGCCTCCGGCTCGTCCACCGCGAACCCCGGCCCGTCCGTGGCGATCTCCAGCAGCAGCCCGTCCGGCGCGCGGAAGTAGATGCTGCGGAAGTAGTCGCGGTCCAGGATCTCCGACACCTGCACGCCCATCCCCAGCAGGTGCTCGCGCCACTCCGCCTGCTGCTCGTCGTCCGCGGCGCGGAAGGCCACGTGGTGCGTCTGCCCCGTCCCGCCGCGCGCCGGCCGCCCGTTCGGCGGGAAGCCGAAGAGGGTGAACGAGCTGTGCGGCGCCACCATCCGCCCGTCGTACGCGCCCCAGAACCAGTGCGGCATCGACGGATCGTCCTGGTTGACGGTGCGCTTGATGAGCCGCATCCCCAGCGCCTCCGTGTAGAAGTCGTTGGCGCGCTCCACGTCGCTGGTGATGGCGCTCACGTGGTGGATCCCCTCCAGCGCCATGTCCGGGGTGATCTCCGGCACCGGCTCCGGCCAGGTGCGCGCCGCGATCTCCTCCTCGTCCCGCGACCCGCGCAGGTTCTCCGGCCCGGGGGTGATGATCGTCGCCCCCAGCGCGTCCGCCGGCTCGTCCAGCGCGTAGCCTGGCCCCTTCGTGGCGATCTCCATCACCTGCCCGTCCGGGTCGGTGAAGTAGAGGGAGTGGAACCAGCGGCGGTCGTACGGCCCGCTGGTGCGCACGCCGTGGTCCGTCAGCCGCCGCTTCCACTTGAGCAGCGCCTCGTCCGTCTCCACCACCATCGCCGTGTGGTGCACCCCGCCCACGCCCGGGTTTCCGCGGGGCGCCCGCGGCCACTCGAAGAAGGTGAGCAGCGTCCCCGGCCGCCCCGTCCGGTCGCCGAAGTAGAGGTGGTAGGCGCCCGGATCGTCGAAGTTGACCGTGCGCTTCACCATCCCCAGCCCCAGCACGTCGCGGTAGAAGGTCAGCGTGCGCTGCGCGTTCGCGGCCACCATGGTCACGTGGTGCAGCCCCTGCGTCGTAAGCGGCCTCATCGTCCCCTCCTCCGGTACAGGAATCTTATCACTGAGATATCAGTCCAGAACGAAGGCGGAGTCATCCCTCCGCCTCCCCCGCTCCCCCCGCCGGCGCCGCGCCCTCGGCCAGGGCGCGCAGCAGGCGGATGGCCTCGCGCTTCTCCTTCTTCCCCAGCCCGCCCAGCGCCGACTTGATGCGGAGGGCGTGCGCGGGAAAGATCTCCCGCACCAGCGCCTCGCCCTCGGGCGTGAGCGCCGCCAGCCGCGCGCGGCGGTCGCCGGGGCACTCGCGGCGCTCCACCAGCCCCCGCTTCTCCAGCCGGTCCACCAGGTAGGTGATCCCGCCGCTGGAGACCAGGATGCGCCGCTGCAGCTCACCCAGCAGCATGGGCCCCTTGTGGAAGAGCGCCTCCAGCGCCCCGAACTCCGCCAGCGTCAGCCCGTGCCTTCCGACGTCCTCCGCCGCCTGCGCCTGCACCGCGTTGTGCGCCCGCGCCAGCGCGATCCACAGCCGCAGCGCCAGCGTCTGCCCCTCCTCGCGGGGCTCCTCGACCGTCGGCGGAATCTCGGGTGTCGTTTTCATCTCAGCACTAAGGTAACATGGCGCGCAAGGGGGGATGTCGATCGCGGGAGAGGCACCCGCGATTGACTACAACCTGGGGATAGGACGCTACCGGTCAGTAAGAGTGACTTTCCCGAGCGCGCCGGAAGGCCATGGCGTGCGTCAATTTTAAGGTGTATGAATTGTCGTCTTGTGCTTGACCTGCCATGTGCTTTGTACTAATGTTTCTCCCGATCACATCTTCTGCGGTCACCTGCCTTCCTTCCGCCGCTCGGCGGGAAATCCCCATCCTCCGAAGCAAGGGTCTCCATGCGCAAGCTCAAGCTGAACCTGGAACAGCTGGCAATCGACTCGTTCGTCACGACGGAGCGGATCTCCGCGCGGCGCGGCACGGTCCGGGGCGCGGGCAACAAGGATCCGTATACGGTGGTCATCGCCGACACGGGCGTCACCTGTACGGTGTGGCCCACGGGACCCGAGGCATCCGTCGACTACTGCGCCTCCGAGGACTCCGTCGACGTCTGCACCGGTGCCGGTGCCACTTGCGCTTCCTGTCCTACTGGCTGAACGGCGTGAAGTCCGCCCGCGCGGACTTCCGGGATGCGGTCTTCCAGGATGCGATCAGCCCGCCGGGGACGTTCTCCCCGGCGGGCTGTCACTTGTTGGTGGCCCCGGTATCAGCCGGGCGGAAGATCAACCGGGGAGACAGGTATCCGGCCGCCCCGGCCGCCCTCACCGCTCCCGCAGGTACTCGTGGACGAACTGCACGGCCATCGATCCCTCCCCCACCGCCGTCGCCACCCGCTTCACCGACCCCGAGTGCACGTCCCCCGCGGCGAAGACGCCCGGCATGCTGGTCTCCAGCAGAAAGGGCTGGCGATCCTTCAGCGGCCACTCGCCGGCTTCGAGGCGGCGGCCGACGCGCAGGTATCCCTGCTCGTCGCGCGCCAGCGTCCCCTCCAGCCACTCCGTCTCCGGCGCCGCGCCGATGAACACGAACAGCGCCTCCGTGGACACCTCCTCCGTCTCCCCCGTCTTCTCGTCGCGGATGGTGATGGTCTCCAGCCGCGACTCGCCGGTCGCGCTGCACACCGTGCACCCCGTGCGGGTGCGGATGTTGGGCGCCGACTCCACCCGCTCCACCAGGTACTGCGACATCCGCTCGCTGATGGCGTCCTCCATCGCCACCAGCGTCACCGACTTCGCGTACCGCGCCAGGAGCAGCGCCGCCTGCCCCGCCGAGTTCCCCGCCCCCAGCATGTACACGTCCTGTCCCTGCACGGCCGCCGCCTCCGCCGCCGCCGCGCCGTAGTAGACGCCGGCGCCCACCAGCTCGCCGCACCCGGGCGCGTCCAGCGTCCGCCACTCCACCCCCGTCGCCAGGAGGAGGGCGTGGCAGGCCAGCTCCGTCCCGTCGTCCAGCGTCAGCACGCGGTAGTCGCCGGCGGCGCGGAGGGCGGTGGCGGCGCGCGTGGCCACCACCTCCACGCCGAAGCGCTCCGCCTGCTCCACGGCGCGCGCCGTCAGCTCGCTCCCCGTGATCCCCTCGGGAAAGCCCAGGTAGTTCTCGATCCGCGCGCTCTGCCCCGCCTGCCCGCCCGGCGCGCCCCGCTCCACGACCACGGTGCGCAGCCCCTCGGAGGCGCCGTAGACCGCCGCCGCCAGCCCCGCCGGCCCGCCGCCCACGATCACGAAGTCGTAGAACGGCGACCCCGGCTCCGTGCGCAGCCCGATCCGCTCCGCGATCTCCTCGTCCGTCGGCGCGGAGAGCGGCTCGCCGCCGGGGAAGAGGAGGAGGGGCGTGCGGGCGCCCGGGCCCGCCTGCGCCAGCAGCCGGCGGCCCACCTCCGAGTCCGAGGGGTCGGCCCAGAGGTAGGGGACGCGGTTGCGGGCCAGGAAGTCCTTGACCTCGTGCGTGCGCGGGTCCCAGCGCTCGCCCACCACCTGCAGCGGGAGGGGGCGGTCCGCCCCCGGCGCGGGCTCGCTCATCACAGCTCCCGCGCCGTGTGCGACTGGTACTCGCCGTTTCCGCGGCTGGGCTCGATCATCTGTCCGTCCGGCCTGACGGGGCGGCTCCTGCGCAGGTCGAAGCCGTAGCCGTCGGCCAGCACGTGCACCAGCGAGTCGGTGACCGCCAGGGTGTCGTCGTCGCCGGCGCTGGGGGCGCTGGTGTGCGTCACCCGGCCGTTGAAGACCATCACCGCCCCCTCGCCGATCACCTTGAACCCCTCCCCGGGGACCACGTCGATCGCCGTGTTCTCGTCGATGCCGATCCCCAGCACCTGCGGGTTGTGGGCGAAGATGGTGAGGAGGCGGCTGGGGCGGCCGCGCTGGTTGAAGTGCGTGTCCACCACCGTCTCGCGCCAGTAGCCCAGCCCCGGCGCCAGCGAGACGTCGGAGCGCCGCACGGTGCCCTTGTCGTTGCCGCCGATCAGCATGGTGCTGCTCATGGCCGCCGCTCCCGCGCTGGTCCCGGCCACCACCAGCCCGTCGCCGTACAGCCGCTCGCGGATGCGCTCGCAGAAGCGCGTCCCCGCCATCAGCGCCGTCAGCCGCAGCTGGTCGCCGCCGGTGAAGAAGACCGCCGTGGCGCGCTCCAGCGCCTCCAGCAGCTCCGGCTCCTCGCCCTCGTGGCGGTCGGTGATGGGCGCCGGGATGATCTCCGCCACGCCGATCTTCTCGAAGAGCGCCCCGTAGACGTCCACCTTCTCCTGGGGGCTCTCCGAGGGCGTGGAGCAGATCACGATGCGCGCCTTCTTCCCCCCCGCCATCTCCACCAGGTGGGGGAGGATGCGCATCTCGCTCTCGTCCGGGTCCTCCGCGCCGCCGATCACCAGGAGGTGGCCGGTCCTGTCCTTCTTCGCCGTCATCGTCTTCCGTTCGTCGTGAGATCCGTATAGTGGGATGCAACGTCAAACACCGCGCCATGTCAGGAGCAGGGCGGACCAGGTATTTCTGCCGAACGCCCTGCTTCGCCCATGCTTGCACGGGCAAACCACCAGCTTTACACTCCAGAAGACGCCGCTCCAAGGCGTTCTTCGGCCGAGTGCGACAGAATCAGGCGGACGGAACGCCAAGTCCCGGACGGCAAGCTCGGCACCTCGCCCGTGGATCCTGATCGCGTCGGAACGCCGGCGTGCGCGAGGCTACACCTCCACCGCGCCAATCCAGACCACGCAAGCTGTCCGCGCGGCTTTCCCGGAGCGGTTCATCTTCGATCGAGGATTGCGATCCGCGCCTTCTCGCGCCGGCGTGATCCGCCCACCGCCGTTCCTTTCGAAAATCCTATGACCGAAAGAGTCATGCGGAAGCTCCCGCGTTTCGCCGCCATGCGGAACGGGTTCGCCGGACGCGCCCTCGCCGCGGGCGTCCTGCTGCTGTCGGCGTGCGGCGGGGAGCCCCGCGCGCGCGGCGGCGAGGGCGCGGAGGTCCCCGCGTGGACGCTGGCAGCCGAGCCGGAGGTGGAGATCGGGGCGCGGGAGGACGATCCGCGGCAGACCCTCCACCAGGTCGCCGGCGCGGTCCGGCTTCCCGACGGGCGGATCGTCGTCGCCAACGCGGGCCCGCGCGAGCTGCTGGTCTTCGGGCCGGACGGCGGGTACGCGGCGACGCTGGGGCGGCAGGGAAAGGGGCCGGGGGAGTTCGAGGGGCTGGCGTGGATCGGCCACCTCCGCGCGGACACCGTGGTCGCCTGGGACAACCGCCTCGCGCGCTGGTCGCTCTTCACGCCGGACGGCCTGGTCCGGGTGGTCACCCCCACCCCGGTGCCCGACGGCCTGGGCCCCAGCGCGCTGGGGGTGCTGGACGACGGCTCGCTGGTGATCGGCTCCGGGTGGAACCTGCAGGCCATGGCGCAGCGGGGCGCCGGGCTCTGGCGCGACACCGTGGCCTTCCTGCGCTACGGCCGCGACGGGCGGCTGCTGGGGACCGTGGCGCGCGCGCCGCGACGTCAGGTGTACGTGGTGGAGGATGCCACGGGGTTCTCCACCAGCGAGGCGCCGTTTCCGCGCGCGACCTTCCTGGCCGTCTCCGGGAGCGAGGTCTGGATGGGCGACAGCGACCGGTTCCGCATCGAGCGGCGCGCGGCCGGCGGACAGGTGCTCGGCGCGATCTCGCGGGAGTGGAAGGGGGCGCCCGTTCGCCCCGGCGACGTGGAGCGGCACAAGCGCGAGCGCCTGGAGCGGATCGCGGAGGACAGCTACCGCAAGCACGAGGAGCGGGCGCTGGAGGAGATGCCGTTCCCCGGGACCGCCCCCGCCTTCGGAGCCCTGCTCACCGACGACCAGGGCCGCGTCTGGGTCGGCGACTCCCCGCTCTTCGCCGATTCGGCGCGGAAGTGGTCGGTGTTCACGCCCGCCGGGGCCGAGGTGGCCACGCTGCGGACTCCGCCGGGGCTGGCGGTCCTGCAGGCGGGCGACGGGTTCGTGCTGGGATTGTGGAAAGACGAGGACGACGTGGAGCACGTGCGGGTGTACCGCATCACCCAGGGCTGAGCGTCCGGGCAGCTGATCGACCCGGGACGATCATCGTCCGATCGGACCACGCGTCGTTCGATCCGCGTCCATAGAACTCGGCAGGGCCGGCGGGGAAGCTCCTCGCCGGCCCTGCTGATTTCGCGTGATGCCCTTCGACGCGCCGAGTCGCGCCTCGATCTCGCGCGTTCCGCCGCGCTACAGCGACGGCGCGGTGTCGCCGGGGATCATCACCTGGCGGGCGAGGGAGACGGGGAGGCCCAGGCGCAGGAAGCGGTCGTGGAAGTCGCGGAGGGAGAAGCGCTGGCCGCGCGATTCGAGATACCGCCTGTAGTCCTCGCGCAGCTTAAGGATCTGCATCCGCCCCAGCGCGTAGTACAGGTAGGTGGGGTCGCCCGCGCCGCGCTGCGTCTCGCGGAGCGCCGGGAACTCGGCGAAGTAGGCGATGCGCTCGAACCGCTTCGCCGCCCCCTCGATGGAGTCGCCGAAGGCGTGCATGGAGAGCCCCGCGTCCCAGCGCGCGTGGCGCTGGAGGGCGCGGCGCAGCTGGCCCAGCCGCACCGCCGGGCTCCCCCCGCCCAGCCCCTCGTCCACCATCATCTGCTCCGCGTAGTGCGCCCATCCCTCCACCACGCTGGCGGGGAGAAAGACCTTGCGCACCTCCGTGGGGATCTGCGGCATGTACAGCAGCTGCACGAAGTGGCCGGGCATGGCCTCGTGCACGGTGATCCCCAGCAGGCCGGGATAGTTGAAGTAGGTGAGGTGCTGCGCCTTCTGCTCCGCCGTCCACCCCGGCTCCACGTTGGTGATGTTGTAGTACGCCTCCGTGGCCGCCGTCTCGAAGGGCCCCGGCGTGTCCATGGACGCGAAGCCCAGCCGCGCGTACGGCGGCGTCTCGCGCACCGTGGGCATCCGGTCCGACGGGAGGGTGACGATCCCCTTCTCCACGATGAAGCGCTTGATGGTGTCCAGCTGCGCCTGCGCCGTGGAGATCAGCGTCTCCGGCGTGGGGTGGATGCCGGTGAGGGAGTCCATCACCTGCAGCGGCGTGCGGCCCGGATCGATCCTGGCCGCCTCGCGAGCCACCCGGGCGTGGTAGTCGGCGATGGCGCGCTCGTTCACCGCGCGCAGCTGCTCGGCGGAGAGGTCGACGAACTCCTCGTACTTCAGCTTCCGCTCGAAGACGTCCCTGCCCAGGCGGAAGTCGCCGTCGCTCTCGCGCAGGTTGATCTCCATCCACGCCGCGAAGCGCTCCAGCTCCACCGCCGCCCGGCCGCCCGCGTCGCTCCAGGCGCGGAAGGTGGCCGAGTCCACCCGCTCCAGCCCCTGCGCGCGCGCCGCCGCCACCACGTCCTGCGTGATGAACCGCGATGTCCCGCGCACGTCGCGCACGGCGCCCTCCACGAAGATGAGCGGCGGGTTCTGGAGGTTCGCCCGCGCGGCGGCCAGGATGGCGGGCACCGCCTGGAAGCGCGCCGTCATCGCCCGCATCCGCTCCGGGAGCGGCGCGAACTCGCGCGACGAGAGGGTGGCGATCCCCCCCGAGATCACGCCGTTGTAGAAGCCGGGGTCCTTCCGCCACCCGCGCACCTCCTCCAGGTCCAGCAGCTGCGCGCGGATGGCGTTCTCCAGGATCACGTGGTCCTGCACCGCGTCGCCGCGCAGCTGTCTCCGATCGATGGCCTGCAGCCGCCGCAGCCACTCCTTCAGCTCGCCCGCGCGCCGCTCGATCCCCGCGCGCGTCACGTCCGGCATCCGCGCGTCGTGCGCGTGGATCCCCAGCGACGTGGCCCGCACCGGGTTGTCCGCGTAGTACCAGTCCAGGAACGACCGCGCGAACCGTTCGTACGCCTCCTGCTGCGACGAAGCGGCCGCCGGCGCGCCCGCCGACTGCGCGACGGAGCGGTGGGGAGAAGCGCCGGCGAGGAGCGCGGCGCAGAAGACGGCGGTCAGGCAGCGGATGCGGCCCACGGCGTCACCTCGGATTGCGTGGATGGGGAGAAGCAACGATGGTCGACGGTCGATGCGGATAAAGCTAGCCCGCATCCCGCCTTGCACGCCACCTGCGATCTACGGAGTGTCGGACGACGGCTCGGGGCGTCTCGACGGGCCGTATACAATGCCGCGGCGGCCCCCTCCCCCGGCCCCTCCCCCGCAAGCGACCCGCAAGCGGGAGGGGGGAGAACTGCACGAGGTTCGACTGGCGGTTTCGCACGCCGCGGCGGCCCCCCTCCCCCCGCCGCGCGGTGGGAGGGAGCCTTTTCTCCCGCGCCGCGTGCATCGGCGCGCGCGAGATGCTTCGCCCGCCAACCTCTCCCGGAACGGAGGAGGACAGATCGCCCCAGCGATCAGGAGGGGGCGCCGCCGCCGGGGACACGCACCGCCGCTCGTCGCCCGCGTACCATGCACCCTCCCCACCCGGTGCCCGCGAACCACAACGACAACTCGCACGAAGCCTCGCCGCTCAATCTCCGATCTCGCCGCGATCCCTGGCGAGGCTTCCCGTGGTTTTTAGCGGGTGTGTTCACGCACCCGCGCGAGCCGTCGGACCGCTCATCCGCATGATCCCGATCGCGACAACCCGCTCCGCGGCGGCCATCGTCGATGCATCACCATATTTCCGCACTCCCGCACTCCCGCACTCCCGCACCTCACCCGCCGTCCATCTCCCGGTCAGAAACCACCCGTTCGACTCCGTTCAATGAACGCGAGCGCGAACCACCGAACGCGTTCGGACGCCATCGCGGACACCTCGCGGCGGTGGCGCGCCCTCACGTCCAAAGCGTAGGGGCGCAGGCACTTGCGGGTGATTCCCGGCGTGGGCTCGCGCGGGGTACGCCCGATGCCCCGGATGGACGGCGGACGGCACGTCGCGACCCCCGCGGCCGCCCCCCGAAGTCCGACTCCCAGTAGACCGGAGAAGGCACCATGAGGACCCACCGCCACATCCTCTCCCTGCTCGCCATCTCCGCCCTCGGCGCCTGCGCCACCGGCGGCGAGAGCGGAAGCGCCCCCAGCAGCAGCACCGTCGACTACTCGGAGGTCGCCGTCTCCTCGGACACCATCGTGTCCGCCGAGGGGGAGGCGCCGCCCGTCGTCAGCGGGATGCAGACGATGGCTCCCCCGGAGGACCCGGACGCCGCGCTTCCCTCCGGCGACCCCAACGCGCCGGACCGGGAGGGGTACGCGGTGATCCAGGAGAACGAGTTCCAGGACGTCATCCAGCACCCGCTCTCCACCTTCGCCATCGACGTGGACGCCGCCTCGTACAGCAACGTCCGCCGCTTCCTGGGCGCGGGGCGCCTCCCGCCGCGCGACGCCGTGCGCATCGAGGAGCTGGTCAACTACTTCGACTACGACTACGCCGATCCGCGCGGGGAGCACCCCTTCTCCATCGCCACCGAGATCTCCACGGCGCCGTGGAACCCCGCGCACCGGCTGGTGCAGGTGGGGCTGCAGGGGAAGCGGATGGAGCAGGGCGAGATGCCGCCGGGGAACCTGGTCTTCCTGGTGGACGTCTCCGGGTCGATGGACGAGCCCGCCAAGCTCCCGCTGGTGAAGCGAAGCCTGCGGATGCTGGTGGAGCAGCTCCGGCTCCAGGACCGAGTCTCCATCGTGGTCTACGCCGGCGCCGCCGGGCTGGTGCTGGAGCCCACGCCGGGGTCGGAGAAGGACCGCATCATGGGCGCCATCGAGAACCTGCAGGCGGGCGGATCGACCGCCGGCGGCGAGGGGATCGTGCTGGCGTACCGCACGGCGCGCGAGGCCTTCATCCGCGGCGGCAACAACCGCGTCATCCTGGCCACCGACGGCGACTTCAACGTGGGCGTCAGCAGCGACGCCGAGCTGGTGCGGCTGATCGAGGAGAAGCGCCGCGAGGGGATCTTCCTGACCGTGCTGGGCTTCGGGACGGGGAACTACCAGGACGCCAAGATGGAGCAGCTGGCCGACCACGGGAACGGCAACTACGCCTACGTGGACGGCGACGCCGAGGCCCGCAAGGTCCTGGTCCAAGAGATGGGCGGCACCCTGCTGGCCATTGCCAAGGACGTCAAGGTGCAGGTGGAGTTCAACCCCGCGCGGGTCAAGGCGTACCGGCTGATCGGCTACGAGAACCGCCGCCTGGCCGCCGAGGACTTCCACGACGACGGGAAGGACGCCGGCGAGCTGGGCGCCGGCCACTCGGTGACCGCGCTGTACGAGGTGGTCCCCGTGGGCGCGCCCACCCCGGTGCGCGGCGCCGGCCCGCTCCGCTACCAGGAGGTCAGCCCCCGCCCCGGCATCCGCACCAGCGGCGAGCTGATGACCGTGAAGCTGCGCTACAAGCGCCCCGACGGCGAGGTCAGCCGGCTGATCGAGCGGCCGGTGATGGACCGCGGCCTGGCGCTGTCGCGCACCACCGACGACTTCCGCTTCGCCGCCGCCGTGGCCGAGTGGGGGCTCCTCCTCCGCCAGTCCCGGTTCCGGGGCGAGGCCACCTGGGGCGGCGTGCTGGAGCGCGCCCGCGGCGCCCTGGGCCACGACGAGAACGGCTACCGCCGCGAGTTCGTCCGCATGGTGGAGGAGAGCCGCCGCATCGCCGCCGGCGAAGGCGGGCGATCGGAAACGCTCGGTGGGGGATATTGAAACCAAAGCGTTGCCTCCCAACGTAGTAGGCCACGCGGCAGGGAAAACGACCCACCGCAGCACCCGCCGCCCGCTCCCTCCGTGAGCGGGCCAGCAGGTCCCGCCAAACTCCCCCGACGCCCCACCGGAATCGCGGGCGAGGCTCCCCCCAAGGAGCCTCGCCCGTTCTCGTTCCCCTCCGACCGGCTCGCGCGCGCTCGACGTCTTCTCCGGAGCAACGAAAGCGCCTCCGCCGGAAGATCGGCGGAGGCGCATCGGGTTCGTCGGGTCGATGGAGGTCACATCACGTGCGGCTCCATCGCGGCGCCTTCCACCCGCTCCACGCGGGCGAGCTGGTCGGGGGTGAGGATGCGGGCGCGCGCCGTCTCCACCTCCGTCCACGCCCGCTTCGCCGCCGCGTGCACCCCGTCCGCCGACCGGTTCCGATCCATCTCCGCCCGGACCGCCGCCGAGGCGCGCTCGCACGCGGCGGCGAGGTCGCGCTGCTGGCGGCCGCTCATCCGGGCGAGGCGGTCGGTGCGCTTGACCTCGCCCGCGCAGGCGTCGGGGGCCAGCAGCGCCACGCCCCGCGCCGCTTCCCGGGAAGCCGACGCCGCCCACTCGGCCGGGAGCCCGGCGCGGAGGTAGGGGAGCGCGCGGTGCTCGTCGGCGAAGACGCCGTCGGGGTTGTCGCTCCACACCCAGGCGTGGACCATGGACAGGCGCGTCCTGCCGTCGCCGCGCGCCAGGCGGCGGTCCACCACCCAGCGGAGCAGCGGCCGGTCCGCCACGAAGGCGCGCGCCAGCTTCGCCACGTCGTGCGTGTGCCAGCGGTCCTCCGCCCCCGCGAACCCCTCCGGCACCGGCTCGTCGGGTCGATGGTAGACCGTGTACGCCACCCCGACCAGCACCTTCCGCCCGCCCACCGTCGCGTACTGCAGCGTCGAGGGCCGGGAGACGTCGAACGGCCGCCGGGTGAGATCGGGACGATACCAGTGCTCGCCGATCAGCGGCCCCTCGGCCCCGAAGAGCTTGTAGCCGTCCCGGACCGCGGCGGCGTGGTCGCGGTAGCGCTCCGTCGCGCTCCGCACCGCCTGGATCTGCGCCCGCAGCTCCGCCGATCCCGCCGCCGCCGCCTTCGGCGCCGGCGCCGCATCGTGCTCGTGCGAATGCTGGGCAGCGGCCACGGCGGGCACCACCGCCAGGGCCAGGATGAACAGCGATCGGGCGATCTTCATCGGACGTCATCCTCCGTCTGAAATGGCGTGCAGAGGACTACACCGCGCGCTGGCCGATGGTTGGGTGCGGGCTGCCGGCCGCCGCAGCTGCATCGCCGGTCGCATTCCGCGTGCTCGATCCGCGGCTGTTGCGGCCGCGATGATCTCGCCGCTGCCGCGCCCAAGCCTCTCGCTGGCGGGATAGATTCCACGGGCCTGCGGGCGATTGCGCGGAGGTGGTGTCCGCTCGGCCGGCCCTCTGAATGACCGCTTGAAAGCACGAAAAGAAAAGCGCGAAGCGCCGAGGTGTTCCCCTCTCCCGTTATCGGGAGAGGGGAAAGCGTGATACGTCCGCGAGGCAGTTTTCGCGGACCATCACGCGAGGGGGTGAGGGTGCCGCGAGCGCGCACCCATCCCCATCGCATCCTCCCGAAACCGCCCCCGCGATCCGAAGACCACGGGGGCGGCATCCTCGATCAGTTACCAAGGACCAAGCACCAAGGACTAAGCACTTCCGTTCATCGGTTCAGCCAATACGTCGCCTTGATCAAAAACACGTTCCGCGCCCGCCGGTCGAAGATCCCCCGCACGTCGTCCCCGAAGTCGAACCGCCCGCTGCTCACCTCGTCGCCGCGGTCCTGCTGCCAGACGAAAAACAGCGTCGATCCCGGGCGGTACTCCCACCGCAGCACCGCGTTGCCCCGCAGCGACAGGAAGGTGAAATCGTCCTCGTCACCTTCCGCCACGTCGGCCGGCGTGAACTCGAACGAGCGGGGGCGCGCGAAGTTCTTGTATCCCCAGAAGTCGTTGGCCGAGACGAACGGCTGCGCGAACACCTGCAGCGACAGGGTGGGCGAGAAGGTCCAGTCCACGCGCGTGGTCATCGACAGCTCCGTCGCGTCCACGTTGGCGAAGAGATAGCGCCGCCCGAACGTCCGCGTGAACGCCGCGTCGTCGAAGGTGTCGATCCACTGGTCCGTGTCGCGCTCCTTCGAGAACTCCGGCCCCACGCTCACCTGCACCGAGCTGGTGGGCCGGTAGCGCGCGAACACCCCCGCCACGCGGTCGTACTCCCCCGAGGTGTCCTGGCGGTAGCTGGCGCTCGCCTCCACCGAGATCGTCTTGCGCGTGTCCGTCCCCACGTAGCCGCGCACGTTCCACGACGAGGGGACCGTGGCCAGCGGACCGCCGCGCGTCAGCCGGTCGTTCGTGAACTCGGGCGACCAGCCGCCGCTGATCCCGCCGTACCACAGGCTCTTGAGCTCGGCGTCCATCCCGAAGCCCACGCCGTTGCTGATCAGGTCGCCGTCGAAGTTCCAGGCGGTGTTGGTGTAGACGGCCTGCGAGAAGCTGCGGAAGATCTTTCCCGGCTTGCTCACCCGCCGTCCCAGGAAGGTGCTGAACGCCCGCCAGTCCGCGCGGTTCATGAAGCCGATGTCGTTGGTCTCGAACCCCGGGCTCGACTCCTCCCACGCCAGCGACCCGTCCCACTTTCCCTCGTGGCGGAGGGCCGCGCCGGCCACGTGCCCGTCCAGCGAGGTGCGCTCGCCGTCGACGCCTACGTGGTCCGCGTCCGGCCGGCCGAAGTAGCGGGCGCTGCTGTTCTGCGTGGCCAGGATGGCGTCGGCCGAGCCGTTCACCAGCGAGCGGGCGTAGTAGCCGCTGACCGCCCACTCGCGGTTGTGCCACGAGTGCTGCCCGTCGATCCCCGCCACGTACGCGCTGGAGCGGAGGAAAGGATCGAACTCGTCCCCCGCCATGTCGCGGTTGACCGCCGAGACGATCCCGCCCACCACGGTGGCCCCGCGTCCGAAGTCGCGCCGCACGCGGCCCACGAAGTAGTTGGTGAGCGGCTCCACCGCGTAGCTCCCCCGGCCGTTGGACCCGGTCAGGTATTCCGCGCTCTCCCGCTGCGTCAGCGCGTTCATCACGCCGACCGACCAGGGCCCGCTCTTTCCGCTCACCTTGGCCGCGCCCAGGATGGTGGCCGCCTCCGGGACGTTGTCGAACGCCACGTCGTCCACGTCGATCCCCCCCTGCGGGTTGCGGCCCACGCGGCGCGAGTAGAAGAACTGCGTGAACCCCCAGGTGTTGAACGAGCTGATCTGCCCGAAGCGGAAGATGTCCGCGCCCTCCACGAAGAAGGGCCGGCGCTCCTCGAAGAAGGTCTCGAACGCCGACAGGTTCACCTGCGCCGGGTCCGCCTCCACCTGCCCGAAGTCCGGGTTGATGGTGGCCGAGAGCGTCAGCCCGCCGGGGAGCCCCGCCTTCAGGTCGCCGCCCACGGAGCCCACGAGCTCGCTGGAGGAGACGAACGGGTTCCCCGCGTCGGGGAGCGGGCGGTCCACCCGCACGCTGGTGTAGGGCATGATCTCCATCCGCTTGGCCTGCCGGATCCCCTCCAGCCCCTCCAGCTCGCCGAAGAGCGAGACGAACCCCGAGGAGACGGGGGGGATGGGCGACCAGAACACCGACTCCGCCTTGCGGGCGATCTCGCGGCGGAAGTTGATCCCCCAGCGCCCGCCCGCGTTGACCGTGGAGGCGTTGAAGCGCAGCTGCGACAGGGGGATGCGGAACTCGGCCACCCACCCGGCGCTGTCCACCCGCGCCGCGCCGTCCCACACCGCGTCCCACCCCCAGTCCTGCCCCGAGCCGTCGTCGTAGCGGAGGAAGTCCTCCTTGACGCCCCGGGGGTTGAGCCCGAAGGCGAAGGCCGTGCGCTTGTCGTTGTAGCTGTCGATGAAGACGCGCGCGCCGTCGCTGGTGAGCCCCTGGTCGCGGCGGGTGAGCTGCGCCATGATGGAGTCCGGGTGCGCGTCGTACATCCGCATCCCCACGTAGATGGCGTCGGCCGTGTAGAGGACGCGCGCCTCGGTGCGCTCGGTGGCGGCGGCGCCGTCGTTGGGGCGCTGCTGCACGAAGTCGGTGGCCGCCGGCGCGGAGGCCCAGGCGGCCTCGTCCAGCCGCCCGTCCACGCGGATCTCGGCGGCGGGCGCGGCGCGCAGCACCCGCGCCGCCGATCCCGAAGAGGTGAGCGAGGCGGGGCGCGCGGTGGACCCCGGCGCGGCCTGCTGGGATTGCGGAAGGATCTGCCCCGCGGCGGGGGTGGCCGCCACGACGCCCGCGAGGAGGAGCGCGGGCCACGGCGGCACGATGCGAATGGACATCAACGGGTTCTCTCGACGAGGTGAGGTTGGGGCGCGGACCCGGAATGATCGGACGGTCCGCGCCGGCTCGGATTCTAGCGGTCCCTCTCCCGCGCGGCGCCGCCCTTGGGACGAGCCGGAGCCCTCGCGGGGTGAAGCGTATCGGGGTGCGTCCCGCCGGTCCCGTCCACGGAGCCCACTTGGACGGGAGATGGATCGTTCTGGTTGCAACCACCGCCACGGCCGCTCCCGAGCCGCCGTGACGGGTGCTCCTCCATCCTTCGTTTCAGTGTCGAGCAGCCGCGCATCCACGACGCGCGTTGCTGGTTTTTTAGCACACTTGCCCCCGAAAAACCGCCGGCGCGCGCGCACCGGCGGCGTTCGGGATCGTGGGAGAGAGCTACCGGCTCTCCGACAGCGCGCCCGGCGCCGCCGCGCCTGGCACCAGCGTGGACCTGAGCACCAGGAGGGCGGCGGCGCTCCAGGCGCCGGTTGCGAGGGCGGCCGCGGGCATGGTCAGCGTCCCTGTTTGCGGGCGTCGTCGATGAGGTGCGAGAGGCGGGTCAGCTCGTTGTCGGAGAGGCCGTTCTCCGGCAGCTCCAGCAGCGCGGCCACCGCGGCCTCGGTGCTCCCGCCGAAGAAGGTGCGCACCAGGTGCGACAGCGCGGAGAGCTGCGCCGCGTCGGGAGGCACCGTGGGGAGGTAGAGGTAGCGGGGACCCTCCTGCTCGTGCTTCAGGTGCCCCTTCTCCTCCAGGATGCGCATGAGCGCGCGCACCGCCGAGTAGCTGGGAGGGTCGGGAAGGCGCTCCAGCACCTCGCTCACCGACACCTTCCCCAGGCGGTACACCACGTCCATGATCTGCCGCTCGCGGCGGCTGAGGCTGGGAAGGGGAGTGGGCTTCGCCATTCGGTTGGGACGTCCAGGGCCGCAGCCGGATCCGCTGGCTGCTAAAAAGCTAGCATGGGCGAATGAGTACGTCCCGGCGGCGCGGGTGTCAAGACGCTCGTGCGGCGAGATGGGTGACCGGGCCCCGGGCGCGCATCGGATCGACGAGCGCGCCGCCGGCTCCGCGCGGGTGCGGAACACACCCGCTGGAACGACGGAAAGCCTCGCCGGAGATCTCCGCGACGTCGGAGATCGAGCGGCGACGCTTCGTGCGATCCGCCGTTGCAGTTCTCCCTCTCCCCCAGGGGTTTTTGGGGGAGAGGGCCGGGGAGAGGGGGCCCCTCTCGGGCGCGCACGGATGCCCATCGCCCGAACGATCCCCATCGTTTCTCCCGATCGAATCTCCCGATCAGACTCCCGATCCAGAACGGAAAACGGCCCCGCGCCGAGCTTCGGTGCGGGGCCGTCGTGCCGTCTCGTCAATCGTTCGATCAGTACCCGCGAACGGCCTTGAGCGCGTTCACCAGGCCGTAGCCCTGCGTGGAGTTGCGGCTGGGGTAGTACGAGCCGGCCTGCTGCAGGCGGGCGCGCACCTGGTCGCGGGTGAGCGCGGGGTTGTACGACCACACCAGCGCCGCGATCCCGCCCATCACCGCCGTGGCGTTGGAGCTTCCGCCCATCTCCACCACGTCGCCCGTGTACTGGCCGGTGCTGGGGACGTCCAGGTACGCCGTCACCTCCACGTCGCTCCCGTAGTGGATCCCGCAGGGAATGCCGCCGCCGGGGTAGGTGATGCCGGTGACCGCCATCACCTCGGGCATGTCGGCCGGGAAGACCACGTTGCTGTCCAGGATGCCGTCGCCGCACCCGCTGGTGCCCGCCGCGCCCAGGAACAGCACCGGCCGGTTGTAGTGCTGGTACTCGATCTCGTCCGACACCTGCCACCACCAGTTCAGCGACTCCCACGCCATCACCACCACCTTGGAGCCGTTCTCGGCCGCGGCGCGCACGCTGTACTTGGCGTCGCTGCTGGAGACGGCGGCCACCCCGTCGGCGTGGCGCACGCTCACCAGGTTGGCGCGGTACGCCACCCCGCCCACGCTGGCCCCGTCGCGCGGCGCGGCGATGATCCCCGCCATCCGCGTCCCGTGCCCGCAGGCGTCGTACGCCGAGGTGAAGGTGGGGGTGATGTACATCAGCCGCAGCGTCCGGCCGCTGCTCTGCCCCGCGTTGAAGGAGCTGATGAACTGCCCCTGCGCGGACGAGATCCCCGTGTCGATGAGCCCCACCGTCACCCCGGCGCCGCTGGAGAGCGTCCAGGCGCCGGGGATGTTCATGGCCGTGAACTTCTGCGAGTAGATGTCGCCCGACGAGGTGTACTGGCGGTCGCCCGTCCAGGCGCTCCCCCAGCTGCACCCGCCCACGCCGGCGTGGGTGTTGATGTCGCCCACGGCCACCGACGGCTCCACGTAGTCCACGAAGCCCAGCTTCCGCACGGCGCGCAGCGCCTCCTCGCCGTCCAGCCGCACCTGCAGCGTGGGGAGGACGTCGTCGCGCTTGACCAGCGTCACGCCCTTCTGCGCCAGCACGGCGCGGTCGGCCTGCGAGCGGCCGGCGGCGTCCACCAGCAGCCGTCCCTTGTACACGCCGCGCGGCGAGCCGGGCGACTTGAGGCCCACCGTCACCAGCCCGCCGGAGGCGCGCACGTGCGGCCAGAGCGCCTCGTCGCTCATGTCGGCGAAGGTGCCGGGACGCTCCTGGGCGCGGGTGGGGATCTGTCCGCCGGCGGCCTGCGCGGCGGACGCGGACTCCGGGGTGGCGAGCGGCGCCTGGACCCCGTCGGAGCAGGCGGCCAGGGCGAGCATGGCGAGCGCGGCGAGCGGACCGGAGCGCGGGACGAGCGGCATGGGCATCCTCGGGGCAGCGCGGTTGATGAACGGGGACGCGTCACGCGCCCACGGGAATCCGCGGATGGCGGAAACAGACGGCGTATCGTGGTGCTCGGGATGCGCCCCGGAGAGCAAGTCCGGCGCCTTCCCGTGTGGAAGGGGGAAAGACCGGCCTGCCGCTTGCACTTCCTCCCGCGACCGCCGCCGCCGGCTCCCCCCGGAGTCGGTGGCCGCTGCACCAGATGAGTGCGTCGACCGACCCGTTTTGCACCAGGGGTGACGTGGTGAACGCTTCCGTATCGCCGTTTCGTGCCGCCATTTCCGGACTGATTATGATCACCTCCGCCGCCTGTGGCTCCGGCACCGCCGGCACGCCCGGGCCGGGCCCGGGTCCCGGCCCCGTGCCGGGCGGCGTCCCGCAGCCCGTCCGCTACCAGCCGCTCACCGAGGGGCTGCCGCCCATCCCCCAGGTGGACGCGCCGCTGGCCATCCGCGTGATCCAGCCCGTCGCCAACCAGCCGCGCCCGTCGGTGGACTCTACCTTCGTCTACGGCTCCGTCGGCACGGGTGACGTGGCGCTCCTGGTCAACGGCGTGCAGGTCCCCGTGGCTCCCAACGGCGCCTTCATCGCCTATCTCCCCCTCCCGGCGGACGGCGCGTGGAGGCTGGAGGCGTTCAAGGGCCGCGAGCGCGCCGAGGCCACGGTGAGCTACCGCGCCCCCTCCACCACCCCCACGCAGCCCGGCCCGGCGCGGACGGGGTCGACGCCGGAAGGCGCCTTCCCGGCGCCGCTGGCGGGCGTCGTCACGGGCGGCGCGGACATGCTGGCGACGGGGTCGGACGCGGTGTACGCGCGGCCGACGCCCACGGGGACGTACCGCTGGTTCTTCCCACGCGGCACCCGGCTCTCCCTGGTGGAGCGGCGGCGCGCCCAGTACCGCGTGCAGCTCGACACCGCCAGCGCGTGGATCGACACCACCGCCGTGCGCGTGCAGCCCGGCGCCGCGCCGGCCGCTCCGGCGAGCGGGGCGATGCAGGCGCAGGTGGTGCCGGTGGCGGACGGGGCGGAGCTGCGCGTGGCGTCCGGCTTCGCGCCGTTCCTGGTGAACGTGGTGGACGGCGGGGTGACGGTGACCGTCTACCGCGCCGGAACGGCCACGGTGCAGGTGGAGCGGAACGAGTTCGTCACCGGCGCCACGATGACGGCGGCGGGGGCGGGAGCCACGCAGGCCATGGTCTCGCTGGCGCGGGGAGCGTGGGGATACAGGGCATCCTATCGCCCGGACGGGACGCTGGTGGTGCGCATCCGCCAGCCGCCGCGCGTCGACGCGGGCGACCCGCTGCGGGGGATGCGGATCGTGATCGATCCCGGCCACCCGCCGGCGGGGGCGACGGGGCCCACCGGGCTGTACGAGGGCGACGCCAACCTGGCCATCGGCCTGCGCCTGGCCGAGCGGCTGCGCGCGGGGGGCGCCGAGGTGATCCTCACGCGCACCACGGACGCGCCGCTGGAGCTGGCGCCCCGGGTGGAGCAGGCGGTGGAGCGCGACGCGCACCTGCTGGTCTCGGTGCACAACAACGCCTTCGGCGAGGGGCAGAACCCCTTCCGCTCGCACCACACCAGCACGTACTACTTCCACTCCTTCTCGCGCGACCTGGCCGCCGCGCTGGTGGCCGAGATCGCGCCGGTGGTGCGCATCCCCAACCGCGGCGCCATGTACGGCAACCTGGCGCTGGTGCGCCCCACGTGGATGCCGTCCACGCTCACGGAATCGCTCTTCATGCCGATCCCCGAGCAGGAGAACGCGCTGCGCGATCCGCAGTTCATCGATCGCCTGGCGGAGGCGCATGCAAGGGGGATCGCGGCGTTCTTCCGGGCACGCGCGGGAAGATAAAAAGAAAGTCCTTAGTCCTTAGTGCTTAGTCCTTTAGTGGAAAGGCGCCGGATCCCGACGCATCTTCACTAAGGACCAAGCACTAAGGACCAAGCACTTCCGTTCCTTTCGCACTTTCGCACTCGTCGTCATCATGAAAGCCATCGTCATCGCCCGTCCCGGCGGTCCGGAAGTGCTCGTCCCCGAAGACCGCCCCATCCCCGAGCCGGGGCCGGGCGAGATCCGCGTCCGGGTGCACGCCTCGGCGCTCAACCGGGCCGACCTGCTGCAGCGGCGCGGCAGCTACCCCGCGCCCCCCGGCGCCCCCGCCGACGTCCCCGGGCTGGAGTACGCCGGCGAGGTGGACGCCGTGGGCGAGGGCGCCGGCCTCTGGGCCGTGGGGAACCGCGTGATGGGGATCGTGGGCGGGGGCGGCCACGCCGAGTACGTGGTGGTCCACGAGCGCGAGGGGATCCGCGTCCCGCACGACGTCTCGTGGGAAGAGGCCGCCGCCATCCCCGAGGCCTTCCTCACCGCCTACGACGCCCTCTTCCGGCAGCTGGACCTGAAGATGGGCGAGCGGCTCCTGATCCACGCCGTCGGCAGCGGCGTCGGGACGGCCGCGGTGCAGCTGGCGCGCGCCGCGGGAGCCGCCACCATCGGCACCTCGCGGACGGCCAGCAAGCTCCAGCGCGCGGCCGCGCTGGGGCTGGAGGTGGGGATCGACACGTCGAAGGAGGACTTCGCCGAGGCCGTCAACCAGGCCACCTACGGGAGCGGGGTCCACGCCGTCCTCGACCTGGTCGGCGGCACCCTGCTGGAGGCCTCGCTGCGGGTGGTCGCCCTGCGCGGCCGGGTGATCGTGGTGGGCACCACGGCGGGAGCGAAGGCGGAGATCGATCTGGGCGTGCTGCTGCGGCGGCGCATCCACCTGATCGGCACCGTGCTCCGCTCGCGGCCGCTGGAGGAGAAGATCGCCCTGGCGCGCGAGTTCTCCGGCTCCGTCATCCCCCTTCTCTCCTCCGGCCGCATCAAGCCCGTCATCGACTGCGTCATGAAGTTCTCCGACATCCGCAAGGCGCACGAGCGGATGGAGAAGAACGACACCTTCGGGAAGATCGTGCTGACGTGGTGAACGGCGAGGGGACAGGGGACAGCCAGCAGGGGATCGATCGATCGCCGGTGAGGCATGTACCGGAAATGCGGACGGAGGATCAACGACGGGGGAAAACCCACGGGCGTGGCGACACCCCTCAGACGTGATACTCACGCACGACCGTATCCATGCTCAGATCGACGTCCCGTCCAGAAAACTCCCCTCCTTCAACCAGTTCCCGAAAGAGCTGTTGCATTTCCCGTATGTGCTCCATCCTTTCGGCGGTATCCCCGAAGTTTGCGGCTACCCGCTCGGCAAGATCCTCCGACACGCACGAGAGCAGCCAGAGAGCTGTGTCCGTCCAGACCAGCTCCGCCTGCCTCGCCGGCTGGAGCGCATACACCTGCGCGGCCACGCTCGCCGCGGTTGCCGGATCGCCGTAGAGTGACAGCGCCGCCCGCACCTCCGCTTCGGAGAACAGCCCGATGCAGTTGCCGCTGCCGGCATCCGGTGATTTTCCCCGGATGTCCCTCATGAACGCAGTGTGCTGCCGCGCGTCGTGGACCACGTCCGCCAGGTGAAGAGCCGACCGCTCGGCCCGGCGATCCAGGCCGGAGATCCACTCGCGGAATTTGCGTTGATCGGCTTCGAGTCTCGCGCGAGACGTCGGGGTGGTTCCGAAGTGCTCGAGGACTCGCCGGGCGAGGTCCTCCGATACGCAGGAAAGCAGCAACAACGTCGTATCGATCCAGTTAAGATTGGCCTGTTCCTCCTGAGGTAGCGAGTACAGCTCCGCGGCCACCGCCGACGCCGAGTCGGCGGTGCCCAGGAGCAGCAGCGCAGCCCGAACTTCTTCCTCCGTGAACAGAGCGACGCACGTCCGATCAGGCATTGGAACTCCTGTTCCGCGGCGGATTGTTCAGAAGTCCGGATGGCCGGGTCCCATCACCATGTGAAGGTCGTTCTCGCCCGCGTAAGACACCGTGCCGAACCAGCGATCCTCGTGCTGGTTGATCGGGATGAACACGCCGCGGCAGCGGAGGCCGATCCAGCCGGATTCCGCGACCCACCACGTGTCCTCGCTCGCCGTGGGATGCGCAATGTTGTATCTGGCCGGAGACCTCCTGCCAGTGCCAATCCGCGTCATTGGACCTTCAAATTTGAAGGTGTGCAGCCGATTGGCAACGGTGATTCCCGCAGCAGGAACCTTCCCTCCAATGATCTGGGGACAGCCAGTCGCCACCATCTCCTCGCATTCGGCGGGAATGGGGTCCCCCTCGGAGATCGGTGAGGATGGCTCGCACCGGCCGATGATCGGCTCGCCGACCTCAGGGATACACGTGGTGACATCCCGGATTGCGAGCGGAGAGAGGTCTGCACCCATGCCAGGACCTCCACTACCAGGGGGCGGGATTGGTGATGCCATGAGCTGGCGGTGAACTCCAGCCCCCGATGCTGAACGCCAAACACGAAGGGGAGCCCCCGGTTCGAGGGCTCCCCTTCGTCGCTTCAGCGTGGGAGTGCGATCATGCGCCGTTCACTCTCGCACTTTCGCACTCCCGCACTTCCGTCCTCAGCCGTTCGGATCCAGGATCTCCTCGATCCGGTCGCGGCTGGCTTCCAGGTGCATCCGCGTGGCGCGGTCCGATGTGCGCGGGATGGCGGCGCGGATCGCCGCGTCCAGCATGCGCAGCTCGCCGCGCAGCATCGACTGCGCCTCGCCCGGCGTCCCCTGCGGCAGCTGCGGCCCGAAGGTGGGCAGCTGCGGGCCGGTCTGCGGGCGCGGGTTCAGCTTGTCGTTGACGATCGTCAGGTAGTTGCGCTGCAGGTTGCGGCGGAACGGCTCGATCCGGCCGCCCGACGCCACCTCCGTCCACACCCCGGCGCGCAGGTCCGTCAGCATCTCGGCCAGCGGGTACGCGTCGCGCGTCTCCACCGCCTCGAACTCCGCCAGGCGGCGCAGGCGCTGGTCGTTGAGGAGCGTGTTGAGCACCGCGCGCTGCGCGTTGCCGATGCGCTCCATGGTCCCCACCACCTCCAGGCGGCGGGTGATCTCGGGGTCGATCAGGAAGTCCGGGGTGACGAAGGCGTTGGCGGCCAGGAAGCGCATGGCCTCCTTCTGCCGCGTCCGCGCGATCGGCGTGTAGCGAATCCCGCCGCCGAAGCGCTCGCGGCTGTCCACGCCGCCCACGATGGCCGCCACGTGGCCCATCTCACGCCCCCACTGCGCCACCGTCTCGGTGTACAGGTCCTCCAGGTCGCTGTAGTCGCGGCCCGGCCGCTCGGCCGCGGGGATCAGGTAACCCATCACCCGCCGCAGGTTCTGCATCCCCAGCGCCGTGGAGCGCACCGCGTCCGCGTCGCCCACCGCCTCCGTCACGTCCGCCGGGTCGGCCCCGAAGGTGCCGGGGGTGGAGAAGCGGAGCCACGGCTTGCTGTCCTGCTCGCGCGCCCACTGGTCCAGCTGCGCGCGCTCGGCCTCGGGGGTCGGCGCGCCCGGGATGGGGGCGTACCCCCAGTGCGTCACGAACATGTCGTACGGCCCGATCCGCGGCACCAGCAGGTCGACCGGGATGTTGTCCTGCGGCTGCGCCACGTAGTTCAGGCGCGAGTAGTCCATCAGCGTGGGCGTGTGGCCCATGCGGCGAAGGAAGCTCACGCTGCGCACGCTGTCGGCCGGGTAGGTGGAGCTGGCCTTCTGGTTGTGCGGGTAGCCCAGGGTGTGCCCCACCTCGTGCGCCACCACGTACTCCACCATGCGGCCCACGATGGCCTCGTCGAGCGGAAGCGCGCGGGCGCGCGGGTCCAGCGGGCTCACCTGCGCGAAGTACCAGTCGCGCGCCAGCTTGACCACGTTGTGGTGCATCTCCACGTCCGCCTCAAGGATCTCGCCCGTGCGCGGGTCCACCGTGCTGGGGCCGCGGGCGTTCTCCACCTCGGAGGGCCACCAGCGGATCACCGAGTAGCGGGCGTCCTCCGCCGACCAGTCCGGGTCCTCGGCCGCCGTGGGGGCGTCGCGCGCCACGATGGCGTTGCGGAAGCCCGCCGCCTCGAAGGCCGGCTGCCACGCCTCGATCCCCTTCTTGATCCACGGCACGTACTCCGTGGGCGTCGCCGGGTCGATGTAGTAGACGATGGGCTGCACCGGCTCGGAGACGGCCGCGTTGGGATCCTTCTTCTCCAGCCGCCAGCGGGTGATGAAGCTGCGCTCCGTCACCTTCTGCTCGCGCGCGCCGAAGTCGGCCTGCTCCACCGAGAAGAAGCCCACGCGCGGGTCCGCCAGGCGCGGCTTCATGGGGTTGTCGGGCAGGCGCACCATGCTCCAGTGCATCAGCACGCTGGCCGAGCGCGGAAGCGGGCGGAACTGCTCGGGGAGCTGCTGCGCCCCCGGGGGCGTCACCGTGTAGGTGTGCGTGGCCTCCACCTCCACGTTGCGCGGGAAGGACGCCACGCGCTCCACGAACGAGCGCGCCGGGTCCAGGGGGCCGCGCACCGTGGTCCCGGGGCCCAGCTCCGGGATGCTGGTGGTGTACAGCCGCGTCACGTCCACCACCGCGGCGCTGTCCGGCCCGTACGCCTCCACGTTGAACGAGGCCAGCACCGGCGCGTAGTTGGCCGCCTCCACCGCGCGGCGGATGGGAAGCGCCGTGTCCGCCGTGATCGAGTAGTCGATGGAGCGCAGCAGCACGCGGTTCCCCTGCCGCTCCCAGCGGACCACGCGCTCGCCCGTCTCCTGGCCGCCGTAGCCGCTCCCCAGCGTGGTCTGGGCGATCTTGTTCACCAGCAGCATCTCGCGGCCCATCTCGCGCCGCGGGATCTCGAAGAGCAGCCGGCTCCCCACGCGGTGGGTCTTGAACATCCCGTCGCGGGAGATGGCCTGCGCCGTCACCACCGACGCGTACGGCCGCGGCGCCGGGTCCTGGTTGCCGCCACCGCCGCCGCCGCCACCACCACCGCCACCGCCCTGTTGCGCGCCGGCCATGGCGCCCGCGCCGGGCCCGCCGCCGCCCTGCTGCGGGCCGCCCGCCCGCGGCGTGGGCGATCTGCCGGCCGTGCTCTGCGTGCACGCCGTGGCGAACAGCAGCGCCGCGGCCGTGCCGGTCCTGAGGAGTCTCGTCATGTGTCTGCGTCTCGGGGAGATGTGGACGACAGGGGAACGATGGCCGGAACGTATACAGTATTCCAGCCGGGGAAAAGCCGATGCCGAAAGGGCGGTGCCCGCCGCGAAAAGCGCACCGCTGGAATCAACGATCCAGCAAGACACGCTTACCCGCCCGCCCGTTGGCTCCGCGCGTTTCCGGACGATGGAGATGGGGAGAGAACGATCGACCGCCGCGGAAGCGGACGGCCCCGCCCTTTCGTCCGCCCCCTCGGCGGAGCATCTTCCCGCCCCCGCGCCTCCGGCCGGACAAGATTACTAACGAGAGATCCTGATCAACAGAGGACGGAACGATATGTCGAAGGTACGCCCCGTCGAGATCTACCTGAACACGCCGCCCCCCGATCCCGACGTCCCGCGTCCCGTGCGCACCAGCCAGGTCACCTTCGCCGACCTGGCCGAGCCGCAGAGCCAGAACGTGGCGGGGACGCTCTTCGGCGGCGTGCTGCTGGGGTTCATCGACCGCGCGGCGGCGTTCTGCGCCATGAAGCACGCCGGCCGCCCCGTGGTCACCAAGAGCTTCGACGACGTGGAGTTCAACCAGCCCATCTACATCGGCGAGCTGGTGGTGGCCAAGGCGTCGGTCAACTTCACCGGCACCACCAGCATGGAGATCGGGGTCAAGGTGTACGCGCAGAACCCCATCACCGGCGACGAGCGCCACACCAACACCTGCTACGCCACCTTCGTGGCGCTGGACGAGAACGGCCGCCCCGCGCGCGTCCCCCCCATCCTCCCCGAGACGGACGAGGAGAAGCGCCGCAACGAGGCCGGCCGCGCCCGCCGCGAGGAGCGCCTGGCCCGCCGCCGCCGCAAGGCCGAGGGCCGCTGACCCCGGCCTGAGGACACGGGTGCATGCGGGAGAGAAGGCCCGCGTTCCGCCGTGGAACCCAGGGTGGAGATGAGCATCGAGATTTTTTTCGAAGAGGCCCATCCCGGTCGTCCCTCACCTCGATCCCCATTTGGATCCACGTCCGCCCATCCATCGCCCGGAATCGAGGCGATGAGCGGGACTCGGACATCGCGAACGGCGTCATCATGGAGGATCGGCGCGGAAGCCGGGCGCTGCTCCATATCCTCCCGATGACGCAGTTGGCCTTCCCGGGCGAGCGCGGGACTGATCGAAGCGCCGCGGGGGATGGGGATAGGGACGGCGACACAGATAGGGGGATGGAGATGAGGAGAACCGCGCCTCCCGTGAGTCTCGGCGATGGCCGCCCGCGATGCATCTCCGGCAACCGGCAAATCGCTGCCCATCCGGCATCCGTTTCCGGGTGGCGGGCGGGGCGGTGGGGAGGTTCCGTCCCGGCCTCGGGCGAAAAAATTCCGCGCGGAATTTCGGCTTTTTCGGGATCTCGCAGCCGTCCCAACGAAGTGCGCGGCGAGCGCCGGAGAGGCCCGGATCCTGCACTTCGGCCCCGTTGCGCCGGACGGTGCCGGGGCGGGGAACCTTGCCGGGGCGCGGCGGTATTCCCACCCTGTGCGAGTCGCGCCGCGCCGGCGCGTTCTCCCCGTTGACGGTGCGAAGGGACGGGGCTAGCTTGTCCGCCCCCATGAAGTCCGGGGGCACCGAAACCTCGCAATCTTTTCGCGTCCCGAATGGAACCCTTCGCGTCACGACCGGAGCAGGTCCGGCCCGGCAACGACCGGGCGGAAGCGCGCGCGCCGGTGGCGCGCGCGGGGGCCGGGTGCCGGGAGAGCGGGCGGGCGTAAGGAGCGCGAGCGTCGACGACGCTTCTGTTCCCCGCCCGGAGCGCGTGCCCCGGGCGGGTTTCGTTTCAAGGACGGTTCAGGCAGAGGATTTGCAGGCCGGGTACCGCTCCCCCCAAGTCCGGAAGGGCCGGACGCGGCGGGCCGGGCAGGGCGGAAATTCCAGATCCAACACATGGCTACGGCAGCGCGCAAGAGCACGGGCACGGCACCACGCAAGCGGAAGCGGGCCTCGGGGCGGCCGGACGGCGAGTTCGGCCTGCCCAGCGAGGACCAGTCCAGTCTCGACCAGTACCTCAAGGAGGTGAGCACCCACAAGCTGCTCACCTCTCCCGAGGAGATCGAGCTGGGCCGCCGCGCGCGCCTGGGCGAGGAATCGGCCATCAACGAGCTGGTGCGCGCCAACCTGCGCTTCGTCATCTCGGTGGCCAAGAAGTACCAGAACCGCGGCGTCTCCCTCTCGGACCTGATCCAGGAGGGGAACGTGGGCTTGGTCACGGCCGCGCGGAAGTTCGACCCGGACCAGGGGGTGAAGTTCATCTCCTACGCCGTCTGGTGGATCCGGCAGGCCATCCTCTCGGCGCTGGCCAACCAGGGGCGCTCGGTGCGGGTGCCGCTGAACCGCGCCAGCGACCTGGCCAAGATCTTCCGCGAGCGCGAGCGCCTGAAGCAGGAGCTCCGCCGCGACCCCTCGCCGCAGGAGCTGTCGGAGGCGACGGGGCTCTCGGCCGAGATCGTGGAGAGCCTGCAGACGCTGAACGCCGCCGAGATCCGCCTGGACGCGCCCATCGGCGACAGCGACGACAGCCAGCTGATGGACCGCTTCATCGCCGAGGAGGCGATCGTCACCGAGGACGAGGTGGAGGAGCGGCTGCTGAGCGAGCGCATCGACAAGGCGCTGGGGACGCTGCAGCCGCGCGACGCCAAGGTGCTCCGGCTGTACTTCGGGCTGGAGGGCGGGCGCGAGCACACGCTGGAGGAGATCGGCGACATCCTGGGCGTCACCCGCGAGCGCATCCGCCAGCTGCGCGACCGCGCGCTCAAGCGCCTGCGCGAGGGCGAGATGGGCGAGGCCCTGGCTTCCTTCGCGGCGGCATGACGGACCGGCGGCACGGTCGGCAAAGGGCACCCTCCCGGGGCGGGGGGTGCCCTTTGCGTTGCACCGACGGCTCTTTCGCACTTTTCCCCGCACTCCCATGCTGACCGGCACGGTGCTGCGGAAGCAGGGCGGCGTCTATGACGTGGAGACGCCCGACGGCATGCTGGAGGCGTCGCTGCGCGGGCGGCTGAAGCGCGAGGAGCGCACGGGGGAGAAGGTGGTGGTGGGCGACGTGGTGGACATCGTCCCGGAGAAGTCGGGCGCGGAGACGGTGTGGGCCATCGACCGCGTGCACGAGCGGCGGACGCTCCTGGCCCGCCGCGCGCCGGGGAAGGCGCCGCGGCCGAAGCCCATCGTGGCGAACGTGGACCAGCTGCTCATCGTCTTCGCGGCGGCCAACCCCGATCCGCACCTGCGCATGCTGGACCGCTTCCTGGTCATCGCCGCCGACGCGGACATCGCCCCGCTGATCATCGTGAACAAGATCGACGCGTCCGGCGAGGAGGCGGCGCGGAAGACGTTCGCGGCGTACGAGCGGGCGGGGTACACGGTGCTGTACACGGCGGCCAAGCGGCGCGTGGGGGTCGACGCGGTCGCGGAGGCCATCTGCGGGCGGCTCTCGGCGCTCATGGGGCCGTCGGGGGTGGGGAAGTCCA